>Ga0172376_10003501_pt1 | contig 18506 bp, 23 predicted proteins | sample Lak35m_FD_121114 | JGI IMG/M metagenome (GOLD analysis project Ga0172376, IMG submission 121114) | Freshwater microbial communities from Kabuno Bay, South-Kivu, Congo - kab_092012_35m | ecosystem: Environmental > Aquatic > Freshwater > Lake | place: Democratic Republic of the Congo: South-Kivu... | reverse complement strand
TGTTTCATACTCATCAAGCAAATCAAAAAACTTTTGTGCTTTTAGATTTTTGAAGTTTGTGTGTATTGTTATATCAAGGTATTTGCTCATCTTAGTATCTCCTCAACCTTTGCAAAATAAATCAACTAAACCTTTGTTCCATAAGTCACTATATTCACCATCAAACTCAGCGGTGGGTTTAAGTGTAGCAACTGTTTTATATGCATGTTCTGCATCACTTCTTCTAAGTGCCTTTTTCAACCTTGCATAAAACACTTCATAATCTTCATCAGTTTCAAAAACAACTTTTGAAGTTTGATGTATTCCATATTTGCCAAGGTCTTCATCAACCTCTTCAATTTTTGTTACTCTGAAATACCATTTATTATCTTTATTCCAATCTGCTCTTTGGTCTTTGATTAGGGCATTTACTAAACCAATAATAAACATTGACATTTCATCTCTGGCAGTAAAACTGTTTTTGTATAAGTGGCTCATCGTAGTTCTCCTCGGTTTGTTTGAATATGTGTATATTTTATACTGGTGGTCTACAATGTAAACTGAGTTGCTTACAAACTGTAAACCACCATACAGTTTTTATGCTTCTTCAGTAACTGGTGTCATGCAATCACCAAGTTCTTCCCAAACTGTTTGGGTAAGGTCTTCAGTATTTTCCAATCTTTCAAGCACATTGAAAGGAGTGTTCAATAAGGTGTCATATGGAATTGATACTTCAATGTCATCACCATAGCAACCTGTCCATTCCATTGAGACATTGAAATCAATATCAAACATTTCTTTATATCTTTTTGCTAATGCTTCAGCTACTTCATCTCTGTCATAATTGAATTCAGTTTCTGTTTCTTCATCATAGAATGCATCAGTTACATCAGGTGAAATGTAAGTAACAAATTGCAACATATCTTTATCACCATAATCATCATATATCATTCCACAATCTTCTACACGGTATTCTTTATTACCCCATTCTGAAGGAATGATTTTTTCCCAAGCAGATACTACTTGTTTCAATTGTTCTTCTTCAAATTCATACCAAAAATCTTCAGGGCTGTAATCACTTTTCAAAAAGTTTTCTACTTCTTCTTTTATACCAGCTAAAGTATCACTTGAAAGAAGTAATGATTTATTTTTGATTGCATTTTTCAGATCATGATACCAATCCCATTCCCAGCCAAGTTCAGTACCCATTTCATTATCTTTATCTTCTCTAAGGAAGTCTTTTATAACACCAATTTTACCATTGATGTGTTTTACAAATGCTTTTTTGAATGGTTTTGCTTTCATCGTAGTTCTCCTCGGTTTGTTTGAATATGTGTATATTTTATACTGGTTGGGGTAGATGTAAATTATGTCTCAAGACAACTGTATGGTGGTTATCAAATTAGATTTTACCATTCACCTTTTGCATCTAAACATTTTTCCATAAAGTCAAATAAGTCAGACCATTCATCTTCAGTAAACATATCTTCAGGCAAGTTCTCCAAGTCTTCTTCTGAAAATACATCATTCAAAATTGTTAGGTCATACTTTTCACTAAAGGCAGTGCATCTGTCACAATCCCCAACCAATGAATCAATGTAGAATGCCAATGAATCAATATCAAATATTGCTTTTTTGTTTTTTTCAGAAATTGTGCTCATCTTAGTATCTCCGGTTGTTTGAATATGTGTATATTTTATACTGGTGGTCTACAATGTAAACTGAGTTGCTTACAAACTGTAAACCACCATACAGTTTTTATGCTTTGCTTTTCAATTTATCAATGACCATCTTTTGGGTAGAACATGTGAACCAAACACCATCAAAACATGCTTCCTCAAAACTTCTTGGTGGATAATCATTGTCTTCATCCTCTTCATCCTCTTCATATTCATAGTCATCCATCCAATCCTCAAGATCTGAAGCATTATCAGGTCTTTCACCTTTAGCCTTCAGTTCATCCCACAACTTGTTTATAACTGCATAAGATGCCTCTAAAACATCCTGTTCAATATCTTCAGTGGCGTTTTTTTCAAATACATAATCCTCATCATAATATTCACCACCTGAATAATACCCATCAGATATTGATTTTGCAGCAGCAGCAAATAGTTCTTCTTCAGTAAATTGTAAACTTTTGATTAGCTCAGCAGTAATCACTTTAGGTGGAACTTTGCCATCATTATTGAATAAAACAATTGCTTCTGCAGAAAACATTCCATCAAAATCCTCTTTTGGAATGTTATTCCATGGTTCCGCTTCACAATCAGTTACATTCCAGCATATTGCTTCAATTTCAATTGAACCCCAACCAAGGTCTCTTGCACCAATGATGAATACCTTTTGTATCCAACTGCTGTTATAGTAATCACCATATTCAGCTTCACCAACTTTGTAATCCCAAATTGTAAAATCTTCACCAGTTCTTTCACTCATTATCAATTCAAGTGCTTCAATTTCAGTGAAGTCACAGTTTTGCATTTGTTCTTTTATCATGTTTTCAATTGGGGTGCTCATCGTAGTTCTCCGCTGTTGTTTGAATATGTGTCTATTTTATACTGGTTGATGTAGATGTAAATTGTGTCTCAAGACAACTGTATGGTGGTTATCAGTATTATGCAATCAGTTGTTTGACCATCTTTTTACCAACTTGAACATACTTCCAAGTAATACCTTCAAGTGCTTTGGTTTTGTACTTTTGACCTCTATGACCATCACCTATTGCTTGTCTCCAAGCATCAGTCATTGCAACATATGCTTTACCACGTTGAACAGCAGCATCTTCATTCACAATAGTTTCTATTTCATAGACATGGTCGAATGCAAGTAACTTAGCATGACAATTTGATATAACTGTATTCCAATACTTTCTAACATTTTCTAATCCAATAATAGCAGCATTATTTAGATACTGTTGTGTAAATGACATTAGACTTGGGCATGTTGAAATGTCAATTTCAATTTGAAATTTATTCAAACCAATTCTTTTTGATTTTGTAATATGTGGTCGTTTACCTACATATCCAACTTTTGTTTCAATCTCTTTTCTAAGTGAATGAAATTTTGATTCTTTTACTGATACTGTTGCTTTGACCCCAATGCATCTATAAATCATCATATTTGCATCATGCATTCTTTTTATAAAACCATTTTCTGAATAATCATCGTTTGATAATGTTATGACTTGAGTATTCATCGTAATTCTCTTCGGTTTGTTTGAATATGTGTCTATTTTATACTGGTCTAAGACCATGTAAATTGCACCTGATGCAAACTGTTCTCCACCATACAATTTTTCTTGAGTTGTCTCGGTCTATAAATACATTGGAGGTAACACATGAACATATACATTTTTGACAAAGACAACATGCCTAGCATTGAGTACTTTAAAGACTTGAAGTGTAGTCCTGCTTTGAAGCAACAGTTATTGAAAAGACACGATGTACTTCTAAAAAACAACGGAAAGAAGACTACACCAGAAGAATTATCGGAGAAATTTACATGCAAGTAGATTGGCATGCAGTATTGAAATACATTATTTTTTTAGCATTAGTTATAACATTAGGTTATAGCCCCAACCCAGGAATATAAAATGAGCATAACCAACATAAACGTAGTACGAAACGTATCATTAATTGCAACTTGTATCATGATTATTAGTCTTTTAATGTCAGTCGTTAACACTACTGCACTGATATTTTATGTATTGGCTTTTATAGGATATACAGGATTAGAAATCATATATAGTATTGAACAACTTGGAAAGAAACAGGTTTGTAATGAACCAGCACCTGTTAAGAAAAGAGGTCGTGGTAGACCAAGAAAGGAGAACCACAATGAGTAAAGGAAGCGGTCGTAGACCATTAAAAGTATCCCGTGACCAATTTGATGATGCATGGGATAAGATATTTGAAAAGAAGAATGCACCAAAAGTTATCATGAAAGATATTTGTGGTGCTCCTTCTGATGATTTACTTCGAAGAACTGTAGATGATATCTATGAGGATTGGTATAAAAGACCTACAGAAGACCCAGTTCATCTCGAACAATAGCATGAGCAAGTGCATAACGATATTCTAATTCTGAACCGAACCCCTTCTTGAGGGTATCAATTCCTTTTATTAGGTAATCCTGATATTTCTTATCAAGATGTTGCTTTGCAATTTGTTTTAGAGTTGGGTCTTGTAGATATTCATTTACAAACCAATATTCAAAACTAACTGCTGGTATCTCAATCAAATCAGGATGGGTTTCGGTTCCATGAGCAACAAAGTGACCATATTCATGACATATCTTTAGACAATCTTCAATTGATAAGAATGGTGTATAACTTGAGCAATCACACATCATTATTCCAAAGTTATTAGTAGCACTAAACCACTGTCCTTTTCTTTTACCTGGTCTTTCAAACATATCAAATATCATATGAATTTTCGGTATCTTGAAACTTTTTGCTAAATCAGCCATTAGTTCTTCATACATAATAATATCATCTGGAAATGGCTCAACATTGACTATTGGTAACACTTTTGATTGTTCTAATAGCAATATCTCAAATGCTTGAACATCAGTAAATTGTCTTTCAACTTTCACCTCATTCATCTCATTGTAATATCTTTTCAGTAATTCATTATTAGGATGTTTTTCTAATAATTGAATTACTTTTGGCAGGAATATCTGTTTTACTGCCAAATTGAATTCCTTGAATTCTTTATCTGGATAATCACTAATACCTCTCCACCATTTTGCATATTCCATTAGTTGCAATCTTTTTAGATTTTCTTCTATTGGTTCAAGTGCATATACATCACCAATATTTCTAATTGATTTGATGTAATTGAGTGCATGTTCAAATGTTTTAGTAAGTTCCATAAAAGTTCCATAAAGGTTTGTTATGGATTATTTATGGAACAACAAAAAAGATACTATAGAAGAATTCAAGGTTGAATAATTTCAATTGGTCTTTGAAATGAATAACCTGTTTTAGATGTAAGTGGTTGAACCAGGAACACTCTCTTTCCTTTTAGAGTTTGGATATTGAGTTTATGAAATCCATCTGGCAATTCATTCAGTTGGTCGAATAAGTAAGTTCCTGGTTCAATACTCCAAACCAATCCTCTCTCTTGGTCTTTTAGGATATATTCAGAGACTATTCCCTGTTCTCTGTTCTCAGGTAAAAACCTTACCACTTTCCCAATTAGGATGTACTCAATGTCTTCAAAGATGTCATTGAACCTATTCTGATTTCTTGGCCCCCAATACAAAATCACATCACTTTGTACTTCTTGCATTGCTTTATCATAAATTACTCTTTGTTCTCTGCTCATATTGTCCTCCGTGACAACTGTTAATCACTTCACATATTTATACATCTGACTGGTGGGTGGTTGTATAAATTCTGTTCGGTCGGTAACAGTTTACCTGAAAGCACCATTACATCAAGCACTTAGCAGAATACAATATACCCATCAAATGAAAAACTACTAAGGAGAACATTATGACCATTCACTTATCACAGTTCAAAAAAATCACATTTCTGACTGGTGCGGGTGCATCCGCTCACTTGGGTATTCCTACTTTTGAAGAGATATATTCAGATAAAGAAGCAATGGAGTCAATGAGTGTTGATGTACTAAAAACCAATCCTGAAAAAGTATGGAAAGTATTAGGTAAAATTAGACCTTATATCAATGCAATTGAGGGTAAATGCCACGAGTTCGGGTGGTTCTATAATACACTCGGTTTGGATATAAGGTCTAAAGGTTCTTGGGCTACTATTACAACTAACATTGATGGTGTAAAACCCTTTGTGACTGGCCCAAGACTGATTCAATTACATGGCGATGGTCGTGATACCAAATGCAGTAATCCAAGTTGTGACTATAAAGTTAAATATGATATGAACACATATGAAGGAGATGCACCAAGATGCCCTAAATGTGGAAGTTATTTGAGACCTGATGTTGTGCTATTTGGTGAAGCACTTCCATACACTACTGAAAGAGAAGCAAAAGATGCAATGTATGATTGTGACTTATTAGTAGTAATTGGATGTTCTAATCGAGTAGGTACTGTGTCTAAATATTTTCGTTCTGCTAAGTATGAAGGTGCAAAGACTGTCCTAATCAATAAAGAACCTATTCCTGGTATTCAATTTGACCATGAGTTCATTGGTGATGCATTTGATATGATAAATGAACACCTTACTATTTAGGATATTTGATTATTGAATGGAAGTCTACATCATTCCAAAGGTCTTCTGGGAATTTAATTCTTGGTGTATCAAGGTCAATGTAATATTGTTTTTCAAAGAAATCGAGATAATCTTGCGCAGACCCGAGGTTGTGTGGTTTAAATCCAAGTTTCATTGCCTTCCCGAGGGTTGAATGCCTATCACTTGAACCCATTGAAATAGGTTGTGCTTCACCACCAAATCTTTCTCCAAGTCGTTTTGGTGTTTTACCCCATAATGTTGTGAATAATTCTTCAGGTAATATGTTGCCATCTGCATCAGTCTTACCGTTTAGAATACCTAATTTAGTATTAGGTTCTACGATATTCATAATACTTATTTTATCAGGTTTAGTAAGTTTATTTGCATTATGATTTAGAAATCCTTCATTTGCCAACATTGCATAAAGTTTCTTATTTAGAGTGCCATTACCTTTACTTTCACCTGAGTATGCATTCTTGATAATAGCATGAGCAGGGTCAGAAAAGTCTAACAAATAATGCTCACTTGTGTCTAATGGATTGATATATTGAGTAAGACCAGTTGGCATAATTTTTCTATCAAATGGAAGTATCATTCTAATCAACTCTTTTATATCTTTATCTTTCAACTTGGTCATACCTTCAGCCAAATCAGTTTTATACTTGAGAGTTCCTAATGTTCCACCTGCTGATTGTGGAGCAAAAGGAAATGCACCTAATTGAGCACCACCGGCTAAATCGGCAGTAGCACTTACTTTCAATGCATCAGGAACATTAGGGTTACTTGCAAGTTTTACTCGTGTATTTAGCCACTCTGCTATTTTAGCTAATGCAGTCAATGGGTGATTGATAGAGGATGCTACTTTAGAGTCATTTGGCCCAAAGTTCTGTGCATCCAATTTATCAAGAAATGAAGTATCCATTATATGTCCTTATGTTTTTACCTTGATTGTTTTGAGATATAGAACTGCTAATTCTATAGCAAGGTGAATAATCACATCACCTATATCTCCTAAAACTAATAATATGTTTTGTTTTACTCGTGCTCGTTTCTCAGAACCAGTTAGATTTGGATCCATTGCTGCTTCTTTTACGAATGTCTTTGCATTATTCCATAATCTGCTTTCAAGTAATATCTTTGCAGCAGTACTAATTAGTAGCGGTGATAGTTTCATGATGACTAATTTCCTTTTGTTGTTGAACATCCCTAATTTGACCAATGATTTCTAAGTTATATGCCCAGAATGCAGAAAATACAATTCCTATAATTGGAATAACCATTACTAATGCTTTAGTCAATGTATTGATACCTGCTTCAATCTTAGTTAAAGATGTAGCTGTTTGAGTTTGACTTGTTGCTAAATCTTTCAAAGCAACTCTTACTTCTGCCTGTTCTTCCTTCATAGTACTCCTTAGGTCAGTGATATTTGCAGAAAGAGCAGTAATATCTTTTTCAGTTGTTAATATTCGTCTATCAATTTCAAAATAACTTTGTTCTGAATCTCCGGCTCTCATTCCTTTTCCTTTATTCCTATTTTTTTAGTAGTAGCTGTAGTCAAATATCCATTGATCACAAATGCTAATGTTGCAAATCCTTCTACAATGTTTTGTTTATCTACATCAAGCACATTCAATTCAGGTACTAATCCAATCAATGAAGTAATAATAACTCCAAAGACATTGACTAATAATCCAAATCTTTTCCATGCTTCAGGATTCTTTAGTTCTTTACCTGCATAAAGTGCTTCAATAATCAACCAGAATTTATTCATTATTTATCTCCCTAATTTTGTTTGAAGACTTTTCCTATATAGTTCATCAGCAGGTTTTGTTTGTAATCCTGCTTTGACCAATTCTTTTACTCCTTTCTTAACTAATCTTCCAGTATATTGAACACCTTGACCAACTAATGCACCAGGAGCACCTCCTAATACACCACCAGCAATACCACCAATATTTTTAGATAATAGTTCATGAAAATCTTTTCCAAATATTTCAGCTAGGAATTTTTCAGCAGGAGGTGGATTAATTAAATTCTTCAATTCTCCATGTTCAGCAATAACTTGTTGTATCTTGGTTATATCATTCTTCAATTCAGAATTGAATTTGATTGCTTGTTTACCTGCTTTTGATAAACTCCATCTTTTCAAACCAGTTGATAATGCTTTGTAATTGAATGTCATTCCATTTTCAGTAGGAACTAAATGCTTCATGATTTCATCATTCAATGTATTCATTGAAATATCTTTGGCATAAAGAGTTCTTGCATTATCTAAAGCAGTGACTAATTCTTTATTACCAGTTGAAGTAATATCTTTGCTCAATGCAGTTTGTGCTTGCTTGATTGCTAATTGTGTTTCTGCATCTATACCTGTTACTCGCGAAAGATGCTGATGTAAAGTAGCTGCTTCTTTTGGTGTAATTGGAGTATTAGAAGTAATTTTAGCAATCGCACTTTCTACATCAGCATTTTTAGCAATATCATTGAATGCAGTTTTATCATTATGAAGCACTGCTTGTAACTTTGGTTTTACATTCATGACAGGAATATCATGTCCTGACTTACCTGCTATAGTTGCTAGATTGTCATATGCATTCTTTACATTGAGTTTGCTTTTAGCAAGTATCGCTTCACCTATTCTTGGATTGTTGACAGACCCAGTTCCAGATAAATCAGCTGATTTTCTAAGTACATTAGTAGTTGCTTTATTGATTTCAGAGGCAGTAGAGTTTATCAATGTGTCATTTCTTAATTGAGTTAGTCCATCTCCAACTGACTTTGCTGCTTGACCAGCTACTCCACCAATTCCTGCTCCAATGACTGCATTCTTTGGAATATCAGCTATTTCATCTGCATTTCCTATCCCTGCTACATATCCAGTTGTAATGCCTGCTTTTACAGGTGTCATTAGTTTAGTTACTTGATTAAGAGGTGAAGATATTCCACCTGCTACTGCACCTGAGCCATATGCAACAGGATGTTCATCCCATGCTCTGTCGGAATGTTGTCTATATTGGTCTCTTGCTTGTTTATAACTTTCACTGAAATTGGAATCAGGTTCTACTAGTTTGGAACCGATACCACCAGCTAAACCCATTAGTTCATCTGCAAATCCTAATGTTGCCCAATCAGCAAACCCAGTACCTACTGAGGATGCTACTCCAGGATGAATAGTTGTATCATTAGGTTCATCCCACTGAATATTCCCTTCAAGGGAGGTGTCTGGTTCATCCCATTGAATTTCAGGTGTATTATCAAAGGCTATTTGTTCGGATGCACCAGCGGGTGATACAATGAAATCCATAAACTTATTGACATATCCTTTCGTTTCAGCAGGTAACATTCTCCAGTCTCTTGATAATACTGCTTTGTTATTAGGGCCAGCATTATATCCAGCTATTGCTTGACTATAATCACCACCAAATCTATCAAGGTTCTTTCTCAAATATCTAGCACCACCATCAATATTTTGAAGTGGGTCAGTTGGGTCTACTCCTAGTTCAGATGCAGTAGCTGGCATCAATTGAGTTAGTCCAATTGCTCCTGCTTTAGAAATAGCCGCAGGATTCCCTGAAGATTCGACTTCAATCAATTTCTTCAATATGCCTGGTTTTAGGTTATATTTCTTTTCTGTTTCTGTAATAGCTTTTGAGTAATCCATTAATCAAGTACCTCTATTTCATTAGGCCCTACTACTCGTATTCTTTTGCCATTGATTGTCCCTGTAGCACCAATTGGTTTATTGCCTGTATTAGTTTTGATTATCTTTGGAGCAGGTTGTGCTGAACCAGGTGCATTAGGTACAGGTAATCCTAATCTTTGATACATCTCTGCTCGTCTTGCTTGATAAGAAGATACTGCTTCATCTGATTTTCTTCTTAGTGCTGCAATTGCTTCTTTCTTGGTTTCATATGGAGTATTAGGGTCCATAATAGTTGAGTTCAATGCTTGTCTTTCAGCATTACTATCGAATATCTTTGAAGAACCACCTGCAGAAGACATTTCCTTTATTTTGTCGAATACTGATGAATTGACTTCTCTTTCTAAATTACCAAGATTAGGGTCAGTAGTTGTTTCTGACCTAATGCTATTGACTAATTTGTTATCTGGTAAGTTACTCCATAACCAGTCTCTGTTTCTAAAGTTTTTATCCCCTTCCAAGTAACCAGACATACGACTAAAACTGTCATTGATATTATTCCTAGTCGCATTATAAGTAGCATCTTGTGATATGAAATCCTTCGCTTCTTGTAATCTTTTTTGTAATGCCTCTTGTTCCATCTTTTGTTGTTGGGCGGCAATATCGAGTTGCTTGTCATAGTTCATTTTTGCTTGTAGAGGATTAGAAGGTTCAGGTAATGCAGTACCTGTATTCCATCCTGGAGGAGCACCAGTTGAACTTGTAGATGCTTGAGAGGCACTCTGACCACCAAAAGGCATGGTCTGTGCTGGATTTTCAGGGTTGAACAAATACATCTCACCAGTGACAGGATTACTTTGTAATTGCCACTTGGTTTCTTTACTTGGTGCAAATTGCTGCTTGATAACTGACTCACCAATTTGATTGAGCACATTAGCAGGCATATTTCTAATCATGTCTTCATTAATACCTAATTCTTTCAAAATAGGAACATATCCAATAGCAGTTCTTTCTGCATCAGTTCTGTCTGAGTCTCGTTTCATTTTGTACATATTGAGACCCATGTCATATTCTGCTTGTTGCCTTTGTTTGAACAGGTCTAATTGTTGCTGTGCATCTCTTACTGAATTCATGTCTTCAATAGTGACACCATTCCCTGCTCGAATTCCACTTCCAACACCATGCATCAATGTAGGTTGGTTCATCATTCCAGCACCCATTGCAAGCATGTACTTCTGTATCATTGGATTACTTAGTAAATCTGGAAATCCCATTATTTGACTCCATTTGGTGATTGACCTAATAAACTTGCAAGATAGACATAATTTTGATTAGGTGTTTGTAAAGAAGACTGGCCAATATTATTAGGGCCGTTAAACATACCACCAGAATATGTTGGTGCAAATGTTGGTTGAAATGTTTGTGGATTGACTTGAGTTCTCAAATTATTGATTGCTCCCCAATTTGCAGAAGGTGCTGCTTGAGGTGCTATCTTTTGTGCATTGATTATTTGCTTCTGCATATCAGGTAATGAATTGATAATTTCATCCATTGTCATTCTATGACTTGCCTTTTCAAATCCTGGTTTGAGTTGCTTCAATAACTTCACTGCTGCTTTATAACCTGGGTCAGAAGCAGGATTATAACGAGGTGCCTCATCTGGGGAATCAGGTTTTTTTTCTCCACCAAATAATATCTTTAGTTCAATTTTCATAGTTTATTTTCCTTTTTGATATGCTCCGTATAATGCAGCGGCTGATGCACCTGCCCCTAACCCTGTACTCCATGGGTCTGCTTTTCCAGTTTGAGACATTGCATTATTCCCTGTATAAACATTACCCCATGCTGCATTTGGATTTATCAATGATGCAAATTTATTCAATAAATCATAAGGTGCATTTTGATTGAAATTCCATCTATTACTTGCATCAGTCAATTGTGCTTGGGTTTGTGTCTGATTGATACCACCCATTCTATTCAATTCGCCAAGTAATGTTAGTGGTTCAGTAATCATTGGTGCATAATGCTGGAATCCAAGGTTCATTGCATTATTAGCATATTCACCACCTTTATTGACAAGGTCAGCTGCTAATCCAAATCTTCCGTTATTGAATTGGTTAGCCATATTAGTTGCAGCTAATCTATTTGAATTTTGTGTATCAAATGCAGCACCTAATGCAGAATTGACAGTATTTGCTTTTGATATATCAGCAGTATTTTGAGCAATATTGCTTCCAATACCAAATCTATTCTGAACTGTATTTCTTACATCATTGAATGCATTCTCTGCAGTATTAGTTCCAGCACTAATTGTATTTTGTAAATTCTGGTCACCTAATCCTGCATACATAAAGTGATTGAAACCTTGAGATACATCATTCAAGTTATTATTGGATAAGTAACCAGCTAAAGCAGGATTAGTAGTATCAGTAATTGGTGAATAAGGATTATTAGCACCTGTCATCAAATTCTGAACTGCATTAGAGCCATTAGATAGCATTTGTTGAGTGCTATCAGAATTGACATATGAATTGACTCCATTGATTTGTGCTAACTGGTTAGGAGTAAGAGTAGCTGCTTGGTTCCATGGAGTATATTGTTGCTGTCCTTGTGCATATAACTTTGCTGCTTCTCCGTAACCTGCTTTCAAGTATGGTTGAAGTGGTGCCCATGGTGCTATAGTTTGTGAACTTGTAGTTGCTCCGGTTGGTGCCTTTTGTGAACTTCCACCATATTGAATTGATAAAGTTATTTTCATTTATTATTACCTCCGAACTGACTTGCTAAACCTGCAGTCGTTAGTAATGCTCCTATTATATTTGATGCATTATTGACAGGAGGTGAATAAGAAACAGAACTACTTGCTCCAGCACCTGAACCGCCATATTGTGCATTGCCATCTAATAGTTGTTTGAACCTGCCTAAATTATCCCAATTAGAATTTTGGTTGAAGTTCCATCTATTAGTTGCATCATTCAATTGATTTTGGTTTTGTTGCTGTTGTTGTAATCCAACTTGACCTAATTGCTCTAACATTGAAAGCGGCATATTCAATGAATTGACAAAGTTTTGTAATCCAATCGATTGAGCATTCAAGTTCTGATTATTACCTGCATTGAATAAACTATTAGTCATGTTTGCTTGGTTCAATTGCTGCTGTGCTGATTGACCAAGGGCATTCAGTGAATTTGATTGAGCAGTGTTATATGCATTGCCGTAAATTTGAGCAGATGTGTTATACATATCATTAGCCATATTCCCTGCAGCTAATCCTTCAGATAACTCATTTCTACTTGAACCATATGTTCCATTTCCAATTGCATTTCTTCTCATTCCAGGCAATGTATTCATTGAGAAGTTATTACTAATCTTTTGCATTGCAGCATTTGCATTCTGGGCAGTATATGGATTCATGTTATTGCCATATGCCATTTGATTGAGTGCATGAGCAGGGTCAAACATATTATTGTTACTAATCAATCCAGCTACATTACTCATTCCTCCATTTGCTACATTTTGTGTATCATTTGGATTACCAGATATTGCATTTTGAGCAGTATTAGCTGCAGTATTCATGAAGTTCTGAGTTCCAGAACTATTCACATAATTTGTTATTCCGTTTTGAGCGGATAATTGGAATGGGTCAAAATTAGCAACTTGATTCCAAGGAGTATATTGTGCTGGCCCTTGACCATATATCTTTGCAGCATTTGCCATTATCTCTTTAAGATATGGCTGTGCAGGTGCCCATGGCTGTTTGACTGAAGTGGAATTGGTGGCATTAGTTGCTTGTGGAACAACTGTATCCCCACCATAAAGGATGTGTATTGATATTTTCACTTGTAAGAAATCCTTTTCTTGTTTATCTATTTATGGCATGACAGTTGTTACCATCTCCCGTTCTTTTGCTTATCTATAATCTTTTGTAGTTCTAATTGCAGTCTTTGAGAGAATTGGTCAAGTGGCTGTACATTCGGTGAAGGAGCACTTGATTGAGGGGCACTATTGCCACTGAAGAAGTCTGGAGTTTGTACAGGCATTCCCATTTGAGGAGGAGGGTTTTCATATTCATTACGTCGTTTCATAATGTCTTGATAACCTTCATTCAACTTGCTCAATTTCTTCAGTGCATCAGATAATCCATCCTTATAGACATCACTTCCTGCTACACCTCCTACAGTACCTGTTCCTCCTCCTGTTCCAGATATGCCAGCACCCATGATGCCTTCAGCCATCGGAGAATATGTAAGAGAATTAGCCAGAGCAGCATTACCCACCTGTCCAAATCCATTTGCCATACCTCCTAATCCAGAAAGTGCATTAGAAGATGCTGCATTCCCAAGTGATGAAAAGGAAGGTGTAATTGCTGAAGATGCTTGAGACATCCCACCTAATGAAGTGCCTACTGCATCAGAATTAGCTGCAGGTGTTGCTGCATTGCCATAACTTCCACCTGATGAACCACCACCCATACTTAATAGAAGTGATGCAGCCATCAGTCCTGTATCTGCATCCTTATTTCCAGTTTTGATTACTGAACCGCCCATAGAATTCCTTATTGGCTAACATATTATTTTTTTGAAAGTGTTGCTTCAATACGTTGTTTATTTACAACTATTTTACTATTAGTTGAATAACTCAATCTAACTTTTACGACATAACTTGTTATTGGTAATATTACTGTCAAATCAGTATAGAAATCAGATAAATTTATTGTAGTGTAATCAGTAGTACTATGGATTGTTTCAAGATACTGTCCAGTCGTAGTAATTGGTGTGCTACTTCCATTTATATAAAGAGCAATATCTGCATAAAGTGTGCCCTTAACAGTTTGTGATGCAACTCTTTTTATATTGCCAATATAGTTGATAGATAGACATTGACCAGTAACAATTGCTCCTCCAGTAGACGATGTAATTGTTGCAGTATGAGTCGTTGTTATTGCTACATCTGTAGGAATTGCATTTGAGACAATTTCTGGAATAATTACATTATTTGCAATATTGTCACTTAAAACCATTGGCCCATTCAAATAGAAAGCAGTTCCATCAAAGGTAATATTCTTAGTACTATTACCTAATGAGAAATATCCACCAGTTCCTTCAAATACTGCTCCTGCTCCAGTCATAGTAGAACCTGACCTTGCTGCAGTTCCTACTGTAAGATTAGTAGAAGCAGATAAAGTGCCAGTTGTAATCTTATCGGCTGAAATATTTTCAATCAGTGCATTCTTTATTGCAGCATTAGCAATATAAGTTACTGAATTACTTCCCGTGATTTGATTGAGTTCAGCAAATGCACCAGAACTTGTTGCAGCACTCCAAGGGGATAATTGAGTTTGACCTGATTTAGTCAGTCCGAAGAATAATTTAGTTGCCCAAAAATAAGGGTCTGATTGACCTGCATCAACACTCGAACCCCTTACAAATATTCTTACATATTCCGTATTAGCAGGAGTTGTTGCAATTCCACCTGCTCTATACCAATTATTTAGGTCATTCCCGCCAGATGGTGGAGTGGTTGTTCCCCAACCAGTTTCACTAATGTATGCATAAGAACTATTATAATAAGCAATATTCAGATAAACACCACATCGATGAGCAGCTAAATAACCTGATAATTCGAAAGTAATTCCTGCTTGCATTGGAATGTATTTGTCATACATGATGTCAAACCAACTTGATGCGGCTAAGGTAGTCCCTCCTCTATAGACCCCTAAAGTATGACCACCCGCAGGTGCCCAATATGGAGCAGCTATATCCCCTCCCACCGTGTAATTTGTTCCACCTCCAGCATTCCAACTTACAACCCAAGTATTATTAGTTAGTGGGTTAGTTGCAAAGTCAGAGTTTGGTAGCATATTACCTGAATTAGAAATACTTAGATTAGAACCATTAGCTCCAACAGTTGCATTATTCTCTGGTTTAGTGCTTCCGAATATCTTTGAGAAATCAATATTATTAGATGAACTCCCTGCATCTAAGATAATATTTCCAGACGGGTCTTTAATAGTTAATCCATTAGCATTTATTTTTGCAGCACTTACTGTTCCACTAACTAATAAACTGCCATCAATGACAGTTCCAGGAGCAATCCAAGCACTACCATTCCAATATTTAGTCATGGCAAAGTTAGTTCCATTACTTATAGTCACTTCGTCATTAGTTACTTTGCCAGCAGGATATATTGCAAGTACTGCATTATTTGCAGTTGTATCATCCCAAGCAGAACCTGTTGTGTAGAATTTAGAAGAACCTCTTTTCACTGGAGAATCCGCCAATTTCATCAATTCCATTGAAAGAAATGCTGGTATTTGCTCTACATCTTGAGGTACTGGATTAGGTGTATATGACATTTACCACTTCCCTTTGTTGTCTACTTCTACGTCAAACCCATGTAATTCCCATACTAGGTCTGTACTTGTTGAAATCCTTATGCTGATATATCGCCCAAAACAAAGGCAATCTAGCTTATCGTCTGTGACAGTGTTAAAGGTATATGGCCCTTGCCACACAGGTTCACCAGTCGTCGTCAGTGATGTCCCTACATGTACATTGATAATGTCATTGCTACCTGTCACTTTGTTTGTCTTTAGCCATATCCTTTTGACAAACTTCATATGTTGGTCATCAGATAATGGAAAGTTAATTCTTTCTAAATATGCATATGCTGGAATATTGTTATCATTGATAATATTTGATTTATCTATCAAATATATTTTGCTATCAGTTGGAACACACATTGATAATGACAAAGATATTTTGTTGTATCTCGATTTATCCCAAGGAACAGCAGTATTAGCCCATGTTGTTGATGCTGCTTGCCAAGTAACACTATCAGTAATATCAATAAATCCACTTGATATATGAGACGTTTCAGGTAATGCTCTTCTTGTCCAAACTCCAGTTTCATAATTGAATATCAATGCAGAATTTGCATATGTACTTGAACCAGTAGGGAAGCAAATCCACATTTCAGCATTTTCATAATTCGGAACAACAAAAGTTCTATCAATTGAATTTGGATTGATATTTTTGAATAAGTATCTTTTATTCTTTCCATCAATGACTGATTGATATTGAAATCCATCATGAACAATGACATCATCTGAAGTCACTGCAAAATGTTTGCCTTTGAAGAATGCAGCACAATTAGGTGCTAATAAACCAACACTTGGAAATATCTTTCTAATACTGAATATCTCAGTACCACCTACATAAGACATGATATAAGTGGAACTATTCTTGTAAATGATATTGAAGTCATTGAGTGGCAAACAATCAACTAACCACCCGTCTGAGTCGCTAAATTGATATTCACCTGCATCTGCAGTTGGGTCAGAAATATCCCAAGTAGTAGGAAGTGCTCCAGGTAATGCACCTGTTGACCATTTGATTAAGTTTTTGTTTCTATTTCCAAGTGAGTTAGTAACATCCAAAGCAATCAAATATGCTTTATAACTTCGAATGACTTTTGCCAGATAATTAGTAGGCCAATTAGGTAAATTGACTAATCTATTTGAAGGGCCAACATTAGTCCATGCTTGAGGTGTATCTGCTAAATTAGTTAGAACTGGAAAGTTATTCAATGTGGTCATATTCCACATATGGTCTTTATCAGCATGATAATCAACATCAACTCCAGTAGTTTGACGAGTAATGTTGTAATGTGTTCCGTTATGCATACAGTATACTTTTGATAAACCTGCATACAAATAAATTGATGTTGCACCTGTATAATCTATTCTTGATGAGAAATAAGGTGCTACTGAGCAATTGAACAATAATTCATATCCTGGCATCTTTGTAATATACCCATCTTTGAACCTCATATTCATTGCATCAGTCCATGCAAATCCTACTTTATCATTAGCTGGTAAAGTAACTGGAACTGGGTCTTTTGCTATTCCAAGTGATGCTATATTATTGAATGATACAATAGACATTATGCACCATAGACCTGAACAAATACCCCAATATCGGGGTTTAATAAATTGCCACCTGTATTATGCACAGTAAATGTAACTGCATTACCTGTTATATTAGTAATTGATATAAGTGCTTTGCTATTAACATCTGCCCCCAGTATATTGATTGAATAAATTGATGAAATACCTGGAAATTGCATTGTGTAATTTCCAGTAGAATTTCTTGTACAAGTTGGGGTTGTAGTAAGTAAATTACCAGCCCAAGTAGGCATTATGTTTAGCCCATGAAAATCACCAACAAATCGTGGTACATAATAATTTGCACTATAGGAAATATGTGCCTTCTTTAGAACTTGATAACCATTGACCTCTAATTCTGCACCAGGCATTGCATAGGAAATATTGTTATATTCAAGATACTTAGTTCCTGCATTACCAAGTACCACTCTTCCATGTTGCGAGTTTGATAATCTGTGAGATATGACATCACCTTTGACAGTAATATCATTACCGAAAGTAGTTTTGCCTAAATCAATATCATGGTCTATTCCCCAAAATCCACTTGAAGGCATTTGAGCAGTTTCTGAATCATTACCTGTTGTATTTTTTATTCTAAACTTTCCTTCATCAACCGAAATAATGGCAGACCTATTGTCAGTGTCCCTCATATTAATAACTGGAGAAGTAGTTTTAATTGTTAGATTTCCGCCAGTCGTAGTATAAGAACCAGTAGTTGAAAATGAACC
>Ga0172376_10003499_pt1 | contig 18510 bp, 19 predicted proteins | sample Lak35m_FD_121114 | JGI IMG/M metagenome (GOLD analysis project Ga0172376, IMG submission 121114) | Freshwater microbial communities from Kabuno Bay, South-Kivu, Congo - kab_092012_35m | ecosystem: Environmental > Aquatic > Freshwater > Lake | place: Democratic Republic of the Congo: South-Kivu... | reverse complement strand
GAAGTTCTTCTGGTTGTCGTCCGGGCCCGCCTGCTTGACAAAGACGTACTTTCCGCCGCCCATGCAGGCAAAGTAGAGATTTCGAACGCTCTCGCTCGGGAAGGAGTAGTCCGTGTTGACGTAGCACCTGCTGTTCCCCACCCCTATGGCAGTGGGGTTGTCCCCGACCCAAATCTCAAAGTACTGGATGTAGCCCGGGTCACCCCACGCCCACCCCACGTTCTGAATAGAGATGTAGCCGCCCCCAATCGCCTTGGGGACGCCCAGGTCCACGCGCCACCAGTTGTATTGCATGGTCGGGTGATTGATGATGGAATCAGTGGCGCAAGTGGTCTCAACGTCGCCGTCGTTGCACAGAGACGCCGGCTTGTAGCCCCACCCGCCGTTGGTCACAGTGCTGTACGCCGTGGCGCACGCGGAGTTTCCCCCGGCGCCGCAGCTCCTGGCCAGGTTGACGGAAGAATCCACGGAGCTGGAGCAGACCTGGAATGTGCTGCCCACCGTGATGCTATTTGCCGGCTCTGCGTCGCGGTAGAAGCCGGTGTCGCACACGCACTCGCTGCCCACCAGGGTCTGGTTGACGTCGCAAAAGTCCGACTGTAGCAAGTGACGGCGAGGAGGCGCCGCGTATTCTCTGCGTCGCGGCGGGGGGAGACGGGAGCCCAAATTTTTCTGGGTGGGGATTGCCTGAGGCAGGTCTAATCTGATGAGGTGATCCCGAAGGTTAACTAGGAGTGGCGGTGTGGCGCGCCCGACATTTGCGAAGCCGAGACACAAGACGGCCATGGTTATACGCGAGGGCAGTCTCATTTCACTCTGGCGCGTCGGGGCGCGGCTGGGCATAAATACCCCGGTCACGGGGGAGAAACACAGAGGCGGGGCACAGCAGGGGCATGAACGCCTCCGCGGCGAACGGGACCGAGGCGGCAAACGACTCGCAGTCCTTGATGATCTGGGGGGACAGGAGGTTGACCTGCATCTTCCAGAGGTCCTTCCACGCGGATGGGGGCTGGTAGGCGCAGACGTAGAGGCGCAGGACCTGGGTGAGGTTCATGCGCTGGGAGAAGCTCACGGGGAAGCTCCTGAAGCACCTGTTCTTGAAGTCGGTCATCTCCTGAAACGGCGGGGTGCCGTCCATCCTGAGGCTGTCGACGCACTGGTGGAGGACGCGGAGGTCCGGGCGCGAGACTGGGAACTGTCCCACGCGCTCGCACAGGTCTCCGTCGTGCCTGAGGACGGACTGGACGTGGGGGCGCCAGTCCCAGGTGGTCTGGGCCGCGAGAAAGTACAGGCGGGTCTTGACGGACTCGGACAGGACGTTGGGGAACTGGTGCAGCTGGCAGAAGCCGACGAAGGACTCCCAGGTGCCGTGCGCGCTGTCGAGGCGGGCCTTCTGCTCGTCCGTGGGAGCCGCCCTGTCCCTCAGGCGGGGCCTGCCGTGGTAGGACCCCAGCTGCTGCTGCCGGAGCGCCGCGGATATGCCGTCGCGCCTGGCCTGGGAGGTCCTGAGGTGGGTCTCGAGGCTGGAGGTGTCCACGCGGAAGCAGTCGCGCCCCAGGATCGCCGCGAGGGCGGCCTCGCAAGCCTGCGGGGTGTGAGGGGTGTCGCTGAGGGAGGCGAGGAGCAGCGCGCACTGGGCGTGGGTCTCGCGCTTGAGGGACCTGCAAAAACAAACAGGGCAGTTACATCGGGCCTCCATCAAGGCATATAAGATGCAAAGAGGAAGAAGGGACCTGCAGGTGAGCATCTGGAAGGCCTGGAGGGAGGGCACGCCGTGGAGCATGTGCAGGACGAGGAGCTGGCACGAGAGGTTCCAGTTTCCCGCGGCGTCGAGCGCGGCGAGCCGGACGGCCTTGCGCATGTTGGCGAGGGGGGGGTGGGCCGACTCGTGCCTCTCCACGCCCTCCCACGTGCAGAGCTCGAGGAGTGGGATCCAAATGTGCAGGTCCCCGAGGGTGTTGAGCCCGGGGCGGACGAGGGACCAGTCCACGAAGGCGTCCGGGAAGACGAGCGCCCACAGGGCCTGCCTGTCCACGTACTTGAAGCTGAGTATGGCCATCTTGGCGCACAGGTCGCGCAGGTCGCGCTGGTCCAGGGAGTAGTGCTGCCCCGCGGCGACCATGGTGTCCGCGAGGAGGGTGAGGTGGGACATTTTACGGCGGGGCGATTTGCGAACAGACATTAATACCGCGATTTATTATTCAGTGAAAAAAAATGCCCCCGCTCTCAGGCGTTGAGCGGGAGCCCGTTGGCCCAGGGGGCGGTCGACTTGGCGAAGCAGCTGGACCTGAAGTGCGAGGCCCTCCCGCAGCGGCGGCACAGGTCGTTCTTCTCGCATATTTGGACGAAGGCGGCCCGGCGGTCTGCCGGCTGGAGGTGCCTGTCCGTGAACATCCACCCGCGCACGTTGTCCACGCCGAATTCCAGCATGCGCTGGAGCGTCTCGTTGCGCTCCCACGACTCCAGGTCGTGAGGCGACCCGTCGGTGCACAGAGGAACCTCGACGAAGTCGCACCCGGCGAGGTAGGGCGTGCCCACCCCGTTGCGGTGGTCCTGCAGGCGCTTTTCGATGTTGGATGACTTTCCCACGTAGAACGCAGGGGCGTCTCCCGAGAGCGTCTGCAGCGCGTAGACGCCGCCGCCGGTGGTGGCAAGGTCCTCCACATGGCCGCTCCTGCTGGAAGCAGTGGCGCGAGGGGGAGGGGGCCACTGCGCAGCTGCTGCCACTTTTTTCTGCCTTTTGCACTTATTCGCCTCGCTGCGCGTCTTCTTGCTGCTGCCCTTTTTTTGCTGGCGGTGGCGGCGTCCCCCGCGCAGCTTCTTGCGCCGCCTCCTCTCGAGCATCTTGGCCACGTAGGCGACCTCTCCTTCCGACAGCGAATTGGACGACGAGGCGGAGGATGAAGAAGACGATGACGAATAATAGCCGTCATCCTCACTGCTGGAGTCATCGTCACGGGCTGCGCGCCGGCGTGGCATTCTTCGGGGATTAACCCTTCTTCCGCATTATATACCGCAGTCGCCGCAAATCCATTTGAAACGATTCGCGAGATTCGGCCCGCAGCGCACTGGCGCGTCGGGTGCCGGCTCGTATTTAACGGATTGGCTTCTCTCGCGGAAACCCCGCAAGGGATATTTTAGGCGCTTAGAGCCAAAACAAAAGCAAAGCACAAACAACACAAGTGAATATGTCCGACATCGCAAGCAACAACGCAAATGACGACGCGGAGGACATGGCCGTCATGGCGCCTTCGAGCGCAGAGGAGGAGGTCGCAGCCCCCGCGCCGACGATGAGGTGCTGGATGTGCGAGAACTGCACCACGGAGGACGTGCGCAACTTCCACGCGTTCTTGGTGGAGAGGTCGCACAGCGTGGAGCCGCGGGCCATGGCGGTGCACCTGCACGAGCACCTGACGTCGCAGCAGGCGCTGGCGAGCGTGCTGGAGGACGCGCCGCCGGGGCTGGACGAGATCCTGACGCACATCCGGAAGCACGTGCTGCACCCGTCGGTGAGGGTGGCGCAGATTCTGAGGAACCTGCTGGACCTGGCAGACACGCTGCAGGAGCTGGTGGTGAGCCGGGCCGACGACGGGACCCCGCTGATCGACGTGCGGACCGTGACGGTGTACCTCAAGGTGATATCGGAGATCATGCAGATCTACAAGACCGCGGACATGTCCAAGATGCTTTTCGCGGACTTGGACGCGTAGCCAATCAATGCGGACTTGGACGCGTAGCCAATCAATGCGGACTTGGACGCGTAGCCGTGCACTAGGAGGGTGAAAGCCCGCCAATCAATGTGCGAGCAGCGTAAAGGGCCTCCGCCTGCGGATAAACCGCTTGGGATTGGGCCAGGGCTGGGGCTTCTCGACGATTTTCACCGGCTCCAGCGACGTCCACGGCTCGGCGTTGCGGATGGGCACGAAGAACATGTCCAGGATAAATTCGTAGTCGGGGGGCGATGTCTGCATGCTGATGCTGCTGGAAGTGGGCTCAAACCGTCGCCTAAAATACGCGCGCAGGCGGGCTGATCTATAAATAGCGAATTCGGGCATCGCCCAGCCAGCATGGAGCCAGTGAGGGCCTTCCTGAGGGAGCAGCTGCAGACCGACAAGTACGGGGGCAGGGTCATCATGCGCGACGAGCACACCCTGATACTGTACGACACCCCGAGCTGGGGGGACAGGCAGGCCCACGCGGTGCGCGCCAAGTTCCCCGAGTGCGAGGTGAGCTGCCTGGCGCACGCCCAGAGCATGTCCGGGTTCATCGTGGTGATCCGGCGGCACGCCCACCCGAGGGCGTCGCTGTGGGCGAGCATCTTCATCCTGGCGCTGGCCGGCGTGGCGTACACCGCGATCTTGCTGCAGAGGGGGCTCCTGGAGGAAGGGCTGTAGACTCCGGCCAAACGCGCTTCGGCGAAGGCAGAACTGCAGACTCCTGCCAAACGCGCTTCGGCGAAGGCAGAACTGCGAACTCGACTTGTTCCGGCGTATTTAAGCCGCGCGCCGCCGCCGCCCGAAAACAGACAGGATGAGCACCCTCGGGAGCATGCCCAGCCTCGCGCAGTCCACCTCGACACGCCTCGACTCCGCCTGCAAGCACATCCAGCAGTGCAGGGTGTCGCAGGACCACATGGCCAAGTTCGTCAAGAACAACGACTCGGACGAGCTGATACGCAACAAGTTCAGGTACTGCGTGCACAAGGACGAGCTGGTCCTCGGCATCGGCAAGTGCTGGGCGAAGGACAGCAGCAAGAAGTTCCAGAACAACGCCTACCCGCGGGTCGTGAGCAACCTTGGGCAGCTCATCGAGAGCGACGGGAACGAGCCGAGCGACACCGAGAAGCTCCTGAAGCTCATGTACCACAACGCCACGAGCATCCCGGTGCGGAACGAGATCCTGAGGCGGTTCCAGGACGGCGAGGTGAGGGAGTTCCCCCTGCCCGCCGACGGGTCGGACCCGTACCTGAAGCACCCCGCCGCGGGCGCGCCCAACCAGCAGTTCATGCCCTTCAGGCAGAGCGTGCCGAACATCCACGACTTCGTCACCATAGGGTACTCCAACACCCTCGGGTGGGCCCACGCGCACTGCGGCGACACCATGACGAGCGTCATGATCGGCGGGCTGCGCACGGTGCTGAACGGGGACTTCGAGATGTTCTGCGGGGACCTCGTCCAGTGGTACTGGCCCTTCGAGAAGGACTGCTTCGAGAGGGACGGGCGGCGCAAGGACATCATCTACGAGCCGGGCGCGAGGCCGGCCGGAATGAGGATGCCGGACCTGCAGCGGAACCCCAAGGGGCCCAACGACGGGTTCGAGCCGGACAGGGAGACGGGCCTGCGGAGAAAGTTCTTCGACCAGCAGTACGGCCAGAAGAAGGGCGTGGAGAAGGTGGTGCCGCTCATCAAGCCGTACAAGCGCGACGACAGGGACCCGCGGATATACGACTGGTACAGGGTGTTCGCGGTGGCGCTGTGCTCGGCCAGGCCCCGCGAGGGGGTGGACATTCGTATCTGCAGGCAGGCTTTGTAGATTTTAATCATATTGAACGAGTTTTTTACTTCACGGACCGCATCACGTCCGCCTTTGTAGATTTTAGTCATTTTAAACGAGTTTACTTCACGGACCGCATCACGTCCGCCTTTGTCATGCGGAAGAGCCGCGCGAGCACGGGCTCGGGGATCGCGGCCACCTCCGCGCGCGTGAGTCCCAGCTGGGCCCACCCCAGCAGGGTTACGTTCGAGAAGAGCGCCATGCTCGAGGGCGTGAGCCCGATCCCGACGAGGTCCTGGTAGGTGACGCCCATGCGCTGCAGCAGGTCCGCGGGCCACAGCTGCCCCGCGATGTCCCCGAGGTCCGCGCAGAAGTCCCTCACGGGGTGAGCCCCCCACGGCTCGATCATCGAAGGGCAGTCCGCGAGCCCGACCCTGTGCGCGCGCACCCAGGCGCCAGCGTCGGGCTGAAGTTGGTGGAGGGATGCGGGCGAGAGGCCCGAGGAGAGCAGCTTGGAGAGCGTAAGGGTCGGGTCCGCGGCGACGTCCTGCCAGGACAGGGTCAGCTTGGGCGTCATCCAGCCGTGGAGGTAGCACCCTTGCCCGGCAGTGAGCTTCAGGCGCATCTTTTCGGTTATGGGTTGAAGGTGCGCGTTTATATCAATCCCCGCTCTGCGGACCCTTCTTCATTCCGACCCGCTCCAGCTGCCGCTCCAGGATCTCGACCTGCTCGCGCACCAGGATGTGCAGCGCGTGCTCGAGGTCCTGCGCGTGCTTGCCGACCCTTATCCTCATCTTGAGGGACTCCGCCAGCTGCATCTTGCTCTGCGTCCGCCTCGTCGTCGCTATCCGCTTCCCGCCGTGGTCGTGAAACACCTTGAGCAGCGGCCGCGGCTCGCCCTTGCCCGACTTGACGCGCTCGCGGTGCTCGCCCACCCTGGCGTCGGCCGAGTCGCGCGTCGTCCCCGTGTGCAGCAGCTCAACGAGGTCCGCGATCTTGGCCTCGATCTCCCGCAGCCGCTCCTCGTCCTTCTCCTCCTGGGTGGGCTCCTTGGGCTCCGCAGCGGCGGCCTTCTCGGACTGCAGCTTCACCAGCTCGTTGAGCTTGGCCTCGATGTTTCCCAAGGAGGGCATGCTTAGTTGGGGAGAGTCGGAGATGATGATGTTTTATACGCGATTGTCATCGCACTCCGACGCGCGCGCAGTGACGTCGTGGTACTTCTCCTTCTTAAAGCAATTTCGGTAAATGGTGTACGAGTCGTAGATCACGAGAATCCCGCTCAATATGGCGCAAACGAGGAGCAGCCAGAACATCCTGTCCAGTCCGTACTGCACTCTTTCGAGTTGAGAATCCACCTCCGTGAGGTCCTGTGTCAGGTTTGCCACAACGTCTCCAGGTACCACGTACTGAAGCATTTTTTTTTCGGGGTCTCCCCCGCCCAGGGCGCGTTCCGCCTTTATACCCACTCGCCCCCTTCGCAGCTACTTCGCATCCTGCGGCTGGCCTCGCCCCCGCTTACCACTACTTCGCATCCTGAGGCTGGCCTCGCTCCCGCTTGCCGCTACTTCGCATCCTGAGGCTGGCCTCGCCCCCGCTTGCCACTACTTCGCATCCTGTGGCTGCCCTTTCTCCCTCCTGTAAATCATGGCGGCAACGACGCACAGGAGGATCAGCGTTATCACAATCAACACGGCCTCGTTCTCTCCGCCGTCGCGCGTGACCTCGATCGTGCCGGTGACCTTGTCGGCCTCGAGCCGGCACACGTCGCTCCTGAGGGCGCTCGGGCCGGATATGAAGTTGCCCGCGACTGCCTTGAACAGAATCCGCAGGAGCCTGTCCTCGGGCATGGCCCTAACCGCCGCCAGGTCCAGCGGCCGCCACGGGTCCGCCCCGATCAGCCTGCGGAGAAGGTCCTCTGCGTACTCGGTGTGGGACCCGGGCCGCAGCACGGGCGCACCGCCGCTCACTGAAAACACCGCGTTGTACGCAGCTACGAGATTGTCGGCGGTGGGAACCTCGGATGAAAATATCGTGGAATCTACGGGCATTCTCTGCTCTCGATCGGGCGGGCGCTAAATACAGTCGCGGCGCGCGGGCGATGGTTGTTGAGAGGTTTGTCATTTTTCAGGCGGTTGTAATACTTTTTCACTGCTTGCGCGCAGATGAAGGGCATGTGCAGGCCCGGAAACTTAATCGTCGTCTAGATTCCTCCTCTTCACCTGCCTCTTCCCTGCCCCGCGCGGGGCGGTCATAGCTGCAATCTCTGAGGGGCCGTCCTCCGACTCGACCTCGCTTTCGTCTTTCCACTTGTCAGCGGCGCGGCGGCGCGCCTTCCTCTTCTTGGCGGGCGCCTTGGCGGGCGCCTTAGAAGGAGGGGGCTTCGTAACGCGGCGCTTCTTGGCTATGGGGGGCTCTTCAGGCGCTTCGGGGGGGTTCTCCAGAACCACGTCGTCCCCGATTTTGTAGGCGGGGGTGCGCTCCATCACCACCCACTCCTTCCTCACCCTCGTGGTCCCCTTCATCCAATTTCGTCGCATGCCGGGCGCGTTGGCTTCCCAGCTCATTTGGAGCGTTGAGACCCTCGTACGCTTCCTGACCGCTTCTTTGCAAAGCAACTCGACGATGGGCTTGTTTGGGGCCTTCGCAGCGCCCTCGCTACTGGCTTCCTTCTCCCTCCTCTTCTCGTTCCTCACTTGCTTTCTCGCATCCCTCACAGCCTGGGACTTGGTAACCGGCTCCAGCTCCTTGTCTGGCTTCGTGAGCTCCTTTTCCAGGCTCACGCTGGTGCGCCAAGTGTCGAAGGGGGGGAACATGGGGCTGCCGCGAAAGTCGGGCGATCCCTCCCCCAGCGTGTACGCCTCGGCGGCCTTCTTTAGGTAGTCCTCGTTGTTGTCCGCGTTGAAGCACGCCAGCACAAGGTTCAGGTTGACAAAGCACGCGTACTCCACGGGAAGGGATGTCTTGAGGTGAAAGTACGTGTAAATGATCTGCATGATGCTCTCTGGAGTGTAATTCCAGAATTGCAGTTCAACCATGAGCGGGACCGTCCACTGGAAAAAGGTCACTTCGTTCGTGCCTTCGCCGTCGAGTGAAACCAGCTCAACCTTGGGCGGCTGCAGGTTGGCCAGGACCCTCTGCACGAGGTCCGCGGGAGCTGGGGGTTCCCTCACCGGCCTGGTTGCATACTCTTTGATCCTCTCAAGCGCAAGCACCAGGGGCTGATAGTGGATGCACATGGCTTCCTGCCACATCATCCCCCCGCGCCCGCAGGCCAAGTCTTGCAGGCTTGACTTTCGCAGCGGGCCCATCCGATCCAAGACGTCCCACAGGGCGTTCTCGTATGAGTAGGCGTCCCCCATCTTCTTGATTTCCAGCGTCTGAGCGTTCAAGGTCCTCGCGACTTGCGGTCTGAGGTCAGCAAACGCTTTCCCTTGTTCCAGCTCCTCAATGCGCATGGGGATGAGCTCCTGCAAGATTACCGTCTGGTACTGCTTGTGCCTCTGCTTCCCGCGGCCGTCTGTCGAGATCCTATCCAGCACGTCCTTGAGCACGTCGATGAAGAGTTGCCTGTCTCGCATAAAGAATCGAAAATTCGGGTCTCCGATGTACTGCGCGATGTACTGCACGAGAAACGTGGACGGGTTTACCGAGCTGCCAAGGCTGCTGAGCTGCTTCGGGGTCACCATTTGGCTCTTCCGACCCGTCGGGTCCACGGCCTTTTGCCTCTGAATGGCCCTGGCCGCAGCGGTGCTGGGCGGGGGCTTGGGTGGTTTGGCGCGCTTGGCGGCTTTGGCCGCGGCGGCGGCGGCAGCGCCTCCCCCCGCAGCCTGCTGCTTCTGGATTAGGGCATGCCTGTCCAGCGGGGCGTGGTCGCGGGTGGAGAAGAGCCCCTGAACAGTTAACTCCACGAACTTTTGCAGTTTCAGGCTCCGTTCGCGCAGGGTGGGTGAGAGAAAGTTGAACATGACTTTGTCTCTGAGAATGAGCGACAGTGGCGGTTGGTCGCCGGCATACTTCTGTTCACACAGCAGTTTGCACACTTTTGCGGGGGTTTCGCGCCCTTTGGGGTCACAGTCCAGCCATTTCCTGGTTTGCGCGTTCGTGAAAAAGGTGTTAAACTCCTTCTTCGGGATGAGACCGATTTTTCTCGCGACATTCGACCTATACCACGTGAGCTGCTCTGTCACCACGACATAATCTACTGGGGCGCATCGGTTTTTTTTCCAATCTGGGTGCACGATGCTTGGAAGCCCCTCCTCCTGGATGAACTTGTTAAATTCTAACTTATCCGGCGTTGCAGGGGGGGGTATGATGAGGCCGAGCTGAATCTCCCACCCTACCCAGCTGATCCTGTCCCCGTTCGGGGTCTCTTCTGTGGCATAGCCCCGGAAATCTCCGAGGTCGCCGAGCCTGACCCCATTCTTAATGTACGTCTTGTTTGGAAACCTCAGCGGGGTAATGTCATTCAACAGCATGTCTGCGTTTTGGTCCATTGCGCAATTTCGTACGAATTCCGGGGTCGCAGCGGGGGGCTCTTGCTTCGCTTCTGGATGCGCAGCGGGGGGCTGTTGCTCCGCTTCTGGTTGCGCAGCGGGGGGCTCTTGCATCGCCGCTGCTGGCGGCGTAGGGGTCGCTGGGGGGGTGGGGGGCGTTCTCGGCCTTTGTTCGGCAGGGGCAAGTTCTTCGTCTAAATCGCTTGGATCATCCGCTGAGTCAAGTTGTTCTTCTTTATCGCATGGATCATCCGATGTGTCGGACGAGGGAAATACAATTCTCGGCATAATGGATGCGCTCGGCAATGCAAACAGTGTGAAAAAGGGTACTACAACGCAAAGCCCAGGTAACTGCCAATACCTGGGCTGGGAGTTTGGTTTGGTTTCATTTAAATAGCACCGGCGGGGGCAGCAATTCAGAGGGCGCGCAGGCTTAATCCAAGGGCGCGCAGGGTGCCAAAAAATCAAAGGGCGCGCAGGGTGCGCTCGAGATTGGCGTGCAGGACCAGGGCGTGCGCGAGGTGGGCGGATGAGGTCGGGAAGTTCCCCCTCGTGGATGTCAGAGCGGCGACGCGCCTGCAGGTGGGGCACCACGCGGTGACGCAGGGGCATATGGGCGCGTCCTGCTCCAGCCTGCCCACGGCAGCGGCGAGCCCCTCCGGGCCCGCGACGAGGACGCTGGCGTAGCACGGGGCGAAGTCTTCGGGGGTGGCGTCGCAGCAGCGGGGCATTGTTGTATGGCAAAAGGTAAGGGGTTGAATGCTGCTTAATATAATTTGCAAATCTCTTCCGTTTGCCTCCGTTACGCTCCCCGCGCCATTTCCGTTACATTCCGTTGGCCTCTGCAATGCGCAGCTTGAGTCGGTGCGCGCGCAGCCAGGCCGTGGACACGGCGGACTGGATGCTGAGGGCCACGAGGGCCACGCCCCACGCGGCGCGCAAGTGCGCGTCGGGCGCCTGCAGGGCCCCGACCGACGCGGCCGCCACGGCGACCAAACCCGCCCCCGAGAGCACCCTGAGCAGCCCCCGCGGCGCGGAAGCCGCGAAGAAGGCCGACACCGCCGCGCAGCAAAGCCAGGGGCCCCAGCGCGGGGGCGCGAGGCGGAGGAGGGCGGGCGCCGACAGCGCGCAGCAGAGCGCCAGGAGTGACGCAGCGGGGAAAGACGGCAGCAGTGCTAGCCCGTGCGCCCCGAGCGCGAGGGCAAGCAGCGGGGAGGCGAGGAGCGCGCCCTCCAGCGCCTTGTCGGGCGCCGCGATGGACGCTATCGCGACGGCGCCGGCCACGCACAGGTATGCCCACGCGAGCGGGGCGAGCGGTAAGGTAACCACCTTCCCGACCCCGAAGGGGCTGCTGCTGCTGTCGCTGGGCGCCGGCGGCGGGAGAGGCGAAGCGCGCGCTTGCGCGGCCGCTGGGGGGGCGGGGGCAGGGCGCGCCATCCCCGGGGGCGGCGCGAGGGGAGGGAGGGGCGTCGCGAGCGCGCTTTGCAGCATGAGGAGCTGCTCGGATGAGAACTTGATCATCACGTAATTTTGTTAAAAAAGCACGCCGCGCTCTTTTGTACGCGAGCGCCCATTTCGACGCGCACATTACGTCTTGGATTGCTCACGACGGATCTGCTTATACATGGCACCTCGAAGGATCGACTCAAGCTGATCCACGTGTAAAATGTCTTCGGCGTTTTCTCTGCTAATCGGCGTGACGTGACAGTCCATCTCAAGGTCAGATCCCAACGACCGCACGCGAGCAGGAAGTCGTCCAGGTTCGACACCTGGGCATACTTTGCACTTTATGCCGGCTTCCACGATTTCTCTCAGGCAGCATTCCTTGGCGAATCGGGCAAACATGTCAACGTTAATATTGAAGCGGGTCAGCGCTTCTTCGTCTGGGATCTCCTTAAACTTTCCAACCATGCGCAGTTCTACAACGGGAAGCCCCGGCAGCCAGTCCACGTTGCGAGTCACTGTCACACTGCCTTCACTCAGCGGTAGTTTACTCATCAAGGTGCGCCACGGTGCACTCGCGCGCATCTACCAGGGGCATTGGAACGTTTGTTTTTACTTTACTTTTTGCCGCCAAGAGGCGGGGGGTGCTTCTTGGGGTCCGACTTGTCCTTGTCGTCCTTGCCCGACTTGTCCTTGTCGTCCTTGCCCGGCTTCTTGTCCTTGCCGCTGTCGTCCTTCCTGCCCTTGAGCTCCTGGATCTCCTCCGGGCGCATCAGCGCGCCCCCTTGCTGCTTTCCCTGTTTCCCCTGCTCCAGCTGGATCCTCCTCCGCTTGTTCTCGATGTCCTCCCCCATCATGATGTGCGAGAGCTGCAGGCTCATGTCGGGGGTCAGAGCGCCGATCTCGAATAAGACCTTCATGTCCGCCACGCTCTCCACCTCGAGCCGCGGCATGGGCAGGAGGATGAACTCGACGTTGGCCTTGCCGTAGATGCGCTTGTAGACCTGCGGATTTATTTAAGAAGCGCGTTAAAACAACGGCAAATTAATAATGAAGGAGCCGCTGATTAAGGAGGAGGACGTGGAGTACGGTAATCAGAGGAAGGCTATCATGGAAATCAAGGAGGAGGTCGGGAAGGTGCACTTCTTGGTCGTGAACACGGTGGCCGTCCTCCTGGGGTGGGGGTTCGGCACGCTTCTGGGTTGCACGTACTACCTATGCACACTATACACATCTCCGCAAAATATAACGATTGTCTTACCTGCCTGAGCAGCTCCGAGAGCTGCCTGCACACCTCGACCATGTTCGAGGAGAAGATCCTGCCGGACGCCATGGTCTTGCGCACCGTCTCCTGCGCGCCCCTGGCCTGCGAGCGGACCATCTCCTCCGGCACGCCCATGACGGCGCACACGTCGCGCTGGAACTTGGACATGAGGAACTCGAGGTCCTCGCACGGGGTGAGCATGGGCTGCTGGGCGACGGTGTGGTCGCGGGGCAGGGTGAAGACGTCGGGCTGGTGGGTGGACCCGGACGGGCCCTGGTCGAACTGCTTCTTGATCTGGGCGTCGCGGGTCCACAGGTTGGTCGCGTTGAGCGGGGCGAAGGCGGGGATGCCCATGTGCATCCCGGGCTGGTAGTAGGAGTCGTCGGCGAAGTCCATCAGCGCGGAGCCGGGGTCCTCCTGCACGCGCACCGTCGGCTTGAAGGAGCATATGAGCTTGGCCGTGGTGTTCCAGGCGTCGGCGTGGCTCCGGCGGATCTGGGCCTGGCGCAGGTTCTTGTAGTCGATCAGGATGTGGCTCAGCGGCGACGGGACCGTCGCGTAGAGCATGGAGTTGACGGAGACGTCGAGCGCCGGCGCGGCGTGCGCGAATATCTCGACGTCCTTGTCCTTGACCTCGAGGGGGGAGGTGATCTGCACGCGGTAGGCCACCTGCCCTGCGTTCTTCTGCTGGCGCACGGCGCGGGAGTCGCGCGAGGGGATCTCGGTGTACCAGTGGAAGGTGCCGTTGCTCAGCACCTCGGGGACCTCGTCGCCCTCCTCCAGGCGCCGCACCACCCAGGGCACGAAGCCGTAGGTGAAAAATGCCCGGACAGCCTGCCGAATGTATAAAATCAAAAATGTCACAAAGCGGGAAATGTCTGAGACAGGCTACTACATATGCAGGCTAAGTTGCGGCTGCCACACAAGGACGCTCACGCCCACGACAGAGCCATTTAGCGGAACCTTCAAAGTCCGGTGTGCACGGCACGCCCACCACAAACTGCCACAGGATCTCAAGAAGGCATGCATACCGTGCTTACCAGAAGGCACTCTGTGGGCAGAGTGCCCTGTAGAGTTTGGCGGAGAAATATATGAAAGCGAGGACTAACCTGCCGGCAAAACGGGACGTAGTGGCGGTCCATAAACTTCTGGAATTCCTCACCGCACCTCTCCCCGTCGATCTTGCAGAAGAGGCCCTGCGCCATGCACGTCGCCTCCACGATCCCGAAGCACTGCAGCACCGTCGGCTCGTGCGTCACCAGCTCCCACAGGAGGAGCTTGCTCTCCGCGATGTCGCGCATCCGCATGCTCCCCCGGACCTTGGCCATCTCGCGCATCATTTCGCTGAGGGGGGTTCGCGCCGTTTGGGCCGAGAAACTGTTAAATACACTGGCGCGCGCTCTGAGCAGAGAGCACTTTGCCTAGTCAGGGCATCGCGCTGATACTTTGCGCCTCCTTGGGCGGCAGGAAGTCGTAAAACATCCCGTAAAACTCCTGAATCTTCTTCGAAACGTCGTACTGCCGCACGGCCTCCCCTTGCATCGCGCTGCCCCACGCTTGCAGCCGCTGAATGTAGGCGCGCCCCGCTCCGAGTTGGATGTTGAGGGCTAGGGATTTTTCTGTTTCTTCGATATATTTGTCTTTATAATGTTTTTTTCGAGTCTTTACGCCTTTCAGAGTTTCTTCTAAATCTTCCTTATCTTTCTCCAATGTTTCCGCGTTGGTCTTTTCAGCTTTTAATTCATCATCTTTATCTTTCAAATCTTTATTGACTTTTTGAATATACTCATACGTTATCCTCGAGTTGTCCATGAGCTTTCGAATGAGGTTACTTAAAGTCGTGAATCTCTTGTCGATTTCATCAACCATCACAGGGTTGTTTTCGGATTCGCACTCCAATATTCCATTCTCAATGCTTTCGAACTTGGTGGTCTCAATGGACAGGATAGTAAGATCCATCGCATTAATCTCATCCAAGACTGCTTGGAGCGCTTGAGTGTGGTCCGGGTACTCCGCGGCCAGCTCAACGGCTTTTTCCGCGGGCGCGGCGGCCGCGCCTGCTCCGCCCTTTTTTTTCACTCGATCGCGTTCAGCATCCACAGCGTCTTTTTTTGCTTGTCTCACAGCCGCTGCGATTGCCCTTCTGTGATCTCGTTCCGCCTCGGAAGCATCAGTGCCGGCCTTGGTGAGATCGCCGCGCAGATCGGTTATATTCTTTTTCAATTTCCCAATCTCCTCATTGGCCTCTTCAAGTTGGGTCTCGGCTGTTTCGCGGCCTTCGTTTGCCTTTTCAAGCGCCTTTTTGGTCTTTCTCAATTCCCTTTTCACATCGTCTAGCTCTGTCCTGTCCGCCGACGAGCCTCCAGTGGTGTCCCCGCCTTCAATGGGGCGCGTGGTGCCACCTTTATCACCCACGCTGAATAGAATAATGCTCAACTCTTCCCACCATGAGTTGAGATAATTTCGCGCGGTTCTTAAGTAGTTTTTGCTAACAGGTGAGGGTGGAACAATTTTCAGAAGCTCTTTGGATGATATTTGAATTTTCTCACTTACATTATCAAAACACCGTTTGACAGCTGAATTCATATTTGATGTTTGATCTGGGGCATCTTTGCATTTTTGACGAGCATCACTGAGCGAATCATCAATCAATTCATCGAATTTGGTAGTTATTGTAGCTATTGCTTCATTGACTTCATCGAAAATGGAATTCGAAAACGTCAAACATTCATATTTGACGACCTCCAGTGAATTTTCGTACGCTTTGATCCTCTCCACTTGAGTGTCGCGCTGTTTTTGTAACCTTTGAATTTGTTTTGCATTGTTTTCTACAGAGGCGCGCATGTTCTCCCTGAAATCACGCATTTCAGTGGTGTATTCTAAGATAACGTCGGGGATGTCATTCAAATGCGTTAACGCCACGGATGAGTGTGATTCTACTGTCATTTTTTTATCTTCAGCATATTGAATAGCGAGGTCCAACCTGTATATTTGAGCCTTGCACAAGGCAATTTCGATTTTGATGTTTACTTGACGGACGATAAGTTGAACATAAAAATCAAAAATTTGGTGTTGATAATTCTTTATCAGATGTTTATACCAATTCATAGATATATTTGATATTTTTCGAGCGAGTTCGGATATCCGTGATTCTTGACCTAAAGGGATCATTTTCAATGCGCTGGCCAAGATAAGGCGATAACCAGTTTTATGCATAATTTCACTTAATTTCTCAATAGTTGGGGAATCTCCACGCGATCTCATGATGAGGCGCAGATCAGGCTCAAATTGATCCCCTTCCAGTGTTTTTAGCACATCATATTGTCTCGCAGAACTCTTGATGGCTTCGGTAACAACCCATGCCAAGTTATGTATATTCACATCAAGATATTCACCCTTGTAGTTTTCGTCGATATCGTCTTCGATTACGTCAACATGAAAACGTGTTAACTCGTTCACGGCCGAAATTCGGTCTTGAACAGCCATGACAGCACGCGATATAGGAGAAAACAACTCATCGTCGATTTGAGCGAAGGCAGCATCATTAATGATGCCAGTTCGAATTAGTTGGTCTGAATAGTAGTATTCTGTTTTAATTCCGCTGCTGTCCAATTCATGGAACCGCCACAAGGTGTTTACAAAAAGTTGAATCAACTTAATCTCTTTCGTTTTAGCTTCGGTCTCATCGGATGTTAAGCCCTCTTCGCCTTGAAATCGCGAAAGCAAGTTATTAATGTTATTATCATCGGCATTTATGCGTTCGTGTGCCTTCCCTAATTTTGTTTTCACTCCATCGTATAAAATTTTGGTTTCTGCACTTTCTTTCCTTCCATTTCCCACAAACGCTTTCCAGTACTCTGCATATCTCTCAAGTGCAAACTTTCCAGTATCAAAGGATTTTTGGGCTCTATCGCGGATACTTATATTTTCGGCTAAAATTTCCTCATCTGTCAGTGCTGTGATTCTAGCCAGCTCTGCCTTGACTGCAGAGATTTGATCCGCAATTCGCGTAACGACCGGTTCAGTGTCTCTCAGCAGCTTGCCAGCGTGCTGTATGGCCAGATTTGCATTGTCCAGTTCAGGGACGGCGCCAATCGTGCATTGCACAGCTCGCGCAATCTTCAAGGATGCGTTGTGCGTTTCGAGCTCTGCTTCTCGCAAGGCTAACTTGTTTTGTGTAAATTCGGATGCAAACGCCTGGAAAGCACCCTTCAAATCATCCATTTCATCCTCAGGTATGGCGCCCCAGGTCAGCGCAAGTGCAATGGATGTGCACGTGAAGTTGAATGTCCTGTCGATATCTACGTAGTTTATTGTCCGAATGCGGGTTGCTTGTTGTTTCAATATAGAACCCTTGAGGATGTCAAGTAGACTTTGTGCAATGGGCTGGATGTCGTCGAGTTTGGAATTCAGAGGGGGAATGCGTGCAGAAACATCGGCCAAGGCACTTTGGATATAATCATGAAAATTCTCGCAAATGGGCTTATCATCTGGGTTCGTTGAAGTTTTACTCAAGTAATGATCTAGTATCCTTTTCCTTTGATCAATAAAATTTGCTTGGAGATATTTGAAATAATCATCGAATTTCTCATAATCACGAGTTTTTGCTGTAATATCCTCCTCATCCATCTTTAAAGCATTGCTAAATTCAGTGGATGCTTCATTCAATTCACCTGCGGTCGCGTCAAATAATGCCTGATTACGATTGAGATCCCTAAAGTCCACTTCAGTGAGGGTAGACACTTGATGATTGATTACAAGTTCGCATGGGTCGATCATAGATTTCATTGTATCTTTAGTGAGGGAAATCGAGCTCCCCTTCGCTTCACGTTTTTTGGCCAAGAAATCTCCCTTTACTCTGTCAGCATCCGTCGCAAGTTGTTCTGCGGCTTTGGCTTTCTCCGACCCGGGGAGCGCGAATTCGACAAAATCAGCGGCGTCATGAACTTTTGAAACTTCTTTTAAGAGCCCCCCCTCGTTGTCTCCAGCATCTTTTGCGGATTGCAGCGCCGTCTTTGCCATGGCCTCGGCGGCATCAGCAAACGCTTCGGATGCTTGGACTTCCCTTTCTTTGATACGCTCATACAACACGGAGCGATGACCCGGTATGGGATTCTTAGGTTTTCGAAATTCTTCCAATTTTTTTAATTCTTCCAGCTTTTTTTTGCCTGTCAAAAAGTTTTTAGATTTGGCATCTTGCTTTACACTATGTGCAAGGGCATTCGAGGCCATGTCAAAAACTTCTTCATAATTCTTGGTTAAATCCCCAGATATTCCGTATGCATCCATATTAATGATTGCAAAGCAACAATCTTTGGCAATTTTAATCAGATATATGAGATCTTCATATCTCCAATGAGTTTTCAACAAATCACGAAATTGGATATTAACATCTTCGGCTGCTCGTAATGCTATGGGTCCAATTATCTCCCTCATTCGTTCGATATAATGTCGTATATCACTATATGCTTCAGATGTAGGGAGCAGATCATGCACTATATTAGCTTGTTCATAAGCCTTTTTGAGAAGATCCACTGCTACGGTTATGTCTTTGGTTTTTTTCATGTCTTCTTTACAATGCCTGCAAATGAAGAGTGCTTCTTGCACTGCCTCGTTTTTACGCTGCAGTTCCGCTGCTGCTGCGGCTGGGTCTGCGTCTGCGGCTCTTGCTGCTTCTTCGGCGGCTCTTGCAGCTTCTTCGGCGGCTCTTGCTGCTGCTGCGTCTGGGTCTGCGTCTGCGGCTCTTGCTGCTTCTTCAGCGGCTCTTGCAGCTTCTTCGGCGGCTCTTGCTGCGTCTGCGCCTCTCGCTGCTTCTTC
>Ga0172376_10003496_pt1 | contig 18514 bp, 14 predicted proteins | sample Lak35m_FD_121114 | JGI IMG/M metagenome (GOLD analysis project Ga0172376, IMG submission 121114) | Freshwater microbial communities from Kabuno Bay, South-Kivu, Congo - kab_092012_35m | ecosystem: Environmental > Aquatic > Freshwater > Lake | place: Democratic Republic of the Congo: South-Kivu... | reverse complement strand
GTAGAAAGGATTCCCCGCCGCGGCCTGCCGACGCAGGAAGCCGATGGCGCGCGCCGTGACGCTGTCGGTCTGCTTGGGATTCTCGCGCAGCAGGTGCGAGGTCCATTTCTCCTCGCCGCCCTTGTCGGCATTGCCAGTACCATTGCCCGTGTCGCCGTCGCTCTCGTCGTAGCCGTAGGCCTCCGGCGAGCGTCCGACGCGCAGGTCCCACTTCCCGACATGCGCCGCCCGATAGCGCGGGTCGAAGCCCTTCAATACTTGGGGAATGGTCCGCCAGGGCATTCCTCGCCGCGGGGCATGCGTGCTGTCGAAGGGCTCATCGCCCTGCCGGATCGACGATTGCCCGAACTGGAGGCTCCGTCGCGTAGGTGAACAGATGGGGTCGGGCGCATAGCCGCGCGAAAAGCGCAGCGACTGCCGCGCAAAAGCCTCTATCCGCGGCGTCTCGTGGTAGTCGCTCATCGAGCCCGCTACGCGGTCGTCCATCCGGACAGAGAGCGAACTCCATCCCAGGTCATCCGTCAAGATCAGGATGATGTTGGGCGGACGCTTCGCCGGCCTGTGCGAGAACAGCAGGATCAAGACAAGGAACGCGAGCAAGGTCCTGCACACAGCCAAGACCTGTCGCCGTATGATATATCGCATGGCTCGCATCATCATATGTATGCTCAACGGAGCGTCGGCAACGGCAGCTCCCTGCCCTGCGTGAAGACCGGCTTCCCACCCTTCCGCTCCACGAGCATCGAATTACCCGGCATCGAAGCCTTATAGAGACGGCCATCTTGCTGCAATGCTGTCCCAAAGGCGCTGAAGGCAACCGTCCCATCGACGGATCGGATCTTCAGCATGGGCTCCTGCGCCACGGAGAGCGTCGCCTCCAACTCCCATCCCTCCACACGCAGGCGCAAGCGCCCGTCGTCAGCAGGCAACTCAAGCATCTCTACCGCTTGCTTGTCCTGACCGATGCGGATCACGGACAGAAAGCGAACCCGTGACTGAGGAGATGTATTCACGGCCTTGAAATGCCATTGGTCGGGATAGGACTCCACCCGCCCGCGTCGTGCGCCACGGAAGGGGATGGCGGCTACTTCGAAGGTGTCCGTCAGGCCATGCAGCAGCGGCGTCGATGCCCAGAGGCGTCCCTCGCCGGCCATGTTGCCCGCCTGGGCGCGGAAACGCCCGCTGGCACTGTCGTAGCGCATGCCTTCGATCGCGTGCAGGAGCCAGCTCCATTCGGATGCGGCCACGCCCTCGAGTTCGTCGTACACCAGCAGCACACCCGGCCGCAGCAGCACGAGGTGCCGCAGGAAGCGCTGCACGCCGTGGTCCTCGCCCGACTCGCGACTTCGATACGCGTTCGACGCATCACCCTTCACATAGGCCAGCCGCTCGCCCTGCAGAAAGCGCGTGATGTTGCCGTAGGATTCCGCCGTGTACGGCTGACCGTTACCATTCACGAGCACGCCGTTCATGCTCTTCGTATGCTTGCTCCATCCGAGCCGGTGCGGGTCGTCCATCGCCACCTTGTAGCCGGTGCGGTAGAAAAGCCGCCGGCCGCCGGCCACGACGTTGAACGTGTTCTGATCGGCCAGCACATGGCCGTAGGCGCCCAGCCGGCCCGACCGGAAGGCGACCATCACATCCCGCTCGGGATGCGAAGGGTCGGTATGCATGGCCACCGTGCCCACATCGTGCGAGAGATGCGCCAAGGGCATCACGGGCATCGTCGGCAGCGGGCGGGCCGACATCCCCTCCATCATCGTCAAGCGCTGCCAGCGCAGGACGGGCTCGGACGAGAAGTCGCTATGACCCGCCGCGCGCATGCGCGCCAGGTACCAGCCGTAGGGGGGCTCTCCCGTCCGTTCGTACATCACCTCGGCGAAGGCGCCATAGGCGTCGGTGGCCACGAAGTCTTCCGTGTTATCGCCGAAGCCGTCCGATCGCGATCCGGGCGGCACATGATAGAGCATCGACAGGCCATGCGCGCGGTACCAGGGATGGCTGCGGATGAAGTCGAAGCCCGTATAACGTCGTATTGTTTCGGGGATGTCCACCAGCAGGTCCATGTTCATCGTGAGATAGTACGCGCCCTCGGTCCATCCGCCGTCGATGCCGCCGAGGACGGGTGCGCGTGCCAGGAAGAGTTCGTAGGCGTAGCTCAGCCATTCGGCCGCCCGCGGATGATGACCCTGCAGCGCGAGGACGGAGAAAAAGTACTCACGCAGGATCAGCTGCCACACATGACCGCTGAGCACTTTCGACTCGATGTTGTTCACCCACTCGTCGTGGAAGCGCCCGGCCCGCAGGGCGATGGACAGTACGAGGCTGTCGCGCAGTCCCTGCGGCATGTTGTCGTGAAAGGTGTCGAAGCAGAGGGCGAGGGTGTATAGGCAGGCCCCGTCGGTGAAGTCACTCACCACCGTCAACCCCTCCGGATCCCAACGCAAGACCTCGCGCGTCTGCGCCACGGCGGCCTCGTAACGGGCCTCGTCGGGCGCGAGGCGATAGCCCTGGCAGAGGGCCGTCATCCGGCCCAGCAGGGCATGGCCCAGGTCCACCGACGCGTCCTGCCGCAGCTTCTTGCGCCGCTTCTCGTCGAGGCCGCTATCGGCCACCACCCGGGCCAGGTCCTCCGTCAAGAGGCGGCCCGACAGCGCCGCTTGCACCTCCCGTTCAATGGCCTCGCGGATCGCAAAGTTGCCGACCGATCGCTCATGGCCGCCGAAGGCGAGGATCCGCGGATGCGCCAGGGGGGCGGCCTTCAGGAACGCCACCGCCGAAGGACTCACCATCGGCAGCGCCGCCGCCGTCACACGGAACCGAAGCGTCTTCGACCAGTCTGCGCCACTCACGCGGTAACGCCAGTACCAGACACCCTCCTCCAACCTGCGATGCGGGTTGAAGAAGGCACCCGTCAGTCCCGTCGCCCCCAGGCTATGCCCATCTGCAAAGAGGCTGTCCTTCGACAGGGTCACCTCATAGCGGCTGCCCTTCGCCTTTCGGTTCGGCCAACGCAGGATGGGCGCGTTGAACTCGACATCCACGCCGTCCGCCGGCAGCGGTGCGGCCAGGAACATGCGATGCGGCGGCTCGGGCTGGCCCTGCACGGAGAACCCCGAAAATGAATATAAGGCGGTCAGGGCTACGATGCATCGTGTGAATAAGCCGGAGGTTGCAAGGGTGCGCATGCGCGGGGTTGTACCGGGGTTGACGGGCTCGAATGGCTTTGAAATTACGGAAAAAGGGTGGCGGTGGCAGGAGGCGTTTGTGCGGTCAGGGCATCTCCCCTACCTCGATCCAAAAAAGAACAGGGATGCCGTCTGGCATCCCTGTTGACTTCGCAAGCATGGAGGGCCGTCCTGTGACAACCCGCCTGTGTTGGATAGGTTCACACCATGGACCATTTACGTACTATGAGTACGAACATACATTTGAATCCAAACTTGTTGATAAGAACTTGTGCATTACAGGCCTATCTATCCTGCAAACCGATGCCAAAACCCAACATGGCCGCTGTAAGGGCCAGATGCATGATCAGCACCGCCTTCTGCCAACTGGGCCTGTCCTTCCATGACTGTTCGGTATCGAAGGGATCGAACGCCAACCCGATGCCCAAGGAAGCGGCGGCCTGCAGTTAATCGCTCAGGAAGATGGCCTGGTAAACTCCCAAAAGGAGGAACCCGGCACAGAGGTATCTGTTGAATGGGGATTTCATGCGTTGGGCTTTACAGATATGTCAAGGCAGCCGCCCGATTATTACACCAGACTGTCTGAAGTAGCGTATGCCCTCTGCAGCTACACATGCTTTGTGAACCGCGAACGGTACCAACTCCTGAGCCGATACGAGAGGTGAACAGTGCTGCAGTGCCCACCTTCATTGGGGTCCGATTGACCTCATACGGCTGATATCCACTCGGATAAGATGGCAAGGGTTTACTGATCCTTCGGCAACCACCCATGAAGCCGGCCGCAACCCTGCGTGTCAGCCACCCTCCCCCTTCTCCCGCGCCTCCAACCGCCGCTTCACCACATCGGCCGGATACTTCAGCGCCAGCCGGCGGATCTCGTACGAGAACGCTCGGAAGGTCTCCTCCCAGCACTCGGCCTCTTCCTTCGTGTAGGTGTGGAAGCCATGCGCGTTGGAAACACCCCGGCCGCCGGCCTTCACGATGTCGTCGATCAGCTTCGGCACTTGCGTCGCGTTGCTCAGCGTCGGCAGCAACTCCTGCATGACGGTGTGGTAGGCCGCCACGCCCGTGAGGTCCATCCAGCGGAACACGCCCACCAGCGTCATCCAGTAGCCGGCGTTGTTGCGACAGGCCCTGTCCACATCCTCCACCGTCGCGTAGCCGCCCTCCACCAGGTGGCAGGCCTCGCGGTACATCGCATACATGAGGCGGTTGGTGATGAAGCCACGGATGTCCTTCCGCACCAGCGTGGGCTCCTTGCCCCAGTGCCACGACAGGTCGTAGAGCGATTCGCCAAGGGCGACATCGCTGCCGTCGCCGCAGATCACTTCCAGGAACCGCGTCGTATGCGAGGGCTCGGCCCAGTGCAGTCCGAAGAACCGCTCGGGACGCCGCGTCAACCCCTGCAGGATGCTGATCGGGATGGCCGAAGTGTTCGACGTGAGGAGCGCATCGTCGGCGATCACCGCCTCCACCTTCGCATAGACGGAACGCTTGACCTCGGCATCCTCGAGGGTGCATTCCACCACCAGCCGCGCCGATGCCAGTGCTGCATATGCCTCCGTGATCACCAGTCGCTGCAGATGCCACTCGGGCGCATGTGGTGTCAAACCCTCCTCCCTCGACTTCGCCAGATGACCCTGGATACGCGTCAGCGCTTGGTCGAGGTCGCCCGGCACGGGTGCGACGGCCACCACCGGATGGCCCGCCATCAGCAGGCAAGTGGTGATGCTGCAGCCCATCAGGCCCAATCCCACCACGCCAACGGGTATGCCTTCGGGTTGAATGGCATTCGGCATGGAAATAAATATAAATTTTCGCTTCAGTACGTGGCCCTTCCGCCCGACAGGTCGAAGGTGAAGCCCGTCGTGAAGCTGTTCTGTGGCGATACGATGAACAGCGCCATGTCGGCCGCCTCCTGCAGGGTGCCGCAGCGCCGCATCGGGATCTTCGAGGTCATGTACGCCACCTGCTCGTCGGGCAGGCCGTCCACCAGCGGCGTACGGATGACGGCGGGCGCCAGCGCATTCACCGTGACACCCGTCTCGGCATACTCCTTCCCCTGGACCTTCGCCAGGGCTATGACGGCCGCCTTGGATGCCGAATAGGCCAGCATGCCGGCATTGCCCTCCTTGCCCGCGATGGAGGCGATGTGCAGGATACGGCCGTAGCCGTGCGCCGTCATCACCGGCAGCACATGCTTCGACGTGAGATAGGCGCCGAAGAAGTTCACATCCATCACGCGCCGCACATCCGACGTGTCGGTCTCATGACTCCTGCGGTTCGTCAGGCCCGTGATGCCGGCGCTGTTGACGAGGATGTGGATCACACCCCTTTCCCCGACGACGCCGTCGACGGCCGCGCGGACGGAGGCCTCGTCGGTGATGTCGACCTCGCGCCACCGGACGCCCGGCAGCGGATCCGGCAGCGGCATCCTGTCGAAGTTGAAGACATCGGCCCCCTGTGCTGCCAGGGCAGTGGCGATGGCCAGGCCGATGCCGGAGCTGGCGCCCGTCACGATGGCCGTCTGCCCCGCTAACGTATGCGGTCTGATCGGATCGGTCACATGGAATGGATGAGCGTATAAGATACGAAAGAAACAGGCATTCATCCGACCACGGATGGGGGGAACGTCGGCACACACCACCGTCCAGCCCTGCCACACCCTCGGGACCGGGGGGGTGTTGCCCCCTCAGCGGTTGTACACGCCCTGTGACCGGAAGCCGGGGAAGGGGCGCATGTTGCCGAAGCGCGGATAGGTGTCGAAGACGTCGCCGCCGCCGGTCAGTCGCGGGTCGCCCTGTGCCCGCAGGGTCGAGTCGAGCCGCGCCGAGAGGCGATGGCGGACGGCCCGCTGCCGGGGCATGGCCCCCAGGTCGCGCAGGCAGTAGGGGGCGGCGACGAGGTCGTAGAGCTGCTCCGCCGGCCGACGGGCGAAGGCCAGCCGGAACAGTTCGGGGTAGCGGTCACGTTCGTTCAGGAGCTGTGTCTTGACGGGCGACTCGTCGACATCCTCATAGCCCTCGACGATCGGCTTCATGCCCTTCGGCAGCGGCCCGGCCACCGGCGCCGCGGGCGGTGGGTCGCCCGCCGGCCAACGGTCCGGCTTCAGGTTCCGGATGTACAGGTATCGCCCGTCGAAGATCGAGCGGGCCGGATACCCGAGGTTGTCGGGCCGCGCATGCGTGTGCCGCTCCCGCCCGGTGACGAGGAAGGGATGCACCGCCGTCAACCCGTCCGGCACGGCACCCGCCAGCAACGGCTGCCACGAGACGGCACTCGCCCCGGGCAGTTGCGGGAGGCCGGCCATCTCGAGGACCGTCGGGGCGATGTCGGCCAACGACACCAGCGCGTCCGTACCCCCCGGCCGCGGCCGCACGCCAGGCCCGCAGACGGCCAGGGGCACGTGCGTCCCGAACGCCTGCAGGTTGGCCTTGGCATAGGGATAGGCCATGCCGTTGTCGGCCGTCACGATCACGATCGTATGCTCCCATTCGCCGGCCTCCTGCAGCAGTCGGATCATCTCGCCCAACTGCCGGTCGAACCAGCCGATCTCGAAGGCATAGTCTGCCAGGTCCTCCCGCACCACCCGATGGTCGGGCAGGAAACCCGGGATCTCCGTCGAATCGGTCCGGATGCCGGCACGCACGCCCGAGCCGGGCTCGTAGACCCGGTGCGGCTCCTCGCCGCCGTACCAGAAGAAGAAAGGCTGGCCGGCCTCACGCCGCGACAGGAAGGCCCGGAAATTGGCGGCATAGTCGGTGGCATGCACTCCCGACGCCGGACGCGCCGACAGACGCACCTCGTTGTACTCCGGACCGGCCGGGTTGCGCGACCAGCCCGAATCGCGCCAGTTGCCCGGACCCCAGCCCTTCCCCGTGAAACCGATGGCATAGCCGGCAGCCGCCAACCGGTCGGGAAAGACCGCAAAACGCGACGGGAAATGACTCGAATGCGTGCCCGCCTCCGCCAACTGCCAGATGTTGCGGCCCGTCAGGATCGCCGCCCGCGAAGGACTGCACTGCGGCGCCGCCACAAAGGCGTTGCGGAACAACACACCCGCCGCAGCCACCCGGTCGAAGGCCGGCGTCCGGAACATCCGACTCCCATAGGCCGACGCATGCGGGAACGACTGGTCGTCGGCGATCGCAAAGAGGATGTTCGGCCGACGCACCGGCCGCTCCAACGCCAGACCCTGACAGTAGGAAACGCCGGAAGCCGAAAACAGCAGCACCGACACCAACATCGCCATCACCCGGCCGAAAGGAACAACAACGGTCATGACCATAATACACGAAAAAGTCGACACCCCCGGACAAGGGATTGACACATCCACCTATGACATTCAACTACAAAGGCTTTCCACAGGAACCTCGGGCTGTCAAAACACCGGCCCCGGCTCCAGCCCCAGATCACAAGACCTCACCCGCCCCCAGCAGGAAACGGCATGCCAAAGACTCCATCAACAGGGCAACCCTGTCCGGCGGATGCAGGATCTCCAGGTCAAACCACCGGCTCCCCTGATCGGGCTTGCTGAAGATGCATGGCTCGGCAAAGGCCGAGACATGATACAATTCGGCCCGCTGGAGCCTCAGTTGCGCAAAGATATTGTTGGATGGATGGTTATCCAGGATCTCGCTCGGACTGCCCAGGGTGATGATGCACTTCGAGCCGATGTCCGTACCCAGATACATCAACAGATGAAAGGCACTTCCCAGGTTCCCGGATATGACCGAGGCGTTGCGGAGCCTCTCGATCTGCTCGGACAGGCCCAGCCGCTCCGGATACACGACCTCCCACCCCATCCGGACAAGGACTTCCTCGATCTGTTTCTCACCCAGGAGATGCCTGTTCACCGGAGGGAGCATCGACCGGCTGAGGTGGACCTTCCGGCCTGCAGACATTCCTGCAGCACCCGGCACCATCCGAACCGGATCGCCATCGCCAAGACCATATGCCATGTCGACGATCCGCTTCAAGGCGGGAAAATGCTCCTGCGTGATGTAGTGCCTGTTGGCCATCGTCCTTTCCGGCAGGTATACCCTGCCGATCCGGGTAAGCCCGGCGAGTTCCGTCGTGCATGCGATCCGATCGGAAGGGATGGAAAGGAGGGCCGAGAGCTTGTCGCGATCCTGGGCAGCATGCACCCCGAGGAGAATGGTCGGAGAGGTCGGGGAATGGATGAAGGCCTCCAGGAAAGGGTCCGTCAAGGCCGCCAGCCAACTGACCGACTCGGTCAGCAGATGACCGAAATGATCCAGCAACAGGAAGGGGATGAAGACGACCGCATCCAGATGACCCGCGACGTCCCGCTCCTCCGCCTTCAAGCCCTGCAGCTCCTCCGGTGCCCACCGCTCCCGAGGGAACTGACCCCGATGATGGATCGACCCAGGGATCGGCTCCCCCTCCCGGTCATACAAGAACCCCCCGCCCTTCTCCACAAGGCAGTTGTCATATGTCCGACATGGGAACGACAGTTCGGGGATGTCCTTCATCCACTTGAAATCGGCCAGGGTGAAAACCCGGATCCCCGATGCAACATTCACGTCATTCATGCTTGGCAGGGTAAAAATATGGCTTCCGGCACAGCCATCAACGGAACCGGAGCGGTTCGGCCACGACGCCCGGCTCCGATGCACCCCACGACGAAGACAACGCCGTCCGACACCCGACAGGAACCGTTGCGGTCATGCCGCGCTGAGCCCACAGGGTCGACTCCTCGGACAAGGGGTTGACGCATCCACCGAAAACCTCCACCTTCGGCCACACAACACGCCCTGGCGACAACCCGACACTACCCGACCCTCGCATCCCAAGCCCCTGCCCATGGTCATCTCGCACGAACGGAAACTCCTCTTCATCCACATCCCCAAATGCGCCGGCGAAAGCATCACCGAATGGCTCCTCGCCCCGCAGCACGGCGGCACCCTCTTCCTCCGGAAACACGACCGCTACACCGACGCCCAACAGGCCCTGGGCGCGGACATCACCGGGTACCACGCCTTCTCCGTCGTGCGAAACCCCTTCGAACAGGTCCTCTCCTTCTACGAACACCTGCGCAAACCGCTCCACATACCCAAAGCGGAACTCGAACGGCAATACCCCGGCTCCGAAGGCCGCCTGGCACCACAATAGGCCAGCCGGCTGGCCATGGAGATGGACTTCCCCGGCTATGTCCGCTCCGTCTACACGACAGCGTCCAGGCAAGAGCGCAACGCCGCCTGGTTCGACGACATGCTCTCCTTCCTCTCGGCCCTCGACGGCCAGACCGCAGTCTCCCGCATCCTTCGCTTCGAAAACCTCGCCGAAGACATCGGCCGTCTCGCCGCCGACACCTCACTGCAAGGGCAACCGCCCATCCGCAACACGTCACCGACACCGCGCAGCCCCCACGCCTACCGCAGCCACTACGACGAACCCACGCGGCGGATCGTCGAAGACTGGTTCGCACCGACCCTCCAGCGCTTCGGCTACCGCTTCTGACCCCCCTCGTCCGCCGGCCCGTCCACGTACCGGATGCCCGGGAACCGGCCCCGCAGCGTCGTCTCGTACACCCCCCGGATCTTGCCGTTGGCATTGTTCCACAGGGTCACCGGAATGCCCAGGAGCCCACCCCCGATGGCCACGTGAAGCCTGTCGGTCCGGATCTCCGAATACCCGGCAAGGACCGCCAGGAACGCACAGGCGTTGGCATGGATCGACGCCACGCTCGACATCGGCGGATGCGCCAGCACCGACACGTCGAACGAACCCGCCCCGACGGGACCCATCGCCTCGCCGTCGCCACGGAAAGCCCGCAGCACTCGCAGCTCCTGCCGCGCCGCGACGGCCTCGCGCAAGGCCAGCACCGTCGAAAACGGGTCCAGGCGCATATCAAGCCCCACGGCCATGTCATCCGCCAGATGGCTGTCGACACCAGGGAACCCCCGCAGGAAGGCCAGCGAACCGGCATCCCGGCAGAAGACGGTCGTCCCCGCCATGCCCGACCAGAAGGCCGCATGGCCCTGCACCGTCTGCGGCAATACCACCACGGGGGCACCCAGCCGGTACAGGGATTCGACACAGGCATAGCCCCCCGCATACATCGGCACGAGGCTGCCGCCACCTCCGTAAACCAGCAGGTCCGACGACCGTACCGACCGGCGCTGCCCCCGCACGAACACCCAGGGGATGCCCGCCCGCTCAAAGGCCTGCACCGTCGCCGAGGCAATGAGCGCAGCGCCCAGGTTGCCGCCGTTCGGCATGTACAGGCAGCGCCCGCCCGAGGCCAGACGCGCCGCCAGATGCGCCACCGGGTCCCGTTTCTCATCCATGCGACCAGCTGTTTTGCAGTTCACGCATCATCGACAAGCCAGCGGCACCGTCGACCTTGCGGAGGAAAAGTTTCCCCACCGGGATAGAAGGCAACTCCGCCAACGAGCGGAAGACAAACGGCGAAGGCACCCGCGTCGCATCCGTCAACATCGGCCCGGTGAACGACCGCGCCGTCAAACCCAGCCGGTTGGCATACAGGGTGTGGAAGGCCGACTCATCCGGAACGGCCGAGAACTCGAAAGAAGCCCGGAGCCAAGGATTGCCCGATAACTCGCCCAGCATCGACTCCAGCACCGCCCGGCCCAGACTCCACCACTGCGACCCGTTCCAATACTCCGGGAACGGATACTTGCCCCGCTCCCGCAGTCGCTCCAACCGCTCCAAGGCCTGCACCCCCGCAGGGTCCACACACCGTTCCTGCACCTCCAGCCATCGCGCACTCGTCATCCGCGAATCGAGGAAATAAAAGTCCGTATACCGTCGCAGAAAGGGCGGATTGCGACGCGACAAACCCAGATCGATCCGGTCGGGGACCGCGACCAACGCCTCATGGACCCTCTCGCAAGGCCACAACGGCAACGCATCGTCCGAGATCAGGCAACACACCGCATTCGAAGCATCGGCCAGCGCCGCCCGCGCCAGGGCCTCGGTGGCCCGCACCATGTTGAAGCCACCCCAGAAGATCTCGTAGCGCTCCTCGATGAAACAAAGGCGGCCGGGCCATACATGCCCGCCGCAGTAGGCGTCGAGGTCGGCCTTCCGGTCCAGATGCACGTAGATCCGAAACCGCGGGTCGTCGAAGATTCGCGCCGTCACCGCCAGTACCGATGGGGCGGCATGCGCCAACACCAGCAACGCCACGCAAGGCCCTCCTCCCAGGCAGGCATCCTTATCCCCTGCAGCCGGCACCATCATGCGAGCGCCTTGAGCATGGGTTCGAACCGCGTCCCCCTCAGAGCCCTCGACACCTCGTCGAGGTTCGAGATCAGCGACGACGCGTTATCCGGGAGGATCTTCCGGATAGGGACCGACAGGGTCGCCGACGGAAGACCCAGGAACGCCAGCAACCCTTGCATGGCCACTCCGTTGTCGTCCCGCGAATCCTAGTACGCGATCTCCTGGAACGGATGATGCACGAAAAAACCCCGCAAGCGGTCGGATGCCGCCGCCAATGTTTCCAGATTGTCGAGCAGCACGTCGACCGGGAGATGCACCGGACCCACCGTCGGCAACGCCTCACCCTCCAGGTACAGGTTCTTGTGGGTGACGGTCCCCACCACGTATTCCGACAGGAACCGCTTGATGCCGTTGCGGCGGATCAGATGGATGACATGCACACCTCGGTCGGCCACCACCGTGTCCAACAACCCCGGCCATCCCGTCTCCAACTGGTGATAGAGGATCTTGCAGCCCACCGCACGCGCCCCACCAGGGTCAAAGACCCGGCGCGCCAGGAAGGCCGACGGGGCTTCCGCCCGTTCGGACTGTAATACCTCCTGCGACAGGCCGACGGCCTCCGCCAAAGTCGTCAGGTTCTCGCCGTACACCTCCCCATGGCATCGGACCATCGGATGCGAGTCGAGCAGCAGGCGCAGACGCGTACTGCCCGTCCGGCCAGCCGCCACGATCAGGAAACGGACAGGGAAACCCACATCGGCTGTCAGAGAATCATCCATGGTCGACACAAGCGTTTTCAGTTCATCGGAAGGACCACCATTCATGAGCCGTACACCCCCACGGGCCCACAGCGCCGGCCGGCATCCGGCGCCGGACCGGCTTGAAGACAATGACCACCCGCCCGCCTCCCTGGCGGACGACAGCCCGCGGTTCCAGTCCCAAGATAGCGGTTTCCCCCGCTTCGCGACAAGGGGTCAGCCAACGGTCAGCCCCCCCAGGCCGATCCGCATACGGCACATCCCTCCCGGCGGACAAAACAAGCCACCGAACCCCTCGCAAACAAGGCCTCGCCTCCATCACAGCCGACTCCCGATCAGACGGACAGACATATCGGCGAATTGACTTTCATGCGGGAAACGAGTTTTTTTATGCCTTAAATGACTCATCAAGGCTTGCCGAAACCCACATTATTGCTCGTACTGGGGGTACACCGCTCCGGGACCAGTACGGTGACCCGTCTGCTGGAATGCCTCGGGGCCTTGCCGTCGGTCAAGCTCGTCAAACCCCTGCCGCACAACCCCAAGGGTTTCTTCGAGGATGCCGACATCCTTGGATTCCATGAGAGCGATCTGCTGCCGGCCCTGGGGATGCGATGGCACAGCCTGGCCCCGCCCGACTGGTCACGGCTGGATGAGCCGGCAAGGACCGACCTGCTGGAGAAGGCCGCCGCGATCCTGAAGCGGAATTTCACAACCGAAAACGCCTATCCGTCCTCAAGGACCCTCGCATCGGCGTCCTCCTGCCCTTCTGGCGGGAAGCGATCCGGCTCGCCGGATACGAGGCCAAGGCCGTCTGCGCCATACGCGACCCCCTGTCGGTCGCCCGATCCCTCCAGAAACGCGACGGCTTCCCCATCACCCACGGGTCGACACTCTACGCCGCTCAATGGCTGACGACCCTGGCATCGATCGACGGATTGCCGACGGCCTTTCTCCCCTTCGACGAGATCTTCACCGACGCGACAACCCTGCTGGTCAACCTCGCCCGCCAACTCGACCTGCCCCTGCCCGAGGACTTCGACCCAAGGGTAGAGGCGTTCCGGTCCGACTTCCTCGACGCCGGCCTGCGACACGCCTCCTTCAACCCCGCACAACTCGATGCGGCGGCAGACATCCTGCCCGCCGCAAGGGCCATCCACCTGGCATTGCTCGAAACCGTCGCTTCCGCCTCACCCACCCCTTGCCCGGATACCCTCAAACCCTGGCACGACTGGCTCGCACGGTCCATGCCCATCCTGCACGACCATGACAGACTGCACATCATCTTCCACGAACACACCCAGCAGATCATCAACTTCAAAGACGAGGTCGGTGGGCTGAAAGCACACATGGCCCTGCTCGAAGCGCAACGCGACCCGCGAAACAAGGCCCTGGAAGCCGAAGTGGACCGGCTGACGCACATCGTGGCCGATATCAGGCAACACCTCCACAGTCAGACACGACAGATCGAAGACCTCACCCTGCAATGCCCGGACCCGCAGGAATTCCAACACCACATGCAGCGATGGGTGAAAACGCAGAACCGGCTCCTGCTCGGCTCCGCCGCCGATGAGGAACTGCGGATCGAAGAAACACGGACCATCCAGGACAGCCATCTCTTCGACCCGGAATACTACCTCACCGCCTATCCCGATATCCGAAAGGCCGGCGTCGACCCCCTCGACCACTTCATACGCACCGGCTGGAAGGAAGGCCGGAACCCCTCGGCCGCGTTCGATACGGCCCGCTACACCCAACACTGGCTCAGTCGGGACTGGACAGACCGCAACCCGCTCTATCATTACCTCGTCGAAGGGAAGGACAAGGGCTGCACCCCCTTCGACGTGGTCGACAGCCCGCCGTCGGCCCGTCTCGTCGAGGGCGTCAGGAAAAGCGGACTCTTTGACGAAACCTTCTACCGCGAGAAATACCCCGACGTAAAAGAGAACGGCATCGATCCGGTCGAGCACTATTTCAGGTCCGGCTGGCGCGAAGGTCGAAACCCGTCCCCCCGGTTCGACACACGCTTCTACCTGCGCACATACCTCTACCACGACACGTCCGGCACCAACCCGCTACAGCACTACCTCGACATCGGAAGGAAGAAAGGCTGCCATCCCACGGAGGAAAGCCGGGTGGCCGCCTTCCGGAGATACATGGACTCCCCCTGGCATAGGATCCGCCGACGGATCAGCCATGGCGTCGATCGCTATCGGACCCTTTTCGCACCACACCGGGGATTCGTCCCGACCGTCGGTCACATCACCCGAAAGGTCCTCGCAGACGGATTGTCGGGCATACCCTCCAACATCAAGGCCGTCCGGACATCCGCCAAAGCCCGCATCCGGGAGATGGACCGCCTGGCCACCCTCGCCGCCTCGGCCGACAACCCAGACAACATCACCCTCACCGGCATGGACCGGGCCTCACTCCCGTCATCCGGCACCATCGTATTCATCGGCTGCGACGCCAAAAGGGCCGGATCGCAGGTCCTCCTCCTCAACATCCTCCAATGGCTCCATACCCATACCTCCCTGCAGATCAAGACCCTCCTGCCGCAGGGAGGCGCCCTCGTTGACGAATATGCCCGCTACGGACCCGTCTTCATCTGGGATGATCTCACACGCGAGACGCCCGACCCCGACGAACGCCGGGCCCGACTCCGCCAACGCCTCGGACCCTTCGACCTCGTCTACGGCAACACCTACCTGGCGGCCACCCTCTATCCGGAACTATTGGGCGCCGACGTGCCCTTCCTGAGCCATATCCACGAACTGGAAGGATCCATCCAGGCCTATGGCGACCCCAAGACCGTCGAAGTCCTCCACCGGCTCACCACGCAATTACATCGCCTGCTCACCCCAGGTGGCCCGGAACCTCCTCGACAACCACCCCGTCGAGCCAGACCGCCTGCAGACCGTCAACGCCTTCATCCGGCACCGCGACAAGGTCGACACGGACACCAAAAAACGCATACGCCGCCGACTCGGGATCCCCGACAATACATGCATCGTCGTCGGCTGCGGCACCATCTACTGGCGCAAGGGACCCGACCTGTTCGTACAAACAGCCGCCCGGCTCAAACGTCTCCATGGTCCGCGTTTCCGGTTCCTGTGGATCGGCGAAGACTTCTGGGACGACGACCCGGCATCGGTGCGGATCGCCCCGTGGAAAGACATCGAAGCCTTCATCCGGGAGAACGACCTGGAAGGCCAGCTGGCCTTCTTCGGCGAAAAATCCGACGCCCTCGATCACATCCTCGCCGCCGATGTCTTCTACCTGCCCTCCCGCGAAGACCCATTCCCCCTCGTCTGCCTCGAAGCCGCCCAGGGCGGCGTCCCGGTCGTATGCTTCGACAAGGCCGGCGGAATGCCGGACTTCATCCACGACGACGCCGGCATCGTCGTGCCCTTCCTCGACATCGAAGCCGCCGCCGAGGCCATCAACCACCTCCGCATCGACAAAAACCTCCGCCAACGCCTCGGCACGACAGCCTCCGAAAAACTGGCCCGACAACACACCGATACCGTCGCCCTGCCCCGTATCCTCGACATCTGCCGCAACCTCATGCGGAAACCACCACCCGTCACCGTCATCGTCCCCGTCTATAACCACGCCCCATTCCTCCGACAGCGGCTCGACGGCATCCTCGGCCAATCCTTCCAGGACTTCGAAGTCATCATCCTCGATGACGCCTCCACCGACGACAGCTTCGACATCGCCCACACCTACACCGACGACCCACGCGTCCGCCTCATCCGCAACAACGCCAACACCGGTTCGCCCTTCCGCCAATGGCAGAAAGGCATCGAACTCGCCCAAGGCGAAATCCTCTGGATCGCCGAAGGCGACGACGACTGCCATCCCGACTTCCTCCGCGAACTCCTGCCCTTCTTCCGCGACCCCGACGTGGCCCTGGCCTACGCCGACTCCACCCTCGTCGACGAACAGGACCGACACCTCGGCACCTACCAGGCCTACTACGAATCGCTCGACATCTCCCATTGGAAGATGGACTGGCTGCTGCCCGGACCGGCCGAAGTCGACATGGGCCTCGGCGTCAAGAACACCATCCCCAACGCCAGCGCCGTCCTCCTCCGCAAACAACATGTCCGGCCCGACATGCTCGACAGGATCGCCGACATGCGCTTCTCCGGCGACTGGTACCTCTATGTCCAACTCGCCAGGCACCACCGCATCGCCTTCCGCAGCAAAGCCCTCAACATCCACCGCAAGCACACAGCCACCCTCACCCACCAGTTCAACAACGAAGACGGCCACCGCCAGACCCTCCTCGACGAGGCAAAACAGATCCACGACTTCGTCATCCGCCACTTCCCCCTCTCGCCCGCCTACCGGCCGAAACTCGCACACTACCTCGCCGAACAGATCGGAACCCGGTTACCCGACCTGCAACCCGGCGAACAGGAAAACCGCTATCCCGTGGCACAAACCCTGGCAGCCGTCGACCAACGGATACAAACAAGCCGCTCCATCACCCGACGCCTGGCATTCATCACCACCGGCGACACCGACCACGACGGCGGCAGCGAACAACTCTGGATACAGACGGCCCTCCGCATGGCCCACGAAGGCCACCCCGTCATCGTCATCATCCGACACTGGACACCCGAACCCTATTTCTTCGACACCTTCCGCCAAGCCGGCATCACCCTCGCCTTCAAGGAAGACGACCCCCGACAGGCCCTCGCCACCTTCCAGCCCGACCTCGTCGTCGTCAACATCGGCGACCAGGACGAAGGCACCCCCTGGTACGACACCTGCCGACAACTGCAACTGCCTTACGTCATCCTCAACCACCTCACCAAGGAACCCCGCTACTGGCCCGTCAACCCCCAACTCCAGGAAGCCGTCGTCACCGGCAACCGCCTCGCCCGACAGGTCTTCTTCACCTCCCGCAACAACCGGAGACTCATGGAGAAACGGCTCGGCACACACATCCCACACGCCAGCCTCTTCCATAACCCCCTCTTCCTCCAACGAGACCTGCAGCTGCCCTTCCCGCCCCTCGACGGACCCATACGCCTGGCCATGCCCTCCCGCCTCCTCACCATCCACAAAGGACAGCATGTCGCCCTGCAGGTCTTCAGCTGGAAGAAATGGCGCAGACGCAACATCCAACTCCACATCTACGGCAAAGGACCCGACGAGGCATCACTCCGCGACACCGCCGCCCAAGAAAAACTCCATAACGTGTTCTTCCACGAACCCCAATGGCAGCTGCCCAACCCCGACATGGCAGCCGTCTGGCGCGACAACCACGCCCTCCTCATGACATCCTTCATGGAAGGCATGCCCCTCGTCCTCCTCAACGCCATGTTCCACGCCCGCATACCCATCGTCACAGACATCGGCGGCCACCGCGAAGTCGTGGAAGACAACCACAGCGGATTCATCGCCGCCGAACCGACCGCCCAGGCCGTCGACGAAGCCCTCGAAAGGGCCTGGCACAACCGCCACGCCTGGCCCGCCATCGGCCTCGAAGCCAAGGGCCGCATGCTGCAGTTCGCTCCCGAAGACCCCGTCGCTGACCTCGTCGCAAAACTCCTGCACCTCACCGGCAACTGACCCACCCCCACGGCATGGACACCGAAATCACCCAGCCCCGGCCAACCAAGGTCGCACTCGTCGTCATCTACAACTACCGCTTCGACAAGAACATCGACACGGTCGAAAAGATCTACACACCCCGCTTCAGCCACATCTTCCACCTCGTACCCTTCTACACCGGCCGGAAACCCAACGTCATACCCGTCTACGAACACTCGTACCACTTCCAAGGACATGTCGCACAAGGCTTCCCCGGCTTCCACCACGACGACTTCACCCACTACTTCTTCATCCACGACGACCTGGTCGTCAACCCCGCCATCGACGAACGGAACTTCATGGCCGAAATGCAACTGCCCGACGACCATGCCTTCATCACCCGCTTCAACCCACACAATACCGGAAAGGCCTTCTGGATACATGTGAAGACAGCCTTCGATTGGAAGGTCCGACAGAACGGTCTCAACATCGTCGACGAACTGCCCCCACCCGACACCGTCACCCAGCGGTTCAAAAGACTCAACCTGCCCCACGCCCCGCTCCGCTTCGAACAGATCTGGAAAACCCCGAAGACGCCGGGCCAGTGGGCCGAGGCCCTCCGCAAACGCCCCGCCTTCTGCTACCGCTACCTCAAGGCAAGGATCCGTAAAGAACGCTTCCACCTGTCATACCCCCTCGTCGGGGCATACGCCGACATCTTCATCGTCCCGGCAACAGCCATCCACCGCTTCCGCCATTACTGCGGACTCTTCGCCGCCGGCAACCTCTGGGTAGAACACGCCATCC
>Ga0172376_10003495_pt1 | contig 18520 bp, 11 predicted proteins | sample Lak35m_FD_121114 | JGI IMG/M metagenome (GOLD analysis project Ga0172376, IMG submission 121114) | Freshwater microbial communities from Kabuno Bay, South-Kivu, Congo - kab_092012_35m | ecosystem: Environmental > Aquatic > Freshwater > Lake | place: Democratic Republic of the Congo: South-Kivu... | reverse complement strand
GGTTCGGATGGAGGGGATTGTTCCGTCATCGGCGTACTTTCTTAGTGTGTTGCCAGTCAGCCCCGTCATTGCTATCGCTTTGCGTAACGGAACCATGATTTTAGATATTTACTAACTATTGTTATTAAATTGTAACTTTTTACGTTCTGTTATTCAACCTCACGTACCCTCTGCCACACGCAGCGAATAAAGTACCGTATGGCCTGGCGCGGCGAGGCCCGGTACAGACCGGGCCTCGGCAGGCAACAGGTCAGTCAAACCCCGGAGACGATGCTCAGCCATTCAGCGTGATCATCCCTGCGTCCCTCCACATAATCGAAATAGAGTGATTGCAGCCGTTCCGTAATGGGCCCCCGCGAACCACTGCCAATGACCCGTCCGTCCAGTTCCCGGATGGGCGTGACTTCGGCGGCTGTGCCGGTAAAGAATGCCTCATCTGCCACATAGACCTCATCACGGGTAATCCGCTTTTCGACCACCTCCAGACCCTGTTCGCGGGCGATGGTGCAGATCGTTTCGCGGGTAATCCCTTCCAGGGCCGAAGTGAGATCCGGCGTGTACAGTTTTCCCCGTCGTATGATGAAGATGTTCTCCCCGCTGCCTTCGGCGACATAGCCTTCATGATCGAGCAGCAAGGCTTCGTCACATCCGGCATCCACCGCTTCCTGCACGGCCAGTATGGAATTAAGGTAATTGCCATTGGCCTTGGCCTTGCACATCACACTGTTGACGTGATTGCGGACAAAGGAAGATGTCCTCACCTTGATGCCACGCGCCATGTTTTCAGCACCCAGGTAGGCTCCCCATTCCCAGGCCGCGACCATGACATGCACCTTGAGTCCCTTGGCATGAAGACCCATCCCTTCGGCACCGTAAAAACACATCGGACGGAGGTAGGCACTTGCCAGTTGATTACGCCCTACGGCTTCGCGTTGTACCGCATCGAGGGTGTCCTTGTCCCAGGGAATGGCCATGCGCATGATGTGGGCCGAGCGGAACAGGCGATCCGTATGATCGCGCAAGCGGAAAATCGCGGCTCCCCTGGGGGTTTGGTAGGCTCTGAGGCCTTCAAATACCCCACAGCCGTAATGCAGGGTATGAGTCAATACGTGGGTTTTGGCATCCCGCCAGGGTAACCACTCGCCATCCAGCCAGATAAAGCCGTTTTTGTCATCCATTGCCATTGAATTGAGTCTCCGAAAATTTTGGGGTTGAAACAGGGTGAGGTCAGGATTCGCACGCCATGATGCCTTGCCAAATCTGGCTGACCCGGGTACTGAGCGCGTGATATTCGGTGATGGGAACCTCCGCCGCCATTGCCTGCAAGGCCGTCCGGTGAATACGCTCACGCAGGGTGCAATAAGCCATTTTCAGAAAGCCGGCATCGTCGGGATTCATGAAACCGGTTTCGGCCAGCGATTCCAGAAGACGCACTACATCGGTCCAGGCTGTCAACCCGGCCTGGTTGTGAGCACCTGACAGAACGCCGAATTGTACTAGAAATTCAATATCCACAATACCGCCGATACCCTGCTTGAGGGCGAAGCTTTCAGCGGAGCGGGGCCGTCGTGTTTCCCGCATTTTTTCCCGCATCGTGCGGACATCCTGACGCAAGAGATCAATATCACGCCAACGGGACAGGGAGCGGTTGCGAATCATCTCGAAGGCCAGGGCTACCCCGGGATCACCGGCCACGAAACGGGCCTTGACCAGTGCCTGCTGTTCCCAGGTCCAGGCCTGGTTCATCTGGTAGGTTTCATAGGCTTCGATGCGGCTGACCAGCAGACCGGAAGCGCCGGAAGGTCTGAGCCGCAGATCGATTTCATAGAGGATGCCGGAGGGGGTATCCGCCGTCATCAGGTGAATGATGCGCCGTCCCAGTCGGGTGAAAAAATCAGCCGTGGCGATGGGATTGCCACCATTGGTAGGCTCGCTGTCATCCCCGTCATAGAGAAAAACCAGATCGAGGTCTGAACTGTAACTCAGTTCTATCCCGCCCAGCTTGCCGTAGGCGATGACACCAAAATGCCCGGGTGTTTCCGGTGTCGTGCCTGGAGGAACCCCATGCCGTTTTGCCGTGATCTGCCAGGCAAGGCCCAAAACGGTGTCGATCAGGACTTCGGCAATCCAGGTCAGGTAGTCACTCACCACCATGACCGGAATGGCTCCGACCAGATCGGCTGCGGCGACCCGCAGGACATGGGCCTGTTTGAACTGGCGAAGGATGATCAGCACCTGTTCGGCATCACCCGGATCGCAGATGCCGAGGCGACGTTGCAGATCCTGTTCGAGTTCGGTTTTGGTTAGTGGGGTGTATAACCGGCGGGTGTCGATCAATTCGTCGAGCAGCAGGGGATGCCGGGCAATGTAGTGAATGATCCAGGGACCGCCTTCCGCCAGTTTGACCAACTGGGCCAGCACGGCAGGATTTTCGGCCAGCAGACTCAGATAGACTGTCCGGCTGGCCACGGCTTCCAGCAAGGCCAGCAGGCGTTCGAGATTGTCCAGGGGATGGTTGGAGGGGGCGGTCATCCGCAACAAGCCGGGCAGGATGCGGTTGATCTCGGCCAGCCCCCGGGGGGTCGTATGCCGGATGGCTGAACTGGCTGCGAACCGTGCCAGTTGATCGGCCCCGGATTCGGCGGCGGGCCAGGCCATGGCCTGCAGGGCCGCCTGGTTGGTTGCCGACTCCTCACTGAGGCCGAATGAGGCCTGTCCTTCCTCCCCGCTGCCTTCGACGACCTGCTGAAATACGGCATGAACCTCGTGTCTGACGGCATCCAGTGCCTGTTTGAAAGCATCCCAGTCAGGGTATGCGAGCGCGTAGGCCAGACCGGTTCGCTGTAGCGGGTCAGTCGGCAAATCGTGGGTCTGGGCATCGGCATACTGTTGCAGGCGGTTTTCCACCCGTCGCAAAAACCGGTAGGCGGCTGTCAGGGTCGATACGACCGCCCCGGGCAGCAGTTCCAGTTCACCCAGACTCGCCAGGACGTTGAGTATTTCCCGCTGCCTGAGGCGGGGCTCCTGTCCCCCGCGTATCAACTGGAAAGCCTGACCTATGAACTCGATTTCCCGGATGCCCCCCGGTCCCAGCTTGATATTGTCCAGTCGGTCGCGCCGCTGCAACTCCACGGTAATTTTCTGTTTGAGTCCGCGCAACTCGCCCAGGGCCCGGTAATCCAGATAGCGCCGGTAGACAAAGGGACGGATGATGGCGGCCAGTTCGGCCGCTCCCGTCGGGTCACCCGCCACCACCCGGGCCTTCACCATCGCATAACGCTCCCATTCCCGGGCCTGTCCCTGATAGTAGATTTCCATGGCATCCAGACTCATGACCAGAGGACCGCTGTCTCCAAAGGGACGCAGACGGGTATCGACCCGGAATACGAAGCCCTCCCCGGTACGGGCATCGAGCAGCTTGACCAGATTGCGAGCCAGTCGGGTATAAAACTCACTGTAAGGTGTCTGGTTGCGGTCAGGTAATACACCGTCTTCCCGATAACTGAAGATCAGGTCGATGTCAGACGAAAAGTTGAGTTCATGCGCACCCAGTTTCCCCATGCCGAGAACCAGCAGGGACTGGGGCTGTCCTGCCGCATCGAGCGGTACCGGCCCACGGGCCCGGGCCTGATCGAACAAAAAGGTCAGGCTTTCATCGATGCAGGTTTCAGCCAGCCAGGACAATTCCCTGAGTGTCTCATCGATATCCGCCCAGGCGGCGATATCGCGCCAGCCAATACGGAGCATTTCCCGGTTGCGGAAACCGCGCAGAACCGCCATCCAGTCGGCCTCGGCCCGTACCCCGGCGGTGAGATTCCGCAGGCTACTGCGATAGTCCTCCAATGGCATCGGAGTCAGCAGACGGTCTGAGCGGGCCAGATGGAGTACGTCATCCGGGTGGCGGGTACAGTGGTTTGCGATCCAGGGGCTGATCGCCCAGACCGGTTCGAGGCTTTGCTGCAGGGATGAGGGCAGTTGTGAGGCCTGGAGGGTGTTCAGGCAATCCTGCCATTGATTCAGGGCGAGGTGGAGGGAAGGGCGCAATACATCGGGAACGGGCTTGAACATGGGGGCTTCCTTCTGGCAAGGACAAAGGGAGGGAAGCCCCTAGCGTTCCGCGCTTTCAACGCGGTGTCAAGGGTTTTTCAGCGCATCTGTCGCCAGCGATAATGAATCTTACCGTCGTCGCACTGATAACCGGCCCGGTTGCTGCCATCGGTAACGGACACCGGAACACAATGGTGTTCGTCGCGGAATCGTTCCCAGTCGCTCTCCACGCTGCGATTTGCCGCCAGTAAAAAAGCCTCGGCCACCACGGCAAAGGCCGCGCAGGCAAACAGGACATGGATGGTTTTCATGATCTTTTTTCTCCACGGGGTTATGCGTCATTATGATGATACGGCAGGGTGGATTAAACGCGGATATGCGGCATAATCTACCCCTGATTTTTGGCATGGCCACCCTTGAGACCCGAACCCGGGCAAACCGGTTCAGGGGGGTGGCCAGGAAATCCCTTCGCGCCAACGGAGCAGTTTTCATCAAGATAATGGCCTTGCTGCCCAGGTCCCCTTCATTCAGCCCGAGATGCCGGTGAAAAAAATCGTCCTTGAAATGCGTCACCGCCTTTTTTTGCTGCTGGCAGGCACGTTGCTCGTTCCCATTGTGGTAACGACAGCCGTTTTGTTTGGCTGGAGCCATTGGTGGCTGGAGCGTGAGGCCAGTCTGGAAGCCGAATTACTGCATACCCGGATTCATCAAACCTTCGAGGAATTTGACCAACTCACCGCCGCAGATGAACAAAGGCTGGATGATGAACTGGACAAAGCCCTCCACAAACTGGCCGATACCGTTGTCGGCGCACGCAAACCCATCGATGCCTTCAGCGTGGAAGAACTGGACAAACTGGCCGGTCGTTTAGGGGTACAGGATGTCTATCTGATCGACGCAGACACCACGGTAAGGGCTACCAATTACCGGCCCGATCTCCATTTCAGGCTGGGCAACATTTCAGCGGATCTCGAAAACATGCTGCAGGATGTGCTGAAGCACAAAAAGAAAGTGATCGATCGCATCAATATCTCGACCCAAACCAACGTCATCAAGAAATACGCTTATTTCGCCCCGCCCGGGAAGGATTATCTGGTCGAAGTAGCCGTGGACTTCCAGCGGTATATCTCAGGACGACACGGCAGTGCCTATGCCGACTATCTTTTCAATGGCTTGTTTCGTCGCCTGACCCAGGGCAATGCCTACCTGAAGCGGGTGGATCTGTATCGGGTGAATGCCATGAAAGCCCTGAATTTTTTCAGTGACTCTCCCCCCCTGCCCGAAGCGATCATACCCCGCCTGCAGGCCGCGCCCGTGCTGATGATACGTGAGGGTTCGGTCTGGCAGGTTTTCTCCACCTTGCCGGTTTCAGAGCATTACAACCGTACCTCCGAATACTGGGTCGTTCACAGCACTTTCGATCGTTCGGCCTTTCTGGAAGCCCGCGATATTGCTACCGGGATCATCCTGCTGATTTATTTCATCGTGGGTTTGTTTACCCTGATTCTGGGTCGCAACTTTCTGGAGCGGCGATTTTCCCGCAAGATCCAGCGAATCAGCGAAGCCCTGGAACGCATCACTCACGGCAGTTATGAGCAGTTTGTCTCCGTCGAGGGTACGGATGAACTGGACTACATGGCGGCCAATGTCAACATCATGCAGCAATTCATTCGGGAACGGGAGGAACAACTGGCCCTGACCAACCGCGATCTCGAGGAAAAAAAGCAGGCCGCAGAAGTCGCCAGTCACACCAAGAGCCGCTTCCTGGCCAATATGAGCCATGAAATCAGAACCCCCATGAACGGAATCATCGGCCTCAGCCAGTTGGCCAGGGAATCGGGGAATGTCAGCGTAATGCAGGACTACCTGGACAAAATCCATTATTCCGGTCTGACCCTGCTGGAGATCATCAACGACATTCTGGATTTCTCCAAACTGGAAGCCGGTGCCATGCAGATCAGGATGGCCCCCTTCAATCTACGCGAACTTGCCCGGGACGTATTTACCCTGACCAGTCTCAGAGCCGAATCCAAGGGATTACGCATCGCCTTGCACATTGATTCGGAATTGCCTGACAGGCTGGCAGGGGACGGTCAAAGAATCCGGCAGGTACTGATCAATCTGGTGGGCAATGCCATCAAGTTTACTGATCGGGGTGAAATACGGGTGGATATTGTGGGGGCGGCCAAAGCGGAAAATGATGCTTTCGAGATCACCTGGTCGGTTAGCGATACCGGCATAGGCATCGCACCGGAAGATCAGGCCCGGTTGTTCACGCCCTTTTCCCAGGTCGATACCTCCAACAGTCGTCAATACGGTGGAACCGGCCTGGGCCTGACCATTTCAGCCGAACTGGTTTCACTGATGGGCGGCGGTCCGATCCGTATTCAAAGTACCCTGGGACAGGGGAGTTGCTTCAGTTTTACGCTGCCGCTGCAAGCCGTCCCGGTCAGTGCGATTCCGGTTTCGGTCCGGGAACAGGATATGAGTACCTGCTCTCCCCGCCTGGATGGTTTCAGGGTACTGCTGGTGGAAGACAACCCCATCAATCAACTGGTGGCCAAATCCTTGCTGGAAAAGCAGGGAGCCATGGTCACCGTGGTTCATAATGGCAAACAGGCCGTCGATGCCCTGGAAAAAGGGGGGGAAAACCTGTTCGATGTGGTGCTGATGGATATTCAGATGCCCATCATGGACGGCCACACGGCAACCCTGGTGATCCGGCAACAGTTGTTGCTGACCGAAATCCCGATTATCGCCACGACCGCCCATGCCTTGCAGGAAGAGCAGCAACGCTGTCTGGCCAATGGCATGAATGAACACCTGACCAAACCCATCAATGCCACCCAGATGGTGCGTACCATCATCCGGGTGGTGCGGGCCTCCCGCTGTCGCATCGTGCCAGCTGAAACACAGGACACTGAGGCGGCACCTGCCGACACCCGGTTGAATGCGGTAACCGAACCCGGCACGGATGCCCGTGACTGGCTGGATGGGGAAACGGCACTGGCGGGTCTGGACGGTGATGAAAACCTCTACCATCAAATGCTGGCATTGTTCATGCGCGAAAATGCAACGGATGTAACCCGGATCCGGGAGTTGCTGGCGCAGGCGTTTTACGCCGACGCACACCGTATTGCCCACACGCTGAAAGGGTTGGCGGCCACCCTGGGATTGACCGCATTGCACCGGATTGCAGCAACCGTGGATCTGGCCTTCAAGGCAAAGGAGTATCACCGCCTGGAAGGGCTGCTCGATCACCTGGAAGATGAACTGAGGCGGGCCGTTACCGGTCTCGAAAGCGTTTGTCGAGGCTGAGGTGGCCCGGATGGTTGGACAGTCAACAGGGGCGAGCGGTACTATTCACAAGAGCCCGGTAATCCCGGGCAGTTAAATAACCAGGGCCACCCTTTTTATAACGTATGAGGTTACGACATTGAGCCAACACCCCTTTCCCGAATCCTTTAATCTGGTTTTTTTTGGTGGCACCGGCGACCTGGTGACCCGCAAACTGATGCCGGCCATGTATCAGTGCTACAAAAATGGTCAGTTGCCCGGCAAACCCAACTTCATCAATCTGGGGCGGCATGATTATGACCGTGATCAGTACCTGGCCATGGTCACCGAAAAGGCAAGGCAGTTTCTTCCGGCAGCCGATTGGGATGGTGCCATTTGGGCCGATTTCTCCGAACGGGTTACCTATTATCAAATCGATGCCGAAAAGCCCGACGAATATGCCCTTCTCAAGCGTGCCCTGGAAGAATCGCCGACCGAAGCCAATATATTTTTCCTGTCGGTAGCTCCCTCCCTGTTTGCCACCATCTGCACCCATCTGGCGCATCAGGGTCTCAATGCCCCCAACTGCCGGGTGGTACTGGAAAAACCACTCGGGTATGACCTGGCCTCCAGTAATGCCATCACCGCCGATGTCGGCAGGCATTATCAGGAAAAACAGGTTTACCGTATCGATCATTATCTGGGCAAGGAATCGGTGCAAAACCTGATGGCCCTGCGTTTTGGCAATGCCTTGTTTGAACCGTTGTGGCGCAGGATGTGGATCAGCAATGTGCAGATCACCATTGCCGAGGAAGTGGGTATCGGTACGCGGGGGGGCTTTTACGAAGGCACCGGTGCCTTGCGTGACATGGTGCAGAATCACCTGCTGCAACTGCTGTGCTTCGTGGCCATGGAACCACCGTCCAGCCTCGATTCGGAAGCGGTGCGGGATGAGAAGATCAAGGTTCTGCAATGTCTGGTTCCCTTTGCCCGTGAAGACGTGATGAGCAAGACGGTGCGGGGCCAATACCGTTCCGGAGCCATTGGCGGGCAACCGGTGGTGGGTTACCTGGATGAACAAGGCATACCGCAGGACAGTCGCACCGAAACCTTCGTCGCCATCAAGGCCGAAATCGCCAACTGGCGCTGGGCCGGTGTTCCCTTCTACCTGCGTACCGGCAAACGCCTGCCGGATCGGGTAGCGGAAATCGTGATCAATTTCCATGAAGTTCCGCACCAGATATTTCCCCTCAGTGCCGGTGCCAGCCCCACTCCCTGCAAACTGGAAATCCGCCTGCAACCCAATGAATACATCCGCCTGTATTTCTACGTGAAGACACCGGGTGACAAAATGGAATTGCAACAGGTTTATCTCGACCTGGATTTCGCAGCCCATTTCAAGGTGCGCCGGGAAGAAGCCTACGAACGTCTGCTGCTCGACATCATCCGCGGCAATCAGGCCCTGTTCGTCCGTCAGGACGAACTGGAACAGGCCTGGCGTTGGGTAGAGCCGATTCTGGATACCTGGGAAAGCGACCGCAGCGGTCCCAAGCAGTACACCGCCGGAACCTGGGGGCCGTCGGCTTCCTCGGCCCTGCTGTTGCAGGACGGTTTCCGCTGGCACGAAGAGGATTGAGGATGACGGTCGATATTCATTGGTTCGATGACAATGCCAGCCTGGCTCCTGCCCTGGCGGCGGCAGTGGCGGCGGATCTCCGCAAGGGTCTGGAAAGCCGCTCCCGGGTGAGTCTGGCCGTTTCCGGTGGGCGCTCTCCCGTTCCCGTATTCGAGGCATTGCGGCAGGAAGTACTCGACTGGAGCCGGGTTGTCGTGACCCTGGTCGATGAACGCTGGGTACCTGAAACCGATCCCGCCAGTAATGCTGCCCTGGTCAAGGCGCATCTGTTACGGGATCACGCTGCGCAAGCGGGCTTCATCCCGCTTTATACCGGTGAAGTCACAGCCCGGCTGGCCGAGAGTACGCTGGCCGAGTCGTTTGGCCAGGTGCCCCAGCCGTTCAGTGCATTGATACTGGGAATGGGGGATGATGGTCACACGGCCTCGTTGTTCCCGGCCAGCCCTTATCTGGAAGCCGGACTGGCCGTTGAGGGCAGTGTGTCCGATACGCTACCCTGTCTTGCCCAGGTGGGGGCTGCCGCCCCGACCGAGCGCATGAGCCTGACCTTGCCGTGGATACTGGCAGCCCAAACCATTTACCTGCAATTTGGCGGAGCCAGCAAAGTAGAGGTCTTCAAGCGGGCGAGCATCGGCCCCGATCGGCAGTATCCGGTCAGTTTCGTGCTGAACCAGACCCAAACCCCTGTCCGGGTTTTTGCCGCCAGAACCTGAGACGAAATCCCTTTTCCCTTCACAAAAAACCCCGTACCGGATTGCCGCTACGGGGTTTTTTCCTATTCGCTGACCACCTTGACGGGGATATTGAGCGGTCTCTTGCCAGAGGCAACCGGCAATTCATACTCCGGTTCGTGTTCGGGTGCAAAAGCCCCCGAGGTTCTGGGCCCCATCAGGGAAACCCAGGCCGCCTTCAGCGGATTACGCAGGGAATCTTCCACTGCACTGGCCTCGAAACCGCAGTGGGCCATGCAGTTGGCGCACTTGGGATTTTTCACGCTGCCGTATTTGTGCCAGGGCGTTTCTTCTATCAGGGCCTGGAAAGAGGGCGCGTACCCCTCATCGACCAGCAGGTAACAAGGTTTTTGCCAGCCAAATACATTGCGGGTGGGATTGCCCCAGGGTGTGCAGTGATAGCTTTGGTTACCGGCCAGGAAATCCAGATACAGGCTGGAATGATTGAGCTTCCATTGACGCCCCTTGCCGAGGCTGAATACCTTGCGGAACAGGGTTTTGCTTTCCCGCAGCTTGATGAAAATATCCTGCCTCGGTGCCCGTTCGTAACTGAAACCGGGGGCCATGGTGACACCTTCTACCCCCAGTTGCTTGCAATAATCCAGAAATTCCGCGATTTCCTCGGCACTCTCGCCCTGAAACAGGGTGCAGTTGATGTTCACGCGAAACCCTTTGCTGATCGCCAGTTCAACGGCTTCAACGGCCCGCTTGAACACGCCTGTCTGACAAACCGAAACATCATGACGATCTTCATTACCGTCGAGGTGGATGGAGAACGTCAGGAACGGCGAGGGTTTGTAATCATCGATACGCTTTTTCAGCAGCAGGGCATTGGTGCAAAGATAAATATATTTTTTGCGTTCGATGATGCCTTCGATGACTTTCGGCAGTTCCTTGTGCAGCAAGGGTTCTCCGCCGGCGATCGAGACGATGGGGGCACCGCACTCATCCACGGCGGCCAGACATTCTTCCACCGACAGTCTGCGATCGAGAATCTCCTCAGGGTAATCGATCTTGCCACACCCGGCGCAGGCCAGGTTGCACCGGAACAGGGGTTCGAGCATCAGTACCAGCGGGTACTTCTGCCGACCCCTGATTTTCTGTTCGATCAGGTATTTTGCAACACTCAACTGTTGTCTTAATGGAACGCTCATGAACTCTCTCCGTATCGGAATGGGGTTAAGGGATGACACTGGCCAGGACGTGCGCCTGAACGCCGGAAACCTGTTGCATATTTGCAACTTCAGGATGCCGTTCAGTGCCTGACCCCTCCGCGCAGCCGTTGTGCCCCGGCCTTGCGATCTCTCAATCAGGACACTTTGCTGACGGTTAGTTGTATTTTACTCGAATTCTTTCGTTAAAATACAACAAAGTCTTGACGCAAAAAGTGATCCCGTTAGAATCTTCTCACGTTTTACGGGCTAAATGACCCTTGGCCCGGCTTTCAACCCGCCGTGGTTGTTTGTTTTTTTACAACAACGTTCATGAGGATTTACCGACGTGAGCAGTGCGGAACTGGCCAGTCGCAACCCGAAATGCCAGGAAGATGATTGCCCTGAAAATGCCGATGCCCTGCAGGCCCGTTTGCTCGAAGGGGTGTCCAGAACCTTTGCCCTGACGATCCCGCAATTGCCGCCTGCCCTGTTGAGGCCGGTGGCCAACGCCTACCTGTTGTGCCGCATCGTGGACACCATAGAAGATGAAACCGCGCTGGATTCACAGGAAAAACGCCAGTTCTGCGAACAGTTCGTGCGGGTGGTTCGGGACAGGGAGTCGGCCGAATCACTGAGCCGGGCTCTGGCTCCGCGCCTTTCCGATACCACCTTGCCGGCTGAACATGCCTTGATCGGGCTGATTCCCGAGGTGGTGGCCATTACCCGGGCACTGGATTTGCCCCAGCACGAGGCGTTGGCCGATTGTGTACAGATCATGGCGGGCGGTATGACCGCATTCCAGGACAGGGAACTGCGCTTTGGTCTGGAGACTTTGGAGGAAACCAGCCGTTATTGTTATTTCGTGGCCGGTGTGGTGGGTGAAATGCTGACCCGTCTGTTCTGCCATTATTCGGCAGACATCGCCTTGCAGCGTGAACAGATGATGACGCTGTCCGTGTCCTTCGGGCTTGGGCTACAGATGACCAATATCCTCAAGGATTTATGGGATGACCACGGTCGGGGGGTCTGCTGGTTGCCGCAGGATGTATTCCATCATGCCGGTTACGACCTTAAAAACCTGAAACCCGGACACAATGATCCCGATTTTCGGGCTGGCTTGATCCGCATGATCAGCATCGCCCAGGGACACTTGCGCAATGCCCTGCGCTATACCCTGCTGATTCCGGCTCACGAAAAAGGCATTCGTGATTTCTGCCTGTGGGCCTTGGGCATGGCCGTATTGACACTGCGTAAAATTTACGCTCACCCTGATTTCGCGACTGCCTCCGAAGTCAAGATTAGCCGCCGGGCCGTCAAGGCTACCGTACTGACCACGCGCTGGTGTCGATCCAGCGACACGTTGCTGAAAACCGTATTTGCCTTGGCCGAGCGAGGCTTGCCGGGTGCCATCGAGCCATTTGCGTTCGATGGCTCATTTTACGCGCCCAGGCATCATTGAATATCTTTTGACCCTTATAAACTATCAGGGGAATTTCTGCCCATGTTTGACGACGCGACAGCACTGCCGGTATTCGACACCTCATTCCTGAATACCTGTTCCGAATCACCCTTGAACACGGCCATTCGTCGGGCCAAGGTACAATTACTCAGGTTGCAATCCCGTGAAGGATATTGGGTTTTTGAGCTGGAGGCTGATTGCACCATCCCGGCCGAGTACATCCTGATGATGCACTACATGGATGAAATCGACCGTGAACTGCAAGCCCGGATTGCCAACTACCTGAGATCGCATCAGCAGGCCGATGGCAGTTATCCCCTGTTTCCGGGAGGGGACGGTGACATCAGTTGTACCGTCAAGGCCTATTACGCCCTCAAACTGGCCGGTGATGACATCCAGTCACCCCACATGAGTCTGGCCCGCCACTGGATACTGCGTCAGGGCGGAGCGGCCCGATCCAATGTCTTTACCCGTATCATGCTGGCCATGTTCCAGCAGGTACCCTGGCGGGCCGTACCCTTCATTCCGGTGGAAATCATGCTGTTACCGCGCTGGTTTCCGTTTCACCTCGACAAGGTATCCTACTGGTCACGGACGGTCATGGTGCCCCTGTTCATCCTGTGTTCGCACAAGGTCAAGGCACGTAACCCGCAGGGTGTGGGCGTGCGCGAGCTGTTCACGACCGACCCCGAACAGGAGCGCCATTACTTTGCCCATGTCAAAACGCCTTTGGGCCGGGCCGTGCTGGCTCTGGAACGACTGGGGATGCGCATGGAACCGCTGATACCGGCTGGCCTTCGCAGCAAGGCTACGGAAAAAGCCCGTGAGTGGTTCATGGCGCGTTTGAACGGTGTGGACGGGCTGGGTGGTATTTTTCCGGCCATGGTCAATGCCTACGAAGCCATGGATTTTCTCGGCATACCGGCTGATGATCCGCACCGCCGCACGACCCGGGAAGCGATTGAGCGGTTGCTGGTCATTCGTGAAGACAGCACCTATTGCCAACCGTGTGTTTCGCCGATCTGGGATACCGGCCTGGTCAGCCTGACCTTGCAGGCGGTGGCCCGCCACGATAAGGACGATGTGGCCTTGCAGCGGTCGCTGGACAATGCCCTGCACTGGCTGGCCAGCAAGCAGTTACTGGATGAACCGGGTGACTGGCGGGTACAGCGTCCCGACCTGCCCGGTGGTGGCTGGGCCTTTCAGTTTGAAAACAGCTACTATCCCGACGTGGATGACAGTGCGGTCGTTGCCCACGCCCTGGCACAACCGCACTCACCGGCATTTGAGCGTTCGCTGCAACGGGCCACGAACTGGATTGCCGGCATGCAGTCGAGTAACGGAGGTTTTGGTGCCTTTGATGCCGACAACACCCATTACTACCTTAATCATATTCCCTTTGCTGATCACGGTGCCTTGCTGGATCCGCCCACCGCCGATGTCAGCGGTCGCTGCCTGATGTATCTGGCTACCCGGCTGGAAACAAACCCGGCCTTGCGTTCCGTCATTGACCGTTGCGTGGATTACCTCCGCCGGGAACAGGAAGCCGACGGTTCCTGGTTCGGTCGCTGGGGAACCAATTACATTTATGGCACCTGGTCGGTGCTGGCCGGCTTCGAGATGGCCGGAATCGGGCCTGATGATTCGTCCGTGATCCGCGCCGTAGCCTGGCTCAAGGGCGTACAGCGCGAAGACGGCGGTTGGGGGGAAGACAACATGACCTACCATGATGCCCGCGTCGATCAACGGGGGCGGTTCCACACCAGTACAGCCTTTCAGACCGGCCTGGCCCTGCTGGCCCTGCTGGCTGCCGGTGAAGCCGGTTCGGATGCCGTGGCACGGGGTATCGATTACTTGCTGAAGCATCAGCAGGCCGATGGCTTCTGGAAGGATGACTGCTTTACGGCACCGGGCTTTCCCCGGGTGTTTTACCTCAAGTATCACGGCTACGATAAATTCTTCCCGTTATGGGCATTGGCTCGTTACCGGAATGAGCAGTATGCACCGGGTCTTCCGGCCCGCTGAATTCGGGTTTCAGGTTATCCGGCGATTTTCCGAAAATAACGGGCTCCGGGAGTACGGGCATACCGCCTGCTTTAGCGACCAGGATGGCTGCACTCCCCGGTTTCCAGTCGCTCCATGACGGCTTCCTTGTGAATCATCCTCTCGGTTTCATTGTCGCATTGCAGGCAGAACGCGCCTCGCTAAGCCCGCTTAGAATCGGTCATCACAAACCTGTATCGCTACCCTCCGGACACTGGCTGATCCTGTCGGGCATCGGAGCCTGGAACGCACACCATGCCAGTCGCACCTTGCTCGGTCTCGGTGTCAGGGGGCTGGTCAGTTGGGGGTCTGCAGGGGCGTTGATCGACACCCTCGCTGCCGGTGACCTGATCCTGCCCGAGCGTGTACTCGGGGCTACCGGTGACGGATACCAAACCCACACCGGGTGGCGAAACCGTCTGGCTGATGCCCTGATGAGGGATTTACCCCTGTCCGGTGGCAGCCTGCTTGAAAGTCTGGTGCCTATCGCGCACCCGGACGACAAAATAGCCCTGCATTCCGCCACCGAGGCCGTCGCTGTCGATATGGAAAGCGCGGCCATCGCCGCCGTAGCCCGCCAGGCTGACGTTCCCTTCATGGCCATCCGGGCCGTTGCCGATACCGCCACCCTGATCCTGCCCCGCTGCATCAGCGGTTCCGTCGATACACAGGGACGGCTCTCCATCCCGAAGCTGCTGTCCCGTGCCGCGTTTCATCCGGAAGAGTGGCAGCAACTCAAACGGCTGGGAGCGGCCTTCAAAGCCGCCGATCAGACACTCCGTACGGTCTCGGAACGGGCTTTGGGTCACCATTTTTTCTTTTCGAGTCCTGAAACGAACGCATGACATTCCCATGACCCACCGTCCTTACAGCATCCTGCTGACCCGCATCCTGTACGGCTGGGAAAAAAACCTGCTCCGATGGCCCTGGGTGATTGTGTTGTTGTTCACCCTGTTTGCCGGGTTGACTCTGTGGTACACCCTGAATCACCTCAAGGTCAACACCAACACCGCCGAGATGATTTCAACCGAGGTACCGTTTCAGAAAAACCGCATCCGCCTGGAATCTGAATTTCCCCAGGACATCAATACCATCGTGCTGCTGGTCGAGGGCCGATCGCCCGAACAGACGGCAGAGGCAGTCACCCGTTTGAGTGAGGCCCTGCGCCAGGACACGGCCCATTTCAAGTCAGTCTACCTGCCGGATGAAGGCGAATTTTTCAACCGTAACGGCTTGCTGTATCTCGAACCGGAAGAACTGGAGCGACTGTCGGTTCGTCTCGCAGCAGCCCAGCCTTTCATCGGGCGTTTGACCCGGGACTACAGCCTCAGGGGGCTGTTCGGCATCCTGACCGATGCGTTTCAGGCTACCGGCAGTGCGGCTGACAGCCTGGAATTTACGCCCTTGCTGGAAAAAATTCGCGATGCCCTAAATGCTGCCCGCGAAGGCAAACCCTATCGCTTGTCCTGGCAGGAACTCATGTCCACCCGCACCCAGGGGCTGGGTGTCACCCAGCGGTTCATGATGGTCAAACCGGTGCTGAATTACAGCGACATCGCCCCGGCAGAATCGGTCATTATTGCCCTGGACGATCTGATCGGTACGGTTAAACAGGGCTATCTGGCCGATGTCGTGGTGCGTAAAACCGGTGAAATCGTGCTGGAATACGAGGAGATGCAAACCCTCAGTGCCGGGGTCTCCGTCGCCGGTTTTGCCTCGCTGGCGGCGGTGTGTCTGACCCTCTGGTATGCCTATCGCTCGCTGCGGCTGATGCTGGCCACTTTTATATCATTGACCCTGGGACTGATTTTTTCGCTGGGGTTTGCCACGGTGGCCATCGGCCAGCTCAATCTCATTTCGATTGGTTTTGCAGTGTTGTTCATCGGCATGGGCGATGCCTACTCCTCCCATTTCTGCCTGCGCTACCGGGAACTGATGCTGAGAGGCCAGACGACTGATGCAGCCCTGCGGGAAACCCTGACCTCCACCGGCGGATCCCTGGTGTTGTGTACCCTGACGGCGGCCATCGGCCTGTATGCCTATCTCCCCACCCATTACTCGGGGGTTGCCGAACTCGGCCTCATTGCCGGCACCAGCATGTTCATTGCCCTCGGCACCACTTTCACGCTGTTGCCCGCCCTGATGAAGATCATGCCGATCCGGGTTACGGTCAAACCGCATCAGGTTCGTCAGGGGATACCGCTGATCCTGACCGACTGGCCACTGCGTCATGCCCGGCCCATACAGGTTATGACCCTGCTGCTCACGGCAGCCGCTTTGTTCAGCCTGAAGGACGTGACTGTCGATTTCAACCCGATCAACCTGAGGGATCCGGAAACCGATTCGGTTAAAACCTACAAATACCTCCTCAAGTCGCAGGATACCTCGCCGCTCACCCTGTCCTCCATTGCCAGTCAGGAAAGTGAACTGAATGAGAGAAAAGCCCGTTTCGAGGCCTTGCCCACGGTGGACAAGGTGATGACCCTGTTCGACTGGGTACCGACCCGCCAGGCTGAAAAACTGGCTATCCTCTCGGATCTGTCGCTGATCATGGGTTCGGGTCTTACCGCCCTGCCGCCCGCACCGGTAGCCGGTCAAACCCGCTGGGATGATGTGCTGGCTTTCCAGGCCGCCCTGTGGCAACGGCGGCAGGCCCGGGATGATGGCACACTGGCCGCGCTGGCCCAGGCACTCGATGACTTCATTCGCCACACTGAAACCCGTCCGCCGGAACAGCGGGAGCGTGTGCTGAATGAGCTGGAACACAGCCTGCTCATCCATTTGCCGACCAGTTTCAATCGTCTGGTCGAAGGTTTGCAGGCGGAGCCCATCACACTGGATACCCTGCCGGACGACTGGATAGCACGCTGGAAAAGCACGCATGGACTCTATCGGCTGCAAATTTTTCCCAAACAGGACCTCGATAACCTGGACAACCTGCGGGCCTTCATTCTGGCCGCCCAGACGGTTGACCCGGACGTTACCGACGTACCGGTCACCTACTACGAATCCATGCAGGAAGTGGTCAAGGCATTCCGGCAGGCTTTCGTGATTGCTTTCATCGCTACGACAGCCCTGCTGTTGCTGTTTCTGCGGAACATCCGCGATACGATGCTGATCCTGTTACCGCTGGTGCTGGGTTCATTGTTCACGGCTGCCAGTATCGTCCTGGTGGGTATGCCGTTCAATTTTGCCAACATCATTGCCCTGCCACTGTTGTTCGGCTTAGGGGTAGATAACGGCATCCACATGGCGCACCGGTTGCACTACCTGACCGCCAACGACCGCAACCTGCTCGGTGCCAGCGAAGCGCAAGGGGTTTTTTACGGTGCCCTGACCACCATCTTCAGTTTCAGCAGCCTGGCTTTTACCCGCCATCAAGGCACGGCCAGCATGGGCATCCTGCTGGCCATCGGCCTGTTACTGACCCTGGTCTGCTCCCTGGTGATCCTGCCGGCCTTCAGTACCCTGGGAACCCGGACCATACCTCGGCAACAAAAGCAGACCGGTTGAGTCCCAACCCGTTGAAATATCGCCAGCCAATCTATCCGCGAGACCCATCATGAGCACTTTTTCCATCGCCGATCTGCTGCAGGAACGCAGTGGTCAGAATTTTGACCTGCATGACCAGCACCTGAATACCCAGATGGTCAGGGTACTCAAAACCATAGGCTACGACCGGGTGTATACCCGTGCCGAAGGGCCGCATCTTTATGATGCCGACGGCAACCGGTATCTGGATTTACTGAGCGGGTTTGGTGTGTTCGCCCTGGGTCGTAATCACCCCACGGTCATCCGGGCCTTGCAGGAGGTGCTGACCAGCCAGTTACCGGACATGGTGCAAATGGATGTCTCCCTGCTCAGCGGCATTCTGGCAGAAAAAATTCTGGCCCGGTGTCCGGAGCGGATCAACCGGATGTTTTTCTGTAATTCCGGTGCGGAGGCCGTGGAAGCAGCCATCAAGTTCAGCCGCTATACCACCCAACGCAACCGGATACTCTACTGCGAACACGGGTTTCATGGCCTGACGCTGGGTGCCCTGTCCCTCAATGGGGAGCAGATTTTCCGGGAAGGTTTCGGTCCGCTGCTGCCGGACTGCGTGGCGGTGCCCTTCAATGACCTTGTCGCCCTGGAAGCCGCGCTGCAAAGCCGTGAGGTGGCTGCGTTCATGGTC
>Ga0172376_10003494_pt1 | contig 18527 bp, 11 predicted proteins | sample Lak35m_FD_121114 | JGI IMG/M metagenome (GOLD analysis project Ga0172376, IMG submission 121114) | Freshwater microbial communities from Kabuno Bay, South-Kivu, Congo - kab_092012_35m | ecosystem: Environmental > Aquatic > Freshwater > Lake | place: Democratic Republic of the Congo: South-Kivu... | reverse complement strand
TTCTCCCTCGCTTATCAAGTCCAGTCATCAGTTGTCGTAGCACGTCCACGGGACGTAGGAAGGAGTCAAGAAACGACGAGATTGATGCACACGGCAGCCCGGATGAGGCTTCCACCTCACGAAACGCCTTCAAGAGCGCTTCATCGTTCGGCACGACACAAAGAGCATGGTCAGGGTTAAATTCGGGGATTGACCGCAGATTCTCGATCACTTCTGCAACTTCAGATGGTTGAACTGTGGGCTCAACGCATACCGAGATGAATCTCTTTTCTCGAGAGTTTTCAGCTACCAGAAGCGACAGACCACCAGTCAAATCTCTCACGATCAAGTCATCGTGATTCGCTTCTCTGAATTGCCGAACAATATCTCGAATTGTTTCGGCTTGCTCTTTGACTTCAAGATCAGAAGTGGAAGTCATGGATACTGACGATACACGTCAGAACTCGTACCGAAAAGGAGAGGTCTTCCAGCGGAGACAAGTCGCTCGACCAGTTACTAGTTGCAGCTTCAAGTGTCGACAACTAGCCTTTTACTCGCATCGGGGTTTATGGCTGAAATTCCGCATCTCACTCGGACATTCGACGCCCAGCCCGACGGAGTAACTTTTGATTTCAACGGAAGTCGCAGTCGTCTCGACGCCTTAGCTACAGGGGTAACTCTGCTGCTGGGGAAGAATGGTGCAGGCAAGTCATCATTGCTGCGTAGTTTGCAGACTTTTGGCACTCCACAGCACGCGACTTTTCCGAGAGTGACTCTTCACTTTCGACTACCGAGCATCGACGAGACACTGTCATATTGGTCGTTTGTCGATGACATCTTGTCTGGTCAGTCGAAAGTAAAAGCGGAGGCGATCGAGCAGGGGCATGAATTCTTCGACGGGATTCGACTCGCGAACGGCGACGTAATGACGGGTTCTTTGTGGAATCGCAGGCGATTAAACTTACCTGTCGTCGAATTGGTGATCGACTCACTCGACCGTTCGTACGAGGGCTTTAAGTTTCGCATCGGTAGCGCGACCTACTCCGCTCCGGCTCTTTTGAGGATGATGATGGTGCCAGAAAAGGAAGTCCTGGCATTTGAACGACGACAGACAAGGTTGAAGAGCGAAATCGAATCCCCGCCAGACGCGTCTGTCACCAACTGGGAGGAATACTCCCGACGTCTCGACTACAGACTGTACTTCTGTGAGTTCATCCTGGCCTTGATGCGGCGATCCCGACTAAACGGCACCTTTCGGCACGAAGATGAGTATGTGGACGGAGTCGCGTGGCCCCCGAATGATGAGTGGTTCGAAGATGATGACAAGAAAGCCCTCGTGGTTGCCGCCCTTCGAGAGGTTTTCGAAAATGGTGAGATTGACGTGACCACCACGCCCCTTCGATCATCATGGTCCTTCGCTCATGACGAAAGGGAGGATGAATATCTTTGCAACATTAGTTTCACCGCTGCACCAACCCTTGACTCAAGATTCGCGGAATTCGTAAAAGTAAGCAATGCTATGGTCGCCGAGCACGACCGACTGTTGCCAAGAACGTTTCCCCATGACATTTTTAAGCTGATACCAAGTTCGAATCGACGTGCGGCAATCTCACTCCCGGTTCGCCACCACTCCGGCCACAAGGTCTTCAACGATGCATCGCATTGCTTTCTGAATTGTAGATCGTTACCAGGACGAGTCACCGTCGAGGATGTTTCGAAGTTGTTGCAATCCATGACAAGTTGGATGTTTCATATCCAAGAGCCCGAATTCTCAAAAGATTCGGCAACGAGTGAAACAGAAGACTCGCCACGGGATCATTTACTCGAAGTCGGAGGAGTTTGGTTTGGTCGAACCGCAGTGGAAGAACTCTTGCGACAAGCGAGCGATGCGCTTCGAGAACTTGACATAGGGGTCTTTGAGCTTGGTATTGAGGTACTTCCCAAGAAGGGAGGCTTCGATCCGTCAATACTTGACAGCCCCGACGAGCTGCCGACATCACCAGCTCTCCTCTTCCGCGAGCTTTCAGATAGTCAATGGAAGTCGCTGGACAAGGCGTCTGATGGCCAACTTGCAACAATATTTGTTGTCACACAGCTGCTGCAGCTTCTTGGACCACTGGAGCCGAATCGCTTACGGCCGGCGATGTCGTTGCTACTTGCAGACGAGTTCGATAGATACTTGCATCCGACAACAGCGGAGAGACTGCTCTCGTTCATGCACCAGAGAGCACGGTTTTCGGGAGTTTCTGTCATTGCATCTACTCACTCGCAGCTGCTCTTTACATCCGCGTTAACCAGATCTTGTCCGAGGCTCTTCGCAGAGCGCGATCTGAGTGGTCGCTTTGAACTCTCGACGACACCTCGCGCAGATCTATTCGGCCAGGCAAATTTGCTTGGAACCGCAGAGAGTCGAGCCAGATCATTGAAGCGTGTTCACGTCGTGGCGGAAGGTGAAATCGATGAAGCCGTAATAAGACATCTCTTGGATCACACAATGGTGCCTTTGGGCGATCTTGAACTCATTCCGATTTCAGGGATACTGAATCTTGAGTCCATTTGGCGAACATCACTTCAGTTTCTAACTGCACCAATTCTTGTGGTCTACGACAAGCGATCGAGTGGCTTTGAAGACGTCTGGGAGAAACATGTTCGAATCAATCCAATTGACTACCGCGAACAGAAAGAACTTAGGAAGCTTGAGCAGCTTGTGCGCCAACAGAAAAGCGAACGTCCACCACCGAATGGCACCGCCGAGCTGGACTCGCTTCTGACGTTGGCGCGCGCAACGCTGAACTCCAGTCGCGTTACCGACGTACGCGGACAGGTAGCTCGCATACATTTTTTCGGGTTCGATGTCCCGGACATACTGTGGTACCTGCCGATTGAATTGTTTAAGGAAAAGGCGGAATTGGAAGGGCCGAGAGCCTGGGTTCCAGATGGATCTGACTCTTGGGACAACCTTCTCGCGGATAGCAATCTCAGATCACCTGGAACTGAGTTCAAGAAGCGCTTCGGGATCACTCTGGTCAGAGTGAGAGCAGTTCTGGAAGCCATGTCGGCGCGCGATTTTCCTCTGGCAGATCCGAGACTGATGGAACTTGTAGCAGCCGTGCTGGGACTTCTCGAATCGGACAATGATCCACGATCCCTCAATTAGTTCTCGGAAGACCTACCGCTGCGCGTCAACCAAAGATTCGTGCAGGTCTGTGGAATTGCCAAAACTTGGTGTGAATAGCATGCCCTCCTCCAATCGAGTCGGGGCATCCAGGGCTCTGTGTGGCGGAAGGCATGTGGGAATCAAGCGTCTCGCTCACGTGGTCGCGTGCGAAAATGAGTAGTGCCGATTGATGTCGTGAAGCCATAACGCATAGGCGCCCGGTCTCAAGGTCAAACCCGCTCGGATGTTCGATCCCAGACAGCGGGTGAGCAATCAACATCACTGGACGCTGCTGACCTTGCCATCTCTCAGGAGTGTCTACAGTCAGTCCGGCTGCGAGAAGACGGGGTGTCACTGCCGCGCGAATGGCAGCATTCATCGCACGATGCGTGGCACTTACTCCAATGTCCTTTGGCTCAAGCACGCGACCACTGGCCGGCTCCTTTGGAGAAGCCCGCACAGCACTAGTTTGCCGCAATACACGTTCGGCCACTGAAGCAATCACTTCTGCAAGTTCGATGTCAGTCTCGATACCTATGCTTCGATTCGTCGGGGTTGTGATTATGCAGGTTGATCTAGATGAGAGTGACATCAATGCTTTATCAACGGCGTCACCCATTTTCGACGACTTGGCCCTTAAGAATCGTTCTTGTGGTTCTGCCTCCGCCTCAAAGGGAAAGTCGTAGAAGAGATTGATGAGCTCAACACTGTCGCTAGGTAGGCGACGGCACGTCTTGAGCTCGACGAGATCTACGGAACTGCGAAGGAGGGCATTGCGAAGGAAGGGCTCTGGCATCGCCTCGCCCGGTGGAAACGGTGATGTATCCCATCGCAGGTGTGGAACTGACTTGACGGGGGGAATCTGACCTGGGTCTCCAATCATCACGAGTCGCCGGGCAAATCTCGTTATTGGAAGTAGATCCTTGAACCCGATTTGCCAAGCCTCATCTACGAACATCGCATCGAACGTCTTGAAGCATCCGCCAATCGCTAGCTTTGCTGTAGTCGAGACAAGGATGTCGTAGTCTGTAGGAAGCCCTCGTGGGTTTCTAACTACCGAGACGTTAGCTGGAAGTTTCCGATCCACGGTATGTGAACTACTTGTAAATCTGACGACTGAGAGTTCGGAGTTCGCCCTGCCAAGCCTTTCGCAGATGTCGTCGACTTGCTCATTCGTGAGAGCGGTCACGATGACAGAAGATCCGGCATGGATCCAATGGGGTACGGCATCAACCAGAAGTTGAGTCTTTCCGGATCCTGGTGGGGCTTTGACCACGCAGACGTCCTTGGATCCTCTTCGAAAGGCCTCAAGATCGGCGATACTCATTCGTCTCCTCCAATGAGTGTCGGCCCTTCTTCGTCACTTCTTGCAGCTTGCGACAATAGTTGGTCAATCCTTGTTCCATTCGTGTTCATGTTGTCGATCTTGTTCTGGGTCAGGAAGTCTGGTGCGTGCTCAATCAGCAGCAATCTTTGAGCGATCTGAAACGCGTCCTGACCCTCTGAAACTGACAACTTGACATGTCGGCGGCTTGCGTCGCTTTCAACTGACTGAAGTGTCGCGGATGAGTTGCAAAAGCACTTGTATGTAGTGCCCTCACGAATGTCCAAATTCTCTGGCTCGGTGAAATGTACATCGATGGTTGCAGCCTGAGAATCAATGGCAACAATGTTGCCGACAAGTCCACTCCCTTGGCGCACCAGCACCTTGGCTATCTCTACGTCTCCATGAGCCAGTGCTTCCAGTCGGAGCCGACTTGCAAGTTCGTTCCGTAGATAGTGGCGTGCAGCCGCCACAGCGGTGCGGTCCGTTTCCCGACCTCGCCAACCAGGAACCTTCCCAGCCTCCTCTTTTGCCACTGGCTCGAGCCAAAGTCGAGACCACGACTGGCGTCCCAGGGACTTGACCTTGCTCACTCCCGAGTTGATTGGACGTGGATCTCTGCGAATGATACGGAGCGCACCTACGGTAATCTCCCAGCGTTTACGCGCTTCTTCCTCGACGAATGATCGAATCTGTGCTGCAACTGAAGAGTCTGTTCGATTGGATTCGATGTATCTCCTTAATAGCGGCTGGAGTATCCTCCTTTCGAATTGGCCGTCAATCGAAGTTGAGACTGCTCGCTCTTCTGCATTGCTTGCAGCGTTTAGTCGTGCGGTGCGGCTGCCATGCTCGTTTAACCACTCGATGAGAAAGCCAAGGTGGCCTTGTCGGGCGGGCGTCGCCGGAAAGATGAACAACGATCGCAAGGCATCGGTTGCAGTGAGTGCTGTCATTTGTGCAGGAAAGGTTGATTGAAGAAACAAACAGTTAAAGAGCTTTCCGACACGATTGAGTTGACTCATGTCTTCGAGGGGCCAACGCTCATACGCGTACGCAAAAGCCATTTGGTGTAGCAGGTCAAGGTGACTGGGGTCGGGTAGCCAGATTTGCTGACTTCGTTCGGTTGATTCCGGGTCCATTCCCTCTCTGAATACATCGACTAGATCCGTTCCAAATGACTCAACGATTGGTGCGACATCTGGTTGTACTCGGGGATCAGCCACCGACCACACTTTGGGACTCGCCGCCTGAAAGCCCGCCGCAATTGCCCACGGTCGACCCTCTCCGCCCATTCTCACGAACGCCACAACGTAGGGATTGGGGGCAATCTCAAAACACTTTGTGCGAAAGCGTGGTATTGGACGACCGACCGTCCATGCCCTAAGGCGGTCAATCACTTCATCCGATGTAATCGACTTCAAGTTCCATCCCCTGTGGATCGATGCCCGTCGTCGGCAGACGTGAGAATTCGTTGGATGAGATCTTGTTCCGTCCCCGTGGCTGCTTGACCACCGCTGATGAGGGCTTCCGCGCGTGAGAGCGGAACCCCATTCAGAAAGCGGTACATTTCGTCCCCCAGGAACGCGCCATCATCCCTTGCAATCGATAGGCGTTGACATGTTGGTGCCCGTTCGCAGAATCCAATGCACGCATCACCAAAGGCCGTTTCGGCATGCAAGATGAGGTCAAGAAGCTGCTGATCTGGTAGGTCCTCGTCAAAGGCAAACTGTCCATTGAGATCCAAAGCAGATTGCTCAAGCAGTTCAAAACCGCGGCGTGCCCGCTCGGCCTGCCACTTGAGGTCTTCGTTCCATCGGACCGTAGGAAAGTTTCGGCCCGGCTTCGTGAGAACCAGAAAGCCCTTCTCGCTTATCTCGGCCTGACCCGACACACCGAGCGACTCCAGGACGAGCTGCATACCGTGCACGTAGAGTCCCGCTTGGGCTCGGGCGCTTGCGAGACTTGCGGACTTTGTGTATCCCCCGCGGTCTGAATACGACTTGACCTCTCCGACGATGCACCTTCGAGTAGGACTCCGTGCGTCCACGACCAATACGTCAAGTAACAGAGATGCTTCCGGGAGCATGACGCCCCTGGGAATTCGAATCGCTAGCCCAGCGATTATGTGGACTCCGCTTTGCAGATTTGTAATGTCGGAGAGCCATCGACGAGATCTGTCGAGAGCGCTCTCGAAGTCAACAGGCTGCGACGTACCTTGCGCAATTCGAAAGTCTACAAAGTGAGTTCTCTCTGATGATTGGAATGCTCCAACTCTCACGAATTCCTCAACGAGACGCTTTGCATTGTCCTTGAGTATCGAAGCCTCAAAAACTATGCCTCGTTCAAACGCAAGCTGGGACTGCTCCTTTATGTGAATCGCAGGATTCTCATGTTTAGCGACAGTTGCCATACTCACATTGTGAACGACTGCGGCGACGTTCGCGTGGCAGGTTGGATTTGCAGCCCAGCGCTCAAATCGGAGACGTGTGTTTTGTCGTTGAATTTTCCGTTGGGTCATACCTGCCACCCCTGTTATCGATGGTACTTCGAGAGATCGAGTGGACCCGAGGTGCCGAGGTGTGCCAGACTAAGGCAATGACGATGAGCGATGAGGACTGCAAAAAAGTCGCAGAAGAGATTGCTGCTGCTCGTCGCAATGCAAACTCGAGTGATGAAGCGCGCGTTGTGCTGGATCGTGCAGAGAGTGCGCTGCAGACGTGCCCCGATAACTGGAACATCCGGACTCAACTTGCATGGGCAATCTGGGAGGCTTGCATCAAACAGGCGCCCGTTGGCACGAAGGCGACAGATTACGCCGCCGCCGTTGACCGCATCCGAGAAGTGCAACCGGACCCTCGATATGGCCCGCTCTCGTGCTACGTGCGGGCAGTTACTGACTCTCTTGACAGCATTTCAGGTCTCGATGACCGTGCATCTCGGCCTGCCGTAGAGGCCATACTCAAAGACTTTGATACATCCCAGCTCGACCTTGCGCAAGGAATGTACAAAGATAAACCACAACCAAGTCAGGCAGCACGTTTCTTTTCGGCTGCAACCGCGGCCCTAAATGGAATTGATGAGCTCGTTGATCTGCAAGTAGAGATATGTAATGCAGCGTTGTCTAGTGGTGCTTTCTTGGACTCAGTGGACGCGAAGTGGATTACCTATCGACTCGCCAGGGCAACTGAAGATACGGATCCAGCTCGCGCACTGGCGCTACTCGAAGGGCTTCCGACTGGCGCTCGCGATGTGACCATGGCGGTGCTGTTCGTGCGCTTGTTGCGTAAGGCGAATCGCGATACGGAGGCCTTGCATGTCGCAACGGAAGCGGTTCTCGGGATTCGAGCCGATCGCCTCAAGTTCAGCATCGGGCTGTTAGTTGACGTGGCCGAGATGGGGGCGTCCCGGGAGTTGAAGAAGGACATTGTGTCATTGGTGAGGGCAACCCGGTTAAGTGCGGGTTGGCGTCCAGATGTGCGTGCAGAATTGCTGGCTGCGTCACTCGGCCTCGCTGAAGCAGCAGAACTTGACGATGTCTCTCGCGCAAAACTCTTGAATCAGATAAGGAATGCGTTGCGTTAATTGGTCTCGGGGACTTCAATCGTCTGTGATTCGAGCTGAACAGTTGTCCGACACTGGACAGTTCTTGCAGTGACGCTCCGTAACGCCATCGAGGCCAGGCGCTGGGGTGGGAAGAAATCCATCGACTCGGTCAGCTGCCAGCGCCTGTGCGGCTCGAAGCTGATCACGGTAACCATTCGCAGCACGATACGCAGACGAGGATCGCCAGCGAACTAGCGAGTCGCTCTCGCTTCGATTAGGCGGCGAAGACTTCTGAAGAATGTTTTCGACGTCGGACTGGAGTCTATTGAACTCTTGGTCTGTTGAGACGCTACGCAACCCGATAGTAAAGAGCCAGGGGTATCCCGCGGATTTCTCGCCACCGTTTCGTTTCTCTTTGACTCGTCGCAGGGAAATGCTACTTTGACGCTGGCCATCGGTGAGGTGACGCCACAGCTCGTTTGAGAGATTCTGTCCCTCACCAATTGAGATTCCGTGCCGCTCATGGACTGCCGCGGGCACGTTACCGAAGAGAATCGACTGGAGATGGGATAAACCGAATGAGGCTGTCGGCCCGACCAACCACTGAAGTGCCAATCTTCGAGCACAGAACAACGCTGAGCCCACTACAACGCCGGGCAGTCGCGCCACGGCATCAGTTCGAATTTGCTCAGGTAAGAGGGCCGGTGTTGCTGTTGGAAGTATCCGAACGGAGTCGTCTTTCGGGTGTTCTGGTTCTTCGAGCACAATTCCTCCTGTAGCGGACTTGATTGCCTCACGAAACTCAGCGTTCTTGGAGCCAATCTTGGCGCGAGCCAGCAAGACGAGAATCGGCGATGGGTTGAGATCTTCTCCTCCGAGTTCTTGGATGTAGCTGAGTGTTACCGAATTCTCTGGCTCAACTCCATTGAGTGCAACCCAAAGGAGATATAGGTCGCCGAGAGTTGCCGCAGCAGTGCGGAGTTCCAGTAACTCAACTGATCGTGAACGTCTGTCATCACTTTGATTCGTCAAGTCGCTCATGCGAAATGGCCAGTCAACATCGCTTGTCGCTCTCGGAAAGGAGCGATCAGAGAGATTGGTTATGTGAAGGTTCGAAGCCCGACGTCGATAAGCGAGTCTGTCTACAGCACCGAACTGTCTAACGTTTCCACTGTCAATAGCCGACGGCCGCAGCTTGAGAGGAGGGGAAACGAGAAGCTTCACAAGACTTGTGAGATCAACCGCGTATGCCTCGATGCTGTCCATTCGAAGACCGTTCACCCGCTCTTCAATGTCGCGTCGGTATTCATCGGGAACATTGGGCAATCCGTCTCGAATTATCTTCTGGAGATGAGATGCAAAGTCCCTAAGATCAATCATCTCTGACTCAATGAGCTCGAGTACGAGATCGTTAGTAGTTTGAATTGACGCACAGAGCGTGTCAGCCTCGTCAACAGTCAGATCTGCCCACGGGGCGAGTCGGAAGAAGTTTTCACTTGCGTTCGCGATTCGAATCACGTCATTCTGTGATACATCTCGCTCTCCGAACGCTCCGATCCGAGTACGAATGATGTCGCGCAAGTTTCTAGCACGATCAACCCACTGCGAACCTTCGGTGCATCCGTCGAAGAAAGGTAGGGCTCGACGGACTGTCATCGCGGCGTCGAGCGGGTCTACTCCTCTCGGCAAGGGCAGAAACCCGCTCGCGACGATGTCAATCAAGCCGCCACTATCGATTCGAACTCCTCGATCACGGTTCCGCCGCTCCTCAATACACTCGTGAATCCGAACAAGGAAGATACCGATTGGCACTGTCGAAAAGTCGGCTTGACCGAACTGTGACTTACTGACGAATCGTGTTAGAAGTCTGTCGATGTCGGGTGCTCCAGGAGCATAGACCTTTAGTTCATCACGATCTAGTCGCCATGCGTCATCCCCACCGGCATCTTCGGTGCCACTGTCTGGATGTGCGTCCTTGTAGGCATTAACGAAGGCCACCGGCGTGCGAAGTCGTCTCAGTAGGAGATTTGCTGCGCCCGCACCCACGAATTCGCCAGCGAGCGCCTGTCGAAGAGCACGTGCGGCACCGGTTTCTGGCATTCGTACAGCCCCGACTGCGTATTCGATTGGCGCAAAACCAAATCCGTCGATGAAGTATCGGCGCCACGTTTGATAGACATCGCTCTCGCGATCGTCATGAACAACGAAGATTTGTTTCAGAGTATCGGTGGTTTGCAAGAGTTGAAAGATGGCCCACTGCGGAGAAGTGAAGAAATAAAATCCGTGTTGCAAAATTGTGCCACCGTCCTTGGCACCAAATATGTGAAGGAACGCTGATTCAAGGGCACTTCGAACTTCGCCGGCAAGTCGGGTCTCGTTTCGTGCGTACTCTTCTAGGTCTATCCAGAGTCGAGTCCTAGTCAACCGTAAGTCACTATCGGAACTTTCGATCGCCTCCCAAGCGCGCTGTGCCGCCAGACCAACCTCATCGCTAATCGTCAGGTCACCTGCTGAGAATCCTGCCTCGGACAGAGTCTTTACTGACTCGGCAAAGTCGACGCGACCAGACAGCAGGGCCCGACGGATGCCCTCACTCGTCTGCGCGTCCTGATAGAGATGTCGACGAAGGTGGGTCAGGTTCGCTATTGCAGATCCAAGTTCTCGACTAGAGACTCTCTTCTCCCAGGCCACGATTCGCTGTTCGAGTCGGTCAAGTGCCTCATACTGCGATCTTTCGTCGGGTTTGGCGAGGGCAGCCCTGTATTCCCAATGCGCGGGATACGACGCTCTGAATTCTGGATCTTCGGGATCGTCGCCTTGTTGGACGATGCGTCCGACACCGTAGACCATCATGGAAGCCAGATGAGAAATCTGAAGTGCCTGATACCCTGCGAGGCGAAGCTCCTTTGCAATTGAAGTAGTTGAAGTCAGGTGCCAACAACTCTCAAACTTCTTGACTGAGGGATCGTGCTGTTCGAGTGCAGTCTTCAAATCATCGATGAAGACCGATGGAAACGCAATTGCACGCATCGGGTTCACGGGCTAGAGTCCCACCATCTTGAGCAACTCTCCCCAGGTGTCGTCTGCGCGTCTCTCACGAACGAAAATCATGAGGCGATCTCTTGCGCGAGTCATAGCTACATAAAGAAGTCGTGTCTCTTCACGGCGCGATTCCTCGGATTCTCGAATCGCCGCCGGTGAACTTGGGTCGTGGTTTGCAAGATTGTTCGCCCGCCATGTCCAGAGCAGTTTCGGTGTCGTGCTCGGCGGATCTGCTCGCACTACTCGAACGACGCTAGTCGCATTCGAGCTCTCAAACGGTGCCCAAGTATTGGGGATAAGGACATAGTCAAACTCCAGACCCTTTGCCTTGTGGACCGTTAGGGCGGTGACCCTCCCGAGTGTCTCTGGTTGTGGCTCGTCCTCCTTTTCGTTAGTTGCGATTTGAAGTCGGAGCCAATCAGTGAGCCCTGGAAGCGTGGACGGCCGCGACTCAGTTTGTGCATCGAGCAGAACTAGCAGATGTTCAAGGCAGAGTTGATACTGCTGTCGCTCACGGGCTGGATCATTGGTGTCATTGACTCGAGCCCATTGATGTGGCTTGAACTTTTGGTGGCACTGGGCGAGGAGTGCCACGGGACTCATGGTCGCTTGAAGCTTCCGGAGCGAGAAAAGACGCATGCGCAACCACTCGAGATCGTCAGACGTGACATTATTGGAAGTTCGATCAGCCAATCCTCTCAGCCGGTCGCTCCACGCAAGAATGGGCTTCGTATCCTCTTCCCAGAATTCATCGGTTTCGCGACCACTCGGCGGCTTCTGGGGGCTCGCTAGCCCTCCAAACCAACGCGTCTCACACAATTCGAGCAATGCCGCCGTGTTGGATGGTGTTGTTATCGCATCGAGTAAGACGCGAGCCTCGTGTACAGCGGACGACTGGAAGAATTGGCCCCCGACGATCACCTCGCAAGGAAGATGCGCACTTCGCAATGCAGATCGAATCTTGTTGGCTATCCAATTCTGTCGACACAGAATTCCAATTTTCTTGTCATCTCGGTCAGCGTCCCTGAGCCAATCTCTGATCTGCGTTACGACACGATTCTCAAAATCTGACCAGAGGATCTCCTGGGTCTCAATCTGTGAGCCTTCCCCAAATCTCTCAACTTCCGCCTTGAGAACATCGGATTCCTTGTAGTCCAAAAGGAAGTTCGCACTTTGTGGGTTTGCAGCAGTCCTTCCCCACACCCGAAAACAGGCATCCAAGTGCGCAAGCAGAACGCCACCAGATCGAAAGTTTCTGACAAGACTGAGTGGCAAGAGATCTGGTAATGCCGGAGTCCCATCAATTGTCGCTCGCTGCTGTTGATGTTTCACTCGGGCACTCAACTCGAGAAAAGCACTTCCTTCCGCACCACGGAAGTGATAGATACCTTGCTTCACATCGCCGACGACAAAGAGGCGCGCATCTAGTCTTTCGCGGATTGCCAGAATCAGATCCATCTGTTTGCCGTCGGTGTCCTGAAACTCGTCCACGAACAGAAACTTCGGTCGTCCGATTCGTGGCTCGTCAGTCTTGAGGAGAGCGCGAAGTGCAGATGGGACAAGCTGGTCCACGGGAAGAACGCCGTTCTCGACGCACAAGTCAGCGAATTCCCTCGCGGCTTCCTCAATCGTCTCTCTAATCACCGTTGCGACAGTTTTTGAGCGATCGTCAATGGACCCATCAGTGCCCCAGTCGATGGTTGGTAAATCGGTCGAAGAGATTCCGATCGGCAAGAACTCGATGCCGTTGCTTCCAAGCACCTTCCATACCTCCTCCAGATGCTTTAGCCACTCATGAGATGCCGGAACATCGTCAGGTTTCTGCGCAGAATCCACCAGATCGACAAGCCGCCGAGATAGTGCTCTATGCAGGATTCGTCGAAGGTCGAGGGTTTGGGATCTCACCGCGAGTCCTGGCGTGAGACCGATTGTTGCCGCCGACTCCTGTGCCACTAGCTGTGCATAACTGTGGATAGTAGAGATTTGAGTTCCGCCAAGTTGAAGCATCCATGGGACCGCCGCCAATACGCAGTCACGACAAAGTCGTCGACGAAGGTTGAGGACGCGGGCTAATCGTTCGCGCATCTGCGCAGCCGCTTCTCTTGTGAACGTCACGAGAACGATGTCGTTAAGCCTCAGGTCGAACGGATATTCGTGGTCGTCCCTTCGAAGTTCGAGTAGTGCACTTGTCGCAAGCAAGAAGACAATTCGCTCAGACATTGTCTCGGTCTTGCCCGTTCCGGCTCCAGCTGTGATAACGACGTCGGCATCAGCAGGTGAGTGAACCACCTCGAACTGACCGATGTTGATGCCGCCGTTATCGTCAGCACGCTTCAGCGTCTCCGCTACTGGTGCGGGCCAGTCACTGAATCGCTTGCCATCATTTAGGCCATCAACTGCCCAGAACTCGGGGAGTTCGTCTTCGGGGCAGTGTGACCATTCGAGCAGTCTGCTCGCGATGAATGGGAGGTATCTCTTTCTCTGCTGTTCAGTCATCTTTTGTGACGTAATCAGAAACACTCGGATGCCGTAGTCGAGAAGGCCGAGGAGGCTCTCGAGGTTGATGCCCCGGTCACTTATGCGAAGCACTGAGTACTTGGGCAACTGCGGAACCCTAAGATCAGATCGCCGACGAAGCACATCTAAGGCAACCATCGGATCTGCTACGACTCGTTGCGCGCGCGCCGAGACTTCTCCCTGCGCAACAATTCCTCGCTTTGTCTCCTCGGCTCGCTCTAGCTCGTGAATTGGAACTCTTGGTGGGAATTCTGGCGGCTTGCTCACCTGCCTCTCTGGTTCTTCCGGAAGCACCGGGCGAAGCTGCTGATCTACGATTACTGATGGCCCGTCGGGCACGATCTGCATTTCGCTCTCGGGCCACACCCAAGCTTCGATGTTGCGTCCGTCAGCCGCCACCTTTTGGTCTGGGTGACCGCAAGCAACAAGACGCCGTACGGTCACGAGTAGCCAACGCGCACTTCGTAGGTGATCGCCCTCGGCTCGAAGAATAACGTGTACGTCTACGTCTCGATCAATCGCGAGTCTGTAGTAGTCCTCGAAAGCCTCGCGAGACATCCAGAATTCTCGAATTCCGGTTATCGGGTTACTGTCAGCTCTTGTTCGGTATTTCACTTCCCAAAACTCGGTGTGTCCAGCACGCGTCGCTTTGATGTCGGGCCTTCGTACTTCTCGGCCAGTCGACAGCCGGATCATTGGGGCACCGGCGGGGTCATCTTGCCGGAACGGTCGAACCAGGTCGACCTGCCAGTTCTGTGACTCGAGGTGCTCGGCCCACTTCATCTCGCAGATTCGCCAAATCTCGGTTTCGACTTGATCGGTCATGCTTTGTCAACTGACTTCTTCGCAATCGTATTTGCGAATGCCTGTCGGTCTACAGCGAGGCGTTCTGCGGTTCGCACGAGATCTGGTTGTTCACTTACCACCTCGGCCCACATCGTCAATACCGCTTCGAGAATCGGCGTTGGGAGTGAGGCCGTTACGCCCCATCTCGCCAGAATCTCAGACTGACTGCTGTAAAGTGCACGCCAGAGATCAACTTCTCTTCGCAGTCGTTCGAGTTCTTCTGGCACCGACTCGAGTTGCTTGGTAGGTGGAACATCACGACTTGGCTCCGTGATGACTCCAGTCTCTAGCTCCTCGCGAAACCGCAGTTGATCAGGCTTTGGTTTCCTACCGGAGTCGATTCGGCGCTGGATTCGCACCCTAATCTCTTCTTTGAGATCGACGATAACTGCAATTTCGCCAGCGTCGATCGCTTGTCGTGCTACTGCACGAAGGGACGCTATAGATTCGCGGGAAAAGCGTCCCATTAGGACAGAGAGAGTACCAAAGATAGGCCTCCAAGAGTCAATGCGTCTGTCAAATATGCTCTGGTTATGGCATCGGTCGATGACTACCGAAGGTTCGTGCTTCGATCTCTTGTCGGATTGAAGGCTCGATCACTGCCATGGCCGACCTTCAAGACCGCCCTGGAGGCAAAACTCGGTCCGACACCGACAGCCAAAGACGTCTTCGATCTCGGGGCATCCCTTAAGAGCGTCTTCAAGTCACACCATCGGAATCGAAGCCAAGGTGACCTTAGTCGTGGTGGTGCATCGTGGGAGATCCTTACCTGCTGGTATTTGAATCTCATCTTTTGGGGAACGAACACCGTGGTGGTACGTCCTCGAAAGGACTTGATTCCGAAGGTTTTCGGTGATGCTTTGGCGGTTCGAGTCAAAGGGGTTCTCACAACCAAAGAAACTGACCTTCTCGCCTTCACGGTTCCACCAATGGCGGCAGGAGTCGATGTGACCTCGGAGTCAATCGACTTGGCCGTCCGTTCTAATCCGCTCTCTAGTCGCCTCGGCGTGATCCAGTGCAAAACGAATTGGAACGATAACGCGCAAACTCCCATGCTTTGGAACATCATTTATTCCGCTCAGAATCTCCAGGTTCCGAATGTTTCGGTGGGAATGAATGGTTTCACTCCGCATAGTTTTGGGGGGTTCTCCTACGCATTCGTTACCGTCCCAACCAACACCGAGAGGAATGGCAAGGACCCCTTCAAGTCCTCGTCTACGTCAGTGGTCCGAGTGAGCGCACTGACAGGCGGAAACTACTGGGGAAATCCCACTCTTTCGCAGATTGCAGACCAGGTTGCAGAGTATTGCGGTCGAAATTTCCCTGGGGAGTTCGCCGGCGGAGTGCAGCATCACATCGCGAACAAGGTCCTATCCGATCCTAGAGTTCTAGGGATGTTTCTGAGTTTTGACTTCTGACCCTTCAAATTGAGGTCAACAGTCGCTTATCTTCGGACACCTGTGATTTAGTGTGTTGCCAATGGAAAAAAGCGAGATTGCAACTCGTCGGTATGCAAAGTACTCAGGTCAATTCTCTGACTTTCACCTCCGTCGCTCAGTGGAACGCGAAGGCGGACGATTCAGGTTCAAGTTCGTTGATCTCTTTTCGGGCATCGGAGGAATTCGGCTAGCCCTGGAAGACATCGGTGGCGAGTGTGTCTTCTCATCCGAATGGGATCCTCACTGTCGGGAGACGTACCGATTCAACTTTGGTGATACACCGCATGGTGATATCCAACGCGTAAGTGATGACGATATTCCCGCATCGTCTCTTCTGGCTGCCGGGTTTCCTTGCCAACCCTTCAGCTCGATTGGCAAGAGGAGGGGATTCGCACATGAGACACAGGGCAATCTCTTCTTTCGCATTCTTGACATTCTCGAGCACTTCAAGGTTGATCGGCGACGCCCAGTTGATGCCGTTCTTCTTGAGAACGTCGAGGGCCTTACAACACTTCGACACGACGGAGTTCGCGTCATTGATTCAGTGCTCGAACTCTTGAGTGAGCTCGGCTACAACGTCGAGTATCGGGTGCTCGATGCCGCCGACTTCGGGGTCCCGCAACATCGCCGCCGCGTTTACATCACGGGCGTGTATGCCAAGAAGTTTGGGCATGGCTCGGTAATCGACTGGAACTTTCCGAAGTTCTCCCCAGCAGACATCGGTCCTCATTTGGAAGTTGATGTGAAGGACTATTCGATTTCGCGGCACTTACAGAAGGTGTACATGTATAAGGCAGATGATGGTCGACCGCAACGGATCAATCCCCAGTCAAAGGGGCCCGTCAAGACCCTGGTCTCCACGTACCACAAGATTCAGCGCCTCACCGGCACGTTTGTTGAGGATGGCCCGACAGAACTCCGACTCTTGACGCGCAACGAGTGCCGAGCGATCATGGGATTCCCAAGTGACTTCCAAATTCCAGAGTGGGTCTCTCGAACCCAGATGTATAGACAGTTTGGCAATTCGGTCACGCCACCTGTCGTTCGGGCGATTGCCGAGAAGCTGGCGCGACGGATTTCTGGTCGCTCAAAAGTTGGTAGCGCTGCTTAAGTCCTGCGAGAGAACTGGTATCACGACGACGTACCTGTCAGGTCCCGCCCGCGGAACTGTTCCCAATGAAGATCGAGCCAGTCCTTACGGCGAGATAGACGAGCATCGGCACCGGTGTCCACGGATGTCGTGATTTCGGAACTGAGAAGACGCTCCGAAGTGGGACCTGACCACAATTAATCCAAGCACTCTGCCGATGCGAAAGGTTAGTGGTGTTTGTCCGTGCTCTTGGTACGTGGTTTAGTTCCGATACTGGAGAGATGCTGATGTTGTAACAGCCCCGATGGGGTAACCGGGGCCCCAAAGGTACGCTGCGGAGATGGAGTATGACGTCTGTCATTCGCATCGTTTTGGACACGAGTTGTTCCAAGTAAAAGATGAATTCAGGGAGCTCTGGGGCGAGATAGATCGAGCTATTACTTCTATAACCGACGAAGAACTTGCCGAGGGCTTCAATCAACAGCAAACGGAGCGCAAGACCAAAGCAAAGAGCATTTCAAAAGTGATTAACGGACTTCTTCGTGAGCGTCTCATCCAGAGTGGCTGGAACCATGAGAGTCGGCTGTTTCAAGACGAGGAGTTTGGGAATGCATGGGCACTTGATTTTGCGAAGAATCAAGTGTCAGTTGAAGTCGGCTTCAATCATGGAACTGACGCAGCATGGAACGTCCTGAAACCAAATCTCGCCTGCGAGCTGAACCATATTGAGAAGGAAGTTCAAACAGATCTCGGTGTGATAATTACCGCAACACCAGAGCTCAAGAAAGCTGGTGGCTTTGATGGCGCAATCGGAACATCCGACACCTATAAGAAAATCCTTATTGCGATGCAGCAAGTAGTCACTGTTCCAATTGTCATTATCGGACTACGTCCACCGAGAAAGTTCAAGATCCTTGTTGATTGGGAGAAGAGTGAGGATGGAAGAAGAAAAGGTGTTGGAAAAGTGGTGTGGCAGACCGACGAACTCAAGTTTGGTGACTAGCGGCGCTTGTGCGCGACGAACTCCCTTGCGAGTTGTCGGCCGATTAGTTCAACGATGTCGACGACAAGTGCATTTCCCATAAAGAAGGCCCTTTTGGCGTCCGAGACCTCCCCTCGTGCCGTGTAACGAGTCCAATCATCCGGGAATCCGTTGAGCCGCTCAAGCTCAACGGGCGTCAGTCGTCGGTACCGGCCATCATCTGTCTTGACTATGTGCTTAAAGCGTGAGGGAGATGAACCCCCTTCACCGGTCAGGATTGTTCGCGACGGATTCTCAGGCAGATCAGGGAAAGCCATGCTTCCCTCCGCATAGTGATACTGCGCGCCACTTCCTGCATGAGTTCGTAACTCTTTCTTGGCGCCCTTAAGGTACTTCCAACCTTGAAGCTGAGATCTTGGGACGAAGTAGCGCTCGTCCACGCTGTCGTGGTCGAGAAGAATGTTCCCAAGCTTCCCAACAATCTTTGTTGACGGAGTCACATTCAGCGTCGTTACATTCCGACCAATAATCATTCCGCTCGTACCGAATACGCGATTGCTATCGCTCTTACCAAATGACTTTGTGATGTCTGCGAGGTCTCCCTCAAT
>Ga0172376_10003493_pt1 | contig 18529 bp, 17 predicted proteins | sample Lak35m_FD_121114 | JGI IMG/M metagenome (GOLD analysis project Ga0172376, IMG submission 121114) | Freshwater microbial communities from Kabuno Bay, South-Kivu, Congo - kab_092012_35m | ecosystem: Environmental > Aquatic > Freshwater > Lake | place: Democratic Republic of the Congo: South-Kivu... | reverse complement strand
CGGAGTGGGAGTATCGTTTTCATGGAAGGGGTTGCGCCATGACTAATCGATTGAGCGGAGAGTATCTCGACGTTGATTTTCTCGACGAGACCGCTGATTGGATCACGCCATACTTCTACGTTAACTATCTTGAGTCCCTGTCTCAGCCAACTTTTGTTGAGGCGCGGGTTCGAGAGCTTTATCCAACTGCAGAGACTGTAGAGCTCGGGTTTGCCGAATTAGAAGAGCTAGGATTGCTTGTTCGGCACCAAACAGATCGTGTATTCAAGTTGGCGTTCGACTGGCGACCATACTCGCGTCCAAACGAGAAATACCTGACGGTGGGCGAGTGGGCGAAGCAGAGGAATGACTCATTAATCCAATCTGAGATCCAGATCTTGCACGATCGAATTTACCTACTTCGTGATCGTTTCCGCCCAGCTTCAACGTAGGCTCGCATAGGGCAGCAATTTTCCGGATACTTGGCGGTTCGGCCAACTTCAGCATGAACATCAAACGACTGTTGAACGCAGATGAGCTTGAAGACTCGCCAGTCGTTGCCAATTGCACCATGAATCGTGAGAGGGATCTTCGTGGTTCCAATGGTTACGAAGTGGAAGTGGGATTTGAGGCTCTCTGACGCTGGCTTTCCAGGTTATTCGGTGGAACCGCCAAAGAGCCATAACCTAGCCGAGAGAAAGCGTGCGAGTTTCGCGAGGTGTCGGTTCCACTCAGCGGAATAAGGGAAATCGAACTTAGTTTGACCCTCCGGATATACCAACAGGCCGACGCCTCGAAACGTCGGCCGTTCGCGTTTTTGCGCGGTATTTTCCAGGGTTTGCACGCACTGGCCCGGTCTCAAACTCTCCCCTGCGCGATGTCTCTACCAACCCGCGCGCGAATCGTCTTGGGTGCTTTTTCTGCCTTTGGCTAGCCGACTCTCGGGAGTCTCAAAGTCGCGCGAGCTGGAATGTTAGATGGGGGTTATAGAAATGTCTCGAACTTCATAACCCGGACGAAAACTGGAAAACCAAAATGACCTTGGGGTTATGCCCCGCGCGACAAAAGCGCGAGTTTTGGAGGCCCATTTCTATAACCGGCAGGTCACGCCCGGAAACCCTTGGGCGTTTGGATTTCCCTAGACAGGCGGTTTTATTGGGGTTTCGAGTGGTTACGGTGTGCGAGAGTCGCATTTTCTCGACTCCATAACCCGCGAGACGCATCAAAGACAACGGACCTCCCGGTTATGGCCGGCGCGATGAGGATTGAATGATGCGATGGCGAAATTGGCAGGCATCGATTCCACGAACTTAATTGGCACCCACTAGTCCATTTGCATCAGGGGCGGGCCTAAGCTCAAACGGGTCGGCTACGCTACGGCGGCCGAATCGACGCAACATAGCAGCCAAATCGTCATAATCGAGATGCTCTTCGCGAACCGTTCGCTCGACCTCTGGACGCGCGATGCTGGGAATTCGAACCGAAAAAAAAGGCCACAATTCCTGCGAACGATAGACCTTGTTCACATCGGGAAATGGAACCAAAGGGGCTACTCGGTTCTGGTCCTTGAATGCGTCGGTGTAACGCATGGTCCAACCGTCTGAATCGCGACTGAGAACGAGCATAGGGAGCCTACCCAACACCAGTACAAAAATAGCATTGTTGGAGCGGTCAACTGCTTCAGTGCCACGCCCTGAAGATACACCGCGGAAAAATCGCAAGACTTTGTCAAGCATCTGTGGGTTCTCCTTTAAGCGTTTTTCGAAACTGTTCGGTACGGTAATCGAGCAATCGGCAGATCCAAGTCCGTCACTTTGGCGAAATCAAGCGAGCAAACTCTCCTTTGAGCAAGATCTCAATCAAATCTACAGGCTCGGAGTCGATACCTGCCAGTATGTCAAAATCCGCTTTCGTTGTCGGATAACGGTTGAGAACGGAGTCCAACAACGCAAAGTGGTTCACACGCCCCTGGCATGCCGCCCCGATTTTCGAGTATGACTCACGGCAGTATTTGCGAATTTGGTCGGTTGGACATCGCCCGCTACTCTCCATTTTAGACAACCGTTCCTCCGAGTGGTTCCAAAAAAGCGCTCTAGCTGTATCGAATATGGGGCTAAATCGGGAACTCTGCCGACTTGCCTTCGTCTTCGACCCCTTGCACAAATGCTTTGTCGTGATCTTCCAAGTACGAAGCAAAAATATCCGCGCCATGCAAAAGATACTCGCTTCCTTTCAAGAAGTAACGGCTAAAAAAACGCACTTGTCCTCGGACATGCATAATCCGAGAGTCAGCAATATCCATCATTAGGGACTGGCCGAGCCGAGTAATCAGATGTTCGGTGATAGATTCGTTTGGATACCACTTGTGACCAACTTTGGCGATGTAGCGTGGCCAAGATTTTCGACGACCTCGCTTACAGCCCGGTGCGCCATATTCGTAAACACTCAGAAAGTCTTTGGGAGCGTCGCCCGTCATTGCTAAGTCTAAAGCATACCAATGCCCTTTTTTGAGATGCGGACAATTGCGGTGTGCTCGGATGGGCATTCCACTCGAGTTTATTACTAAGGGGATATCAATCAATCTGCTTGTCCCCACTAACTTGCTTGATGTTGTGACGAAAAATCGAATAACGGTTGATTGGTAAAGGACATTGAGTTTCTTACAAGACCTGCATTTTTGCAAGTGCACCGATGAACGCGTCATCGGTCCGCAATAGCCGAGAACTTGCGGATATCGGAAACGAAACGTGAGGCTAACGATAGCCTGCCCCCAATTCTCCGCGCCCATTTTCTTCCCAACGGCAACCATAACCCGGGTGAGCTGAGAGAGTTCCAGCTCGCGTTTTCTCCAACCCGGTGGGATATGCCATGTCGAATCAATCTTTCTCGGATCTTCCGAGCCAGCAGCGGCGCGAACGGATCCTAAGCAGGCCAGAGGCTAGGGAACAGCCAAACAGCCAAGACGATTGGGACAATCGCCCGACGGTTATGCTCCCTGCATGGCTCGGCCAACACAACCAGCCCATTCGACCCTATCTGCTGACCCAAGCCTTCGGCGGCTCAAAAACCCTCGCAATCCGCCTTGGAAATTGGAAATTCATCGACCATGCCAACTCAGGGGGCAACCGCTACGAAAACAATCCACAACTGCAAAAGTTCATACTCCGAGAATCAGCCCCAAACGCTCCCGGTCAACTCTACGATCTCAACGTCGATCCAGGTGAAACAAACAACCTCTACTACCAACAGCCAACAATCGCCAAAGAACTCAAAGAACTCCTGGAATCCAAACGATAGGGCCATGCCACCCCACCCCTACTACATCCGCTCAACCACGCCGATGCCCAGCAGTTCAAGTCCCACCCTAAGCGTCTTTGCTACCAAGGATGAAAGCTTCAACCGCGTTAACGCTTCGTCGGCCGTATCGGCGCTAAGAACGCTGCACTGGTCATAAAAACTACTGAAGTGCTTGGCCAATTCAAACAAATACTCGGTGATCAAGTTCGGTGTGTAGTCCTGCATCGATTGATGAAGCATCTCTTCGAAGCGAACCAAATGCAACGCCAAGGCCAACTCCGAGGCTTCCGTCAGTTGCAACGAGACTTGCTCCCAATCCGAGGGCCGGTAGCCCTTGTCCTGGGCCTTGCGCAAAATGCTTCGAATCCGCGCGTAGGAATACTGAATGTAAGCCGACGTATTGCCCTCGAGCCGCACCATTTTGTCCATGTCAAATACATAGTCGCTGGTCCGATTGTGGGCTAGATCCGCGTACTTGATCGCACCTAAACCAACCGTCTGAGCAATCTGCTCTTTCTCGCGCTGGTCCATCTGGATGCCAACTCCAGTCAGTCGCTCCGGATCGCATACGACCTCCATCGCCCTTGCTACGGCTTCATCGAGCATCGACTCAAGCCCCACTGTACTCCCAGACCGCGTCTTGAACGGCTTACCATCGGTCCCCATCACCGTCCCGAAACTGATGTGCCTAAAATCGGTGTGCGACAAACCGATCTTTTCCAAGACGGCAAAAAGCTTCTTAAAATGGTCGCTTTGGCGATGATCGACCACGTACAAACAGACATCGGGTGAAAATTCGCGCTCTCGAAACATCGCGGTCGCAAGATCGGTGGTCGCATACAGATAAGCTCCATCTTGCTTGCGTACGATCATCGGTGAATCGAATGCGTCGAGAAAAACACACAACGCTCCATCGCTTTGGACCGCGAGGTTCTTCGCGAATAAATCTTCGACCACCGCACCGAGCATGTCGTGATAAAAACTCTCTCCATACCAGTGATCAAACTGGACATTCAATCGCTGGTAGATCGTGTCGATCTCCTGGCGACAGTTCGGAAGAAATTCGTTCCAAAGCTTTAGATTGCCTTCGTCGCCCCGATGCAATGCCGCCGTTTCGGCTAGAACCTTTTCGTAAATCGCCTGATGAGCTTGGGACTCTGACATCAGCAGCGCATCTTTTTGCGACTCTGAAATTTTGCTCTGATTGCTCTGGTATTCTTCTTGGGCTGTCACCACGGCTCGCTGGGCCGCCGCAAGATCCTTGGCGATCTTCTTGTCCGAAGGGGCTGCCGCAAACTTGGCCTGCACTTGCTCGAGCCGCTTCTTGGCAAACTCGATGGCCTGCTGAAGCTTAGGACCTTGCGCAAGGGACTCTTGATACCCACTGATGGCCTGCACCTTGCGATAAAGTCGGCTTAACTCGGCGACCGGGTGCTTTCTATAAGCCTCCTGATCGCAAAAGTGCTTATAGCCGTAAATGATCATTCCAAACTGAGTGCCCCAGTCCCCAAGGTGATTGTCGGTGATGACTTTGTGCCCTAAAAACCGCAATACCTGGGCGATCGCTGCCCCGATGACAGTCGATCGAATGTGCCCGACATGCATCGGCTTGGCGACGTTGGGCGAGGAATAATCGATGATGATGGTCTTGGGGGCTTCGACCTGAGTGACCCCCAAGCGATCGTCGGCGTGGGCCAACTGAAGTTGATCGGCCAACCAGCTTGGTGACAGCCGCAAATTGATATACCCGGCTCCAGCGACACTTACCGATTGACAAATGTCCGATAGATCGAGCTTATCGACGACGCTCTGAGCGATCTGAAGCGGGGGCTTTCCTAGAACCTTCTGCAGCGGCATCGCAATGTTGGCTTGATAATCAGCCAAGGTTGGATCGCGGGAGGGTACGATCCTCTCCAGAGAGGATTCGACCAACGCCGGATCATCCAAGAGTTGTTCGAGGGCTTGGCGAAATCGCTGTCGGATGGGTTTGAGAATCTGCATCGCTTGAGTTGAGTTCTATCGGTAGAGAGCTGTTTTAAGCCGTTTTCTTTTTGGTCTGTCCGATCGGAATGGGCATCGGACCGGCATACGCGTCAAAGATCACCAACAGATTCAGTAGTCCTGCAATCGCGGTGTAAAGAGATCCTAAATCAAAACTCGCCGAGTCCTCGTTGTTCCACTTCGAAAGCCAATCGGGATTACCGTCTCCGGGATTTCCTATCGGGGGTGGTGCCATGAATCCCCACAAGAATTGTTCGTTTACCGGCTTGGGTCCGATCCGAGATTGCAAAATCATCGGAAACGCCGGAATCCCCACCATGGCTTGAGCGTACGAATGGATCCGAAAATCCTGATAGCTATTTCTGGCTATCTCCTCCCAACCTTTCTTGCTGAGCATTTTGGGGATGTTGGTGATTTTGAAAGTGTTGGGATAAGCATACACGACACGACCGCGTCCGATGATAAAGCCTGTGATAAACAAGCCTAAGATGCATACGGCAAAGAGTATGGCTTTACGCTTGCGACCTTGGTAATAGTGCCCGGCACCAGGAAATAGAAACGCCAAGAAGGCCGCGAACGCAGGGTTCTTTAAATCGACTTCGACTCCGTCGAATTCCTTCTTGTTTGATTCCGTTGGTTGACTCATCGTTGGGAATGCCTTGAGTGCCTTTCTTGAATTCGGAGCCTTAGAGGGATTGCAGGGCCGCTTGGATGATATCGCAAGCCATATCGATATGCTCGTTGGTCGTCACACCTGGAGGGGGCAAAAACCTCAATCGCGTTGGATTGCTACCTGCTACAAATCCCATGAGCCCAAGCTCGTAAAGTTTACCGAGCATCTTCGAAGCCGTTGCGCTGCTGCCATCGCCGGGCGTAAAGGCGATCATCATTCCTTCGCCGTAGGGACCGCTGATCTTGCCCGGATACTTGGACCCTAGCGACTCGAGCTTGCTGCGGAAATAGCGATGCCTTTGCATGTTCCAACCGTCATCGCCAAAACATTTGGATTTCTCCAAGTGATCCAAGACCGCTAGCCCGGCCCGAATCGATGCCGTCGCAGCCGTGAACGTCTGCGAGAGCAGTGGCCCCTTGGGCTTAAGCGACTCACCGTACAAGGTTGCACAAACCTGAGTGATCTTTCCTAGCGTGACAATATCAGCGTATCGATCCAGACCAAAGTGCTGGAAGGCAAAGGGACGACTGAGTCTGGAGAACGTTTGGACTTCGTCAAAGATCACCAAGACATTGTGGTCATGGCACATTTGACACAAGGTCTCGAAGTACTCCTTGGTTCCTGGATAGTAACCCCCTTCGCCAGCTACGAGCTCTAGCCACAAGCAAGCGTGTTGGCCGGGGTATCGCTCAAGCAGATGCTTGAGGGTTCGTATCGCTCCTTGCGTGGTCCCTTCGGGATCCGAGGGATGGTACATCGGCAAGTAATCCACATCCAATGCCTTGGGGACTCCAGTCCGATAAGCAGGTCTATCGGTCAGCGATGCTAGCGCAATCGAACGGCCAGCAAAGCAATTATCGATGCAAATCACACGCGACGCTGGCGCGCGATTGTGGAAAGCGATCTTGAGCGAGTTCTCGTTGGCCATCGCACCACTGGTGCTGAGCAAACAGTGATCGAGCTTGGCTCCATGGGCTTGAGCAAGCCCGATGAGCCGCTCGCACATCCACAAGGAAGCTGAATCGTGCTGGAGATTCCCCTGCATGACGGTATCCTCAAGGGCCGCGTCGACCGTCGCGCTGAGCATGCGTGGATCGGAATGCCCCATCCCGTGTACTCCGATCCCTACGATGAAATCAAGCTTGACGCTGCCGTCACCTAGCTCGATCAAAGGCCCATTGCCTAACCCACTGGAGATGTAAGGAAAATAAGTCGCTCCACCGCGAGCCTTGGTCAACCGCTCGAGCTCGGCTTGGTAAGCTGCCACCAGATCCGGATTGGGCGGTCGAACTTGCGTGATCTTGCTGCGATGGGATTCCAAGGCTTCGAGCAGCAGCGTTCGGGCCTTTTCAACCCGGGGATCTCGTACCAGTTCGGAATAGTGAAGGGCTTTTGGATCGTGGCTCAACAAGGCACCTGTCAGCAAAGGATCAAGAAAACGAATGTAGGGGAAATCCTGGAAAAACCGAGATTCTAACATCAAACATAGAATCCAACCATCGCGAAAGGTTCGCAAGAAAGCTTGGAAACCTCGATTCTCCCGGGCTGAATTCCCAACTTATCCAACTACACTCGGAAATCCAGGATTCCACCGACCAATCACCCCAGAGACGCTGATCGCCAAAAAACCGATCCACCCAAGAGGCATCATGCTTAAAAAGACCCTCGGCTTGTACTTGTCGATCGCCACTTCAGCTATCGCAATGCCCATGGCTTTGGCTCAAGACCCCCAGGGGTCAAACCTCGCATCTGCCAAACTGACTTGGGCCAAAATCCCAGCGGGTCGATTCACGATGGGATCCCAAGTTCCAGTCAGGCAACTTGTCAAAGACTACGCTTGGTACTTGCGGAAAGAAGAGGAATTTCAAGACGAGTACCCTGCCCATCCGGTTGAGATCACCAAGCCATTTTTGTTATCGACCACCGAGGTGACCGTCGGGCAATTCCGTACCTTCACTGAGCAAACCGGTTACAAGACCAGAGCCGAAATCGACGGTACCGGAGGCTGGGGTTTTGATGCACAGTCCAAGCAATGCATCGGACGGGATCCTAGATTCTCATGGAAGGACCCAGGCTATCGACAGTCCGACAACCACCCCGTGGTCAACGTGACTTGGGAAGACTGCCAAGCCTATTGCCGATGGCTCTCGGGGATCGAGAATCGGATCGTCCGATTGCCGACTGAAGCCGAGTGGGAATACTCGAATCGAGCTGGCTCGACAAACTATTACGCCATGGGCAACGCCTCTTCGAGTGTGTTATCCCAAGCCCGCACGCTAGCACCCAAGCCCGAAACGATTCGGCAAGCCATTCAGAATCTCTCGATCGATCCAGAGGATGCTCCGTTTCCCGTCCCGGTCGCTTCGTACGAGCCAAACGCGTTTGGTCTTTACGACATGCACGGGAACGTATGGGAGTGGACGGCGGATTGGTACGACGAAAACTATTACCGTGAATCGCCTATCAAGGATCCTACAGGTCCACGGCAAGGGAGCGTGAAAGTTCGCCGCGGTGGAGGCTGGAACTCGTTCCCGCTGTGGGCACGATCGAGCTTTCGAAATTGGAATGACATCGATACCCGCTGCGCGAATCTGGGGTTTCGAGTCGTCGGAGAGCTAACTCCGATCGAGATTCGTAACTACCAAGAGAGCCAGCCGATACGGCTGCTCTTTGTGGGTGATATCATGCTCGATAACGGCCCTGGTAATGCCATCGCTAATGGCACCGACCCTTTCGAGCAGTGCGCGAACCTTTTGCTCGATGCCGATTTGACCATCGGAAACCTCGAGTGCGTTTTAGGTAGGGGTGGCGAACAAGTCAACAAAAACTACATATTTCGAGGCGCTGGCGATTCTCCGAAATACCTTAAAAAGTACTTCCATGCATTGAGTGTTGCGAACAATCACACTTTAGATTTTGGCCCCGATGGACTTCTGGAGTGTTTAGATGTCCTTAAAAAAGCCGACATAGGATATTTCGGTGGGGGGGGTAACATCCAAGCTTCACGCGCCGGGTTGTTGCTTGAAGTCAAAGGCCGACGGATCATGCTGCTGGGATACAACGATTTTCGCAAAGAGGATTACCAAGCCACCGAGGATCGCGCAGGAAACACACCCTTGATCAGCGACTGGGTGATCGAAGACATCCGCTATGCAAAGAGAGCCTGCAATGCGGACATTGTCATTCCATTTGTTCATTGGGGCAACGAAATGAACCCGACACCCACCCCAGAGCAGCGCGAGCTATCGAAGCGTTGGATTGACGCCGGCGCATCGGCGATCATCGGTGGGCATCCGCACGTCACACAGACGATCGATAGCTACCGAGGTCGCCCCATCGTTTATAGCTTAGGGAATTTTGTGTTTGACTATTATCCGGTCGATCCTGCGATTTGGTACGGCTGGGCGATCCGACTATCGATTCCTCCCCAATCTGCTGATGGAACCGGTTCGATCGACTGGGAGACCATCACCGTGGAACTTGACCCTCGCGGACTCCCTAAACCCGTAGACCCCAATTGATGGAACTCTCGCAAAATTCAATTCTCAGATGTCTCTGTGGTGAGCTGCGGTAGGCGGTAACAGATCGCCTCTTGGGCGTTGCGGATATAGAGCCGGTCGCCAACGACCACCGGATGATTCCAAGTCTTATCCGAAAGCGCTTCGATCTTCCATAACTCCGTATGCTTCTCCGGCGTGGCGCGGAGCAAGACCAATTCCCCTTTCTCGCTGACCACCAAAATCAACCCCGAATCGGCGAGCAATATCGCTTGGCCTTTCTCGTAACGACCTCCCTTCCACCTCCGCTTGCCATCCTCTAAACCTATGCAAGCGAAAATGGCATTGTCGAATCCATAAATGTTCCCGTCATACACCAGAATGTCGTTGAAGTCGGGCTTCATCTCCTTGGATGTCCACAACTCCTTCCCCTCCAATCCTTGCTCCCCAGCGGTGAACTCCACCAGCCGCGTTCCGGTCCCCATCCCCGCCGGAATCAGCAGCTTGTTGTCCCCGATGACTTGGGCCTGACAAGCTCGGTAGCCTTGATGCTCAAACTCATAGTTGCACACACTCTTGCCCGTGGCTGGCTCCCATAGATGGGCTCCGGTATTCGACAGCAAGCGCAAATACGACTGGCCCAATAGCTGGATCTTTTGAACCGAACTATAAGACATCTCTCCGGCAGGAGCCGTCCAGGCAACCTTGCCATCCTCAACATTCAAAGCGATCACTCCCTTGTCTTGCTTGCCTCCCGCATGCACGACCACCAAGTTGCTATCGACACATGGAGAACACGAGAAGCCCCACATAGGTGGCTCTTTTCGATCCGCAAGCTCCTTGAGATCGACTTTCCAAACCAACTTGCCATCGACTGCGTTGTCGTCTTCCAATCTCGATTTAGTTTTTGTTACCCAGCGTCCAGTTTCGAGGCGAACTCGGACGCATCATCCGCCCGACGAAGTGTTTCCGCCGAGGATGTTCTTCAGCGCGTCTCTTAGCGGCCTTCGCGGACTCTCCGACTTGCTTGGCTCGTTGCTTTTTTGGTCGATAGGTTGAATCGGACCAGGGTCGGATTGGCTTGACGATTTGGCTTTGCGTTCCAAACGGCGTTGCCTGAGCTCTTTGATCAAATCGACCGCCGCACCGATCGCTTCGTCGGCCTTTCCGCTGGTCACACCACTTGCGACATCGATGATCGCTGCGGTCCCGGGAGCTTCGTCACCCAAGGCAGCGCTGACTAGCGAGAGCAGGTCGGCAGAGTCCCCTCTCAGGGACTTCCAATCAACATAGGGCGACTCGATCGTACCGCGGACAGGCAGAGTGACTTGGGGAACACCGATCTGCTGGACCGATTCCCTTCGAGCCAACATCTCAAGTGGAACAGGGATCCCGAGTCCCACGTCGAGTTGCCGATCGACCAATCCAACGCTTCCGGAAGTCGATAACTGCAATCGCTGGTCGATCTTGGGAAACCCGACCTGAACCCCCTGATGCTCGACCCTGCCCTCGGCAAGAGCGACTTGAATGATCGAACCATCGATAAAGACCAACTCTTGAGGGATCTCGGTCTTTCGAAGCCTAGAGATCATGTCGATGATGTTCACGACGATCGGTTCGGAGGGCCCGCTGCGGACTTCGTGCAATGTCAGTTCGGCTCGGCCTTTGGCATACGCGGGTTGTTCGAGAGGGATTTCGAGTTTGTCGACGTGCAGCGAGACCCGGCCATCGAACCATGCTGATTTGGCAAGAAGGGGTACTGCGCGGCCAAGCCCCAATCGCACCAGCTCCTGGGTGACTTGGACCTGATCCAAAAGCTTCGTTTCTGCAAACTCCAGGCGAGCATTTCCATCGAGGGCTAGGTAATGCAAATCCAAATCGACCGGCGGAACCACGAGCAATTCTTGGCCTGTTTCCTGCCTTCGCACACCCACCGAGAGATCTTCGACAACCACCTGAATATCCAATTTGGGTTTGCTTTTGGACGAGTTCTTTTGGGCTGAGAGGGTTGAGTTCTCGATCGATCGAGCGAGCTTCTCGATGTTCGAGGAGTTCTCCAAAAGCTCGATGTCCAGCTTGGGTTTTCGCAGGGTAATGGTCCCAAGATTCCTACCTCCAAGCAGGTAACCCATCAAAGATCGATTCGAAGCGATCGATTCGATCGACAGCAGGCCCCGTGGTTTCTCTGGCACGTCGACTTGCTCAAGCTCAATACCGTTGATGGCAAGTGGACGGAACCAAGCAAGCTGAGCCGAGTCGACTTTCAATCGAAAGCCCTCGATCGCCAACTGGTCCACCAATCTTTGGTAGAGCCATTTGGATCCCAAAATCGTCGGTATGGAACCTACCAGTCCGATCAGAGCGGCCAAGCCCAGGGCGATCCAAGTCGACCAGCGACGCATCAACGGCTTGGACTTGCGAACTGGCGTGCTTGGCTGCTGTTGACTCATCACTTCGAAAGTCTCTTCATTCAAAATCAACCCATTTAGAGTTGATGTAACGCTGTTGGGGTTTGAAACGCGATTTGTAATTCAGGTGCGAATTGGCTTGGACGTATAGTCCCAAGTATACCCACGGAAGGTCGTTGATTTGCGCCATCTCGATCTGCTTGAGAACCGAGTAGCTACCCAAGGATAATTTGCTGTGGGCGGGATCAAAATAGGTATAAACTGCGGAAATTGAACGGTGGCCAACATCGATCACCGAAACGGCCACCAAGGAATCTTGCAAGTAAAACCTAATTTCGCGGGTTAACAAGCAGCAAGAATCGACCAAGAAGCCTTCGTAATCATAGGCTGCATAATCTCCATCTCCATTGGAAAGATCGCGCAGACCGCGATGGAGATTAAAGAGCTTGAGACGCTCTTCGGAAAACTCCGGCGGACCAACTTCGATTCTCAGCATTCGATCTCCGCGATTGAGCACTCTTCGCCATGAATCGGTCCAGCGAAATTTCGTCACGTCGATACGCACCGGCTCGCAAGCTTGGCAGCCTTCGCACGCGGTGTAGTAAGCGAAACGACCCGAGCGTCGCATCCCACCTGCGAGCATCACATCAAACTCTTCGCCGCTGATCAAACGTTCGGGGACCACCAGCGGCATACGGGCCGTCCGACTGGGCAGATACGAACATGGATGCTCATTGTCGATGACAGTGAGGATCGGCAAGCTTGTGGGTGTTCGATGCTCCGTGAGTTCCTGCATGGATCAACCGAATGTTTTACCTAAGGCGTTTGCGATCACTTTGCATCGGTCCATCATCTCTTGGAACTGAGCAAAGTCCAACGACTGGTAACCATCGCTCATGGCCTTCTCAGGATTCGGATGCATCTCGACGATCAAACCATCGGCACCGGCAGCGACGCTCGCGGCGGCCATGTCGGTGACCAAATAAGAGTGTCCCGTCCCGTGGCTCGGATCGACGATCACTGGCAAGTGGGTTTTGCGGTGCAGATACGGAACCGTGGCCAGGGGCAAGGTAAATCGCGTGTGGGTTTCAAAGGTACGGATCCCTCGTTCGCACAGCATCACATCCGGGTTGCCTTCGTTGAGGACGTATTCGGCAGCCAGCAACCATTCTTCGATCGAAGCGCTCGGGCCTCGTTTGAGCAAAACGGCACGACCACAGCGCCCGACGGCTTCCAGGAGTCGGTAGTTTTGCATGTTCCTAGCCCCGATCTGAAGGATATCCGCGTACTTGGCCACCAGCGGAACATCTTCGGTGCTCATGACTTCGGTGACTACCGCAAGCCCTGTTTCTTGACGCGCTAGGTCCAGGAGCTTGAGGCCATCTTCCTTCATCCCTTGGAACGAATACGGGCTGGTTCGAGGCTTGAAGGCACCTCCGCGAAGCGCCGTACCACCAGCGGCTTTGACCGCTTTGGCACAAGCCACGATCTGAGCTTCGCTTTCGACCGAGCAAGGACCACCCATGACCCCCACGGCACCACGGCCCGCCCGGAAATTCAAGACTTGGATCTGAGTCGCCTCGGGCTTGAGCTCCCTGGAAGCCATCTTGTAGGGGGCCAGAATCGGCATGACTTCCGATACCCCGGGGAAACTTTCAAACGATTCGACTTTCACTTTGCGTTCATCACCAACTGCAGCGATCACCGTCCGTTCCGTGCCGCGAATGACGTGAGCTTTTAAACCCAATTCCTGCACGCGCTTGGTTACATTCTCGATCAGCTCGTCTCCGACATTTTTTTCCATGACTACGATCATGCGATGGGTTTCCTATGCGTTGTGGTTTGTGGGAGGTTTTTTGGCCGATCGATTTGACTATTCCAAGAAAAAACCTCAAGGTCAGGCGGCCTTGAGGTTCTGTTTGTCTGGATCCCGAAAGCTTCCGAAATCAGCCGCGACACCTCGAAGCCCGGTCGATGGGATAACCGGTAAAATAAGAGCCTCGGAAGTCGTTTGCATCGGTTGCTTTCATGGCCCCAAGTATCCGAGACAGCCCCCTGTTTTTCAAGTCCGGCAGTCGAACTATATCCCCGATATTTGGCAGATTCACACCGAGCTTCCAACAATTCAATCCCTAGGAACCTCTGTTTTGGCCTGGGTTTTGCTTCCCGGATGGAATGTCTAAGGTTTCGACTGCCAAGACGACGCATTTAGCAAGTCCTTTTATACGGAGACGTGAATATGCCATTCCGCATGGATAAACTGACCATCAAAGCCCAGGAAGCCATCGTCGGTGCGCAGTCGTTGGCCGCCTCGGGTGGTAACCCGGAAATCGAAGGATTGCACCTGCTGTCGACCCTTTTGGACGATCCTGCCGGTGTGGTCGTTCCACTCCTGAAGAAAATCGGAACCCAGCTTGATAAACTCCAATCGACCACCAAAAGCGAACTGCAACGATTGCCCCGCAGCAGCAACACGCGCCAGCCGGGCATCAGCAACTCGCTCCAAAAATCATTCGAAGCGGCCGCGGCCAGCGCCGAAGCGATGAAGGACGAGTTTGTCAGCACCGAGCACCTGCTGCTCGGATTGGTCAAAGCCGACAAAAACGCTTCCGAGCTATTGCGACTTTTTGGCGTTAACGAAAAAGACATCCTGCAAGGTCTTCAAAGCGTTCGAGGCAGCGCTCGAGTCACCGATCAGAGCCCAGAGGGTAAATTCCAAGCCCTCGAGAAGTATGGCGTCGATTTGGTCGCGCAGGCGTCCAAGAATAAACTCGATCCAGTCATCGGACGCGATAACGAGATCCGACGCGTGATCCAAGTCCTCTCGCGCAGAACCAAGAACAACCCAGTCCTGATCGGCGAGCCTGGGGTTGGCAAGACCGCGATTGCCGAAGGTCTCGCGCAGCGGATTGTCCAAGGCGATGTGCCAGCGTCGCTGAAGAACCGTCGCGTGATCGCGTTGGATATGGGAGGACTGGTCGCCGGTACGAAATTCCGCGGTGAATTCGAAGAACGACTCAAAGCCGTCATCCGCGAAGTCAAAGACGCCGAAGGAGAAGTCATCCTCTTTATCGATGAACTGCACACCGTCATCGGTGCCGGGTCTGCCGAAGGCTCCAGCGATGCGGCCCAACTGCTCAAGCCGGAACTGGCTCGCGGTCAACTGCGCTGCATCGGTGCTACCACGCTCGATGAATACCGTAAGCACATCGAAAAAGATGCTGCATTGGAACGCCGATTCCAACCGGTCTATGTCGGTGAACCCAGCGTCGAAGACACGATCTCGATCCTCCGAGGTCTCAAACCCAGGTACGAAACACACCACGGTGTGAAGATCCGCGATGCGGCGCTTGTCGAAGCAGCCAAGCTATCGCATCGATACATCGCAGACCGATTCTTGCCCGACAAAGCCATCGATTTGGTCGACGAAGCCGCAGCGCGATTGGCTATGGAACGAGACAGCGTTCCAACCGAGATCGACTCCCTGCAACGTCGATTGCGCCAACTGGAACTGGCACAGCGCCAACTCAAAGATGAGACCGATGAGAGCACCGAAGAAGCCCTCGAAGCCATCGAAAACGAAATGGCCACGGTTCAAAAACAAGTCGCAAGCCTGCGAGAACAATGGGAAGCCGAAAAGCTTGGACTCTCCGATGTGAAGTCTGTTCGCAAGGCGCTCGATCAAGCCGAAGCAGACTTCCGAAACCTGGAAGTCGCCATCAAAGACAAACAGTCCTCGGGGCTATCTGTCAATGAACTGGACTATCAAAAACTCTACGAACTGGATCAGTCTCGCAAAAAGCTCCGCGAACAACTCGAACACGAGGACACTTCAAGCCAGAAAGAAGAAGATCAGCCCAAGCTGCTGCGCACCGAAGTTACCGCCGATGAAATCGCCCAGGTCGTCAGCTCTTGGACCGGTGTGCCAGTGACCCGTATGCTCGAAACCGAGCGGGCCAAATTGCTGGTCATGGAAGAGCGATTGCACTTGAGAGTCGTCGGCCAAGACCAAGCTGTCGAGGCCATCAGCAACGCAGTTCGACGCAGCCGAAGCGGTTTAGGGGATGCCAATCGCCCCATCGGATCGTTCCTGTTCCTCGGACCCACCGGTGTCGGGAAGACCGAGCTGTGCAAAGCCCTCGCGGAAGTCATGTTCGACGACGAAAACGCCATGGTTCGAATCGATATGAGCGAGTTTATGGAACGACATACCGTCAGCAGGCTCGTCGGTGCCCCTCCCGGATACGTCGGATACGAAGAAGGAGGCCAATTGACCGAAGCAGTACGCCGACGACCCTACAGCGTTGTGCTCCTGGACGAGATCGAAAAGGCCCACAACGATGTGTTCAATATCCTCTTGCAAGTACTCGATGACGGACGATTGACCGACGGACAAAACCGAACCGTCGATTTCACCAACACAATCATCGTCATGACCAGCAACGTCGGAAGCCAGCTTATCCAAAAAGTAGCAGACGAAGGTGGCGGCGTTGATGAGATGCAAGAGGCTGTTGCCGAGTCTCTGAAAAGCAAGTTCCTACCAGAGTTTCTCAATCGAATTGATGAGACGATCCTCTTTGAACCCCTTAAGAGAGATCAGATTCATAAGATTGTAAGCCTGCAACTCAAGCGACTTGAGAAGCAACTTGCCGAAGCCCACTTCAAGTTGACCGTTAGCGACAAAGCCATCAATGCGATCGCCAGCGAAGGGTACGACCCTGTTTATGGAGCTAGGCCCTTGAAGCGAGTGATCCAGCGCCGACTTCAAAACGCCATCGCGACCGAGATCCTAAAGCGAGAGAGCAACGAAGGAGGTAGTATTGATGTCGACTATGCTGACGAGAACTACGCGATCCAAGTTCGACCTTAGAACTTGCGGTTGAAGGAGACTTGGACCTCCGAATCAAACACCCGATCGGGCTGATCACGCAAAGGGACGACGGCTCCGACGCGCAAGGCGGACAAAGGTCCAAGCTGAGCGTGAAGGCCCGAAGTGAGGTTCAGGAGGTCTTGACGATTCGCCGCGTTGGAGATGTTTCCAACCAAAAATGAGTTGGAACCAAGCCCCACGGTATCGGTGTCTTGGACCGTCGTTGTGTAATGCAATTCGAAAACACCTGCCAAACCGGTAAAGACCCGACGGTTGGCGTCTTTATAGAACCATCGCCCAAGTCCAACGTCCGTTTGCATGAGGTGCTGTTCGTTGAAGACACCCACAACACCATTTTGATTAGCCACTTCATTGCCCGATGCAGCAAAGTTCATTTGAGCGAATGATTGCATGAACCAGTCTTCGGAGAGATTCATCGTGCCAGCGACAAAAGGCATCAAACGCACTGCTTGATTGCGCACCACGAGCGACTCGCTACCAAACGGTGCGACCGTCTGTGTGACCAGATCGCTACCGGTAGGGAGTCCTAAGCCTAATCCAGTTGCCAATGCGATGTCTTCATCTCCATAAACGAGTCCTTTGAGAAACATCGTTAGATTTCCGACATTCCCCATCTCTGACTGATAGAAGGGGTTCGTTAGATCAAAGCCGCTCAGCAGAGGCATGCGAACATCCAACGACATGTTGCCATCGAAGAAAGTCTTTTCGAAACCTGCTACATAGCGGTGCAGATCGATCGAACGCATCGCCGAAGGGCCGAAACCTGACGAAGTCGATATTGCGTTGTAGAAAGCGTTGTAGACGAAATAGACCCGATCGATCGGTATGGCCGAATTGTTCTCTGCAATGTTGTAGCTGCCACCTCCTCCAAGTGGAGCTTGATATCCCTGACGAGGAAAATTAGCGCTACCTTGACCACCTTTGGTGCTCAAGGTGATCAGTGGTGGTAGGGTATCCCCAAAATGGTGAGGCGTGCGACCGATACGCGAGTAAGTGCTGCGGGATACACCGCTGGAGGAGTTTCGGGACGTTGGGAGTCGAGACGAAGTCGATGCGTTTGTTGGAGTTCGAGGCCCTGGGCCCGTCAGACCCGGGTTGATGCGGCTTGTCGCAGGCAGATCCTCCTGAGGTGTTGGTCGCAGCGACAAAGGGGCTTGTGCATTCACTTGGTCGAGCGATAGCATTGAGCTCAAGAAGCCAAGACACCCGATCCCCAAGGCCAATCTCTTGCGGTTCTTTGACATCCGTTCCATCTCCTGCTGAGTCTGCGACCAAGCAGTCCGCTTCGGCTGACCCGATAAAAGCTAGCATTCCATCGCTTAGCCCATGCAGACTTCTTCTATCTGTGATAGGAGAGATTTCGGATGTGGGTTGTACAAGGCTTCATGGAATATTGTTCCTTCAAGTATTATTTGGCACTTCAGGCCTTCCACAGCCAACCCCAAAGCGTCGTAACACGGGCTTATCTAGACGGTAGGGTGCTTCACTTAATGAAACCCAACCCCCGCCGGGGCAAAAGCCCCATGCTACGCGGGGGTTGGCAAGCCCGTGGGATAGTCTTTCAGACTCAAACAGCCAGGACGATTGGGACAATCGCCCGACGGGAGAACAGCCTGTCCCAACGTCCGACGGTTGTCCCAACCGTTGTTCTAAGACCGCAGGTCGCAGTTCTGGCTGTTCCCTTACTCCTTACTCCTTACTCCTGCTGATGCGCAGCATAAGACGTTAGCCGATCTGGCGCAAGCGTCGGGCAGTGACTCTACACGGCACAAAACCCTTCGCG
>Ga0172376_10003487_pt1 | contig 18552 bp, 14 predicted proteins | sample Lak35m_FD_121114 | JGI IMG/M metagenome (GOLD analysis project Ga0172376, IMG submission 121114) | Freshwater microbial communities from Kabuno Bay, South-Kivu, Congo - kab_092012_35m | ecosystem: Environmental > Aquatic > Freshwater > Lake | place: Democratic Republic of the Congo: South-Kivu... | reverse complement strand
GACGGCACCGAGTTCCCGCTCAGCTCACCAATCGACCACAGCTTCTCACCGGTCGTCGCGGCATAGGCATCGACGGTGCCGCTCGAACTAATGATGACCTGCGTCTGACCGCCGCGTTCGATCGTCACCGGCGACGACCATGATTGGCTCGTCTTGCGATCGACCTTCCACTTCGTTTGCCCCGTCGCCTTATCGAGCGCGATGAGATAGCTCGGTCCTCGATGCTGCACGTTGACGAAGACCGCATCGGCACTCTGCGCGGGCGAGCTACCGAGCCCATGATGATTGTCGAACTTCCCGAACTCAGTGGTCAGCGACCGCTGCCAGCGTTGCTTGCCTTGATGATCGAAGGCCACCACATCGCCACCCTCGAAGAAGGCATAGACGCCATTCGCATCGACGACCGGAGTCGGAGCCGCTCGCGCGACCGAGTAGTTCGAAGGCAAGCCGGTGCTTGCCTTGAGTTCGCTTTGCCAAAGTTGCTTTCCCGTCGCGACATCAAACGCAGTGAGCAAGCACAACTCTTTATGAGGCCCCTCGACCGACGTCACGAACACGACCCCATTCCAAGTGACGGGAGCCGACTGCCCATACCCGCGCAACTCCAACTGCCAAGCAATGCCCTCTTTCGCCGACCACTTGACCGGCAACTGAGACCGCTCGGCGAGCGACGTCCCGCCATTGCGAAAGCTCGGCCAAGAAGCCGTCGAAGTCGGCAACCCTTCCGCGCGAACCGCGCTGCCACCAAAGAACGCTGCCAACAACACCGCGACTGAAACGCGGAGAGGTGTAGTTCGAATTACCATGAGTCCTACTTTCTGGATGTAATTTTCGTAGACCAGGCGGCTCGCCTGCTTCTTGAAACTCGCACTGAAGGTCTGCCGACGAACGAGTTCCGCGAGTGCTGCATGCCTGTCATCGCCAACTCAGGCGGGCCGCCTGAGCTACGAGTGCCTCACTGCATCGGCACATCGACTTCAACCGCCCTCGCGACACAGCGACCATTGAATTCTCTTTTCGCCGTACATCTTTTTGTCATTCATCCGTCTGTCTGCTGCAGGCGCTGAATGACAAAAACATGAACGGCGAAGAAAGGAAGACTGAGAGTTGAAACTCGTTTCGAAGCTCAACCTCGAAACGAGGGTCACTCAGGCTGGCCGCGTGAGCTACGAGTGCCGCTCACTTCACCGGCACATCGAATTCAACGCGGAGCGTCTCTTCCGATCCCGACCACTCGCGTACGAGCGGCGTCTTGTCGGGCTGAGCTAACGGAGCGGGGATCGGAACCAGCACGCCTCCGACCGACTCGACGGTGAGTCGATACTGGCCCGGTTCGAGATTCACAGCACGCGAAGCATCCGGCGTCAGCAATCGAAACGAGCCCGTCGAGTCCGAGACTCCAAACGCCACGTGCTCACCAGCGTCCCGAAAGACATTCACTTGAATGTCTCCAAAGCCGAACCCATTCAGCAGCACTTGCCCCGGCGTGCCCGTCATCGGCGAACTCGCTTGTCCGCAACCGAAAAGCGCGAGGAGCAAGACCAACGTCGCCTTCACCTTGGAGTGCGGTGATTCATCACCGCTTTGCGGCGCAGCCGCCTTCCGAGTGCGGCCCTCAGTCATCTCCAACAACAACGCATCCTCGGCACATTCAGCTCGTAAGTTGCACTCCGATCCCAAGCGATCCGCAAACCGAACTCGTATCTCAAAGGAGCGGCAAAGCCGCTCAAAGCTGTGATGAATCACAGCAGTCCAAGTAGAAGGCATCATCATTCAAGCCCTCCCGCTTCGCCGCCGTTGCGCGTGTGCAACCCGACGCTCACGCCCCGATCAAGGCTCTCGCTCAGGAACCGCACCGCGCCATCGCCGAAGAGCACATGAGCCCCGCCCGTATGCATGCTGCGGGGACCGAAGAAGCCGACTCCGTGCATGACGACATCGGGGATGTTGCTGTTCGGAGTCAGATACCCATTGGTCATCGTGCTGTGATTGAGACCTCGAATCCAAGACCCGCCGCGACAGGAACTCAGTCCGCGCCACGATGTCGCCGCAGCCATCACGCTGCCGAGATTCGGATTGATGATCGTCCCCGACGGCCAACCTCCGCCCGATCCCGTATAGCCGGGCCCCGTGCCACCGGTTGATCCCGTCGACGCATTGAGCACCTTGCGATACGGCAACGGCGGAGTCGTCCCGGCAGGAAGAGTTACATCGCTGCCATCGCCGCGAATGGACTCGCTCATGAAGACGGTGTTCGACGCCCCGTCAGTGATGTCGCGATGCCGAACGCTCGAATTGACATGCACGATGCCGTCGGTCGGAAAGCGGTCGTCGTAGTTCGTGCCGGTCCCCGAGCCATTGCTGACCATGTAATTATTCGCACCGAAAACAAAGTTGGTCGCCGGTGTGCCCATTGGGACGGTGTATTGATTCGGACCGGGATCGCTCGGACAAAGGAAGGTCGGGACGATCGTTGCAGCCGCCGTCGCATAAGCCGGATTGAGCACCGGATTGAATCCCGGTCCGGTGAGCAGCGGTTGCTCGAAATTGAGCATGTCTTGCAGTCCCGCTTGATCAAGCAACGGCAGCAGCCGCGCTTGCACCGAGTAATAACTACTACCAGTCGCTGGCGGAAAGGTTGTGAAAGACTCCTCGTAGCTCGCCAACGCGAGTCCCATTTGTTTGAGATTGTTGCGGCACTGACTGCGTCGAGCGGACTCGCGCGCCTGCTGGACTGCAGGTAATAAAAGTGCCACCAACACCGCGATGATCGCGATGACGACCAGCAATTCGATCAACGTAAAACCGCGCCGTCTTCGCGCGGAGAAACTCTGCAAACTCATGATGAAAGCTCCTTCTGAAAGGATTCGAAATTCATTGATTTCATTGGGCTTGAGGCAGTCGCGCCGCCGCCGTCCCCGACGTCCCACGAATGGCAAACGGCCCCGTTCTGCGCGCAGTCCTTCGATCCAAAGCGCGGAAGAGGACTCTGTCGTGAGGCGTCAATGCAGGGACTGGTCGGACCACAAAGCACTGACCGGAGAACTCACGACAGAGCGTTCTCTCCGCGAGGGCAAAGCATCAAAGAAGCACAGCGCCTCAAAGAGCTCTGCGCGGCGTTATGGAAATCAGCGGCGACTGCGGGCAATGAAGGCAGCACGATGACTGCGCTCCGAAGGGACATCGTGCGACGGCAATGATCACGTCCGCTCAAAGCCCTGCGCGCAGCTTCTGTAGCTGAAGTTGTGAGACTTCGGACGCAGTTCCTTCGCTCTCCGAAATCTCACAATTTCGGCTACCGACGGGATGCGGTCGCAGCCAGCTTTTGGCAACGGGCGTCGGAAGACATCGGCAATTCGACACGTAGCATGGGCTTCTAGCCCATGCTACGTGTCGCAACCTAAGCACGCGGCGGAGCCCGAGAGCGCCACGATTCCACTCGCTCTAAAGCCACAAACGGCACAGCGGGAATCGGCGAGATGTCGGCTGCCACAACCAGCGAGGGCAGCACGAAAGCAGGCGCTGCCCATTGAGGCAGCGCGAAAAACTGACAGACCGAGCAATGTTCAGAGTCATGTTGAGACGGCTTCGAATCAGAGTCGCCTTCAGTGTCCTCAGTCGTTGTCGCCGAAGGATGCACATGATGCTGATGCCCGAACTTGCAAACGGTGACCTGCGTTGTGGGGGCGGGCTTTGCTGTGTCCACACAGTCCGACAGAGCCGAGCAACATTGATGCTGCTCGCTCCGCAAGTGGGCTCCGAGACCGAACAGGGACAACAAGGTCCACCATCCGGCGAAGCTCCAAATCAGGACATGTCGGACCAAAGCACGCATCGCGAGCTAGGCTTTCGAAAAGGGAACTCGACTCAAGGAGTGGGTAACAATTCCGACACCGAATCGAATTCAACAACCACAATGCAGGTCCGACCAGAACGTGCGGGCGGGATTCTGCCGCCACTTGGCCTGACGTCAAGAGTAGCTTTTTGAAGATTGTGAGGACTTTGTGTTTGCGTGATTCATGCCTGTGAGGTCAGCGCTGGACGCGCGGATCAAGTTGCGGTCTGTGACTCCGAATCTCGAATACACTTGAACTTGAAGATGCCATTCACCGCACAGCGTTCAGTACAGGTGGGTTGTCATGCTAACCATGGGCCTCAAGCCGATGCCGTTCTCTAACTCGTAGAGACGCATCGATGTATTCCGAGTCAGAGACTGTTGCTCTGATCGAAGCTGCACTCGCTGCAGCGTCCTCAACGGCTCTAGTCATGGCGTTCGACACGGCTAGCGATACGAGTTGTTCGGATAGTCGATAAGCGTGGTTAGCGACGTGATGCATTTAGGCAACGTGTCGGTACTCCTCATTGGTCGTGCTCTGTCGCTGCTCAATGATTTGAGATTCAACCACTCTACCAATGTGTTAGGTCGAGGGATGGGTAGTTTCCCCGGCAAGCGTCCCTGTTGTTGCAGTGGCGCGTACCTGGTTCATCGCTGTGGGAGACTACTTATGTTGAGACCGTTTGATTGGTTTCGCCGCCAGAGTCAGTCGTTGGCTGTCGTTGCAGGAGTCAGCGGACTATGTGTCGCGGCGTTGTGCGCAGTCGGGGTGACGAGTCCCAGACTTCTGGCCGGGCAGTCATTCAAGCGCCCGGTCACCTCGTTGCCTGAAGCGGAAGAACCCGAGGAAGCAGAAGATCCCAATGCTCCCGAAGCCGAGGAGCAAGAGGCACCTCCTGAGCTGGCCGCGCTTGACAGTGTGCCTGTACCTGAAGTCGAAGAGATCAGTCAGTTCGTGAAGAGCAAGCGTGAGGCGATCGCGCTAGGCAAAGCTCTCTTTTGGGATATGCAAGTGGGCGGTGATGGTCGCACCGCGTGCGCGAGTTGCCACTTTCAAGCAGGGGCCGACAATCGCACGAAGAACACGTTGGCTCCTAGAACTGGCACGTTTCGAGGTGCCAACTATCAACTCAAAGCGAGTGACTTCCCGTTCCATCGCTTGAGCGATCCTCACAAGGAACGCAGCGACGACAATCCGGTGATTTTTGATACCAGCGAAGTCGTGGGCTCGCAGGGAGTCATCAAGAAAAACTTCGTTGCGATCGTCGATGGCAGCGAAATTGATCGCGGTACAACCGTGCCAGATCCCGTGTTTCACATCAACGGTACGAATGCTCGGCAAGTGACGGGGCGCAACGCACCAACCGTGATCAACGCCATCTTCAACGATCGCCAATTCTGGGACGGTCGTGCGAATCGCTTCTTCAACGGTGTGAACCCCTTCGGCGATATGGACTCAGAAGCCAAAGTCTGGGCTTACGATTCACGCACTGGACTGACTCCTGAACGCATCTTGCTCGACAACGCCTCGCTTGCCTCGCAGGCAGTTGGGCCTCCAAACAATGACGTCGAGATGAGTTGGAACGGTCGCACGTTCCCGCAGCTCGGTCAGAAGATGTTACAACTCAAGCCACTCGCTTTGCAGAAGGTTCACGAACAGGACAGCGTGCTCGGTCGCTATGCGAAAGGACACGGGCAGACGGGGTTTGCGGATGAGGACATCACCTACGCTGATTTGGTCCGAAAAGCGTTTTACGGCAAATGGTGGCGCAGCAGAGTGCCGACACCGAACGGCGACACTCAGATGGAAGCGAACTTTTCGCTGTTCTGGGGCTTGTCGATCATGCTCTACGAGCGAACGCTGGTGTCGGATGATTCGCCCTTCGATCGCTACATGCACGGTGACGAAGACGCCCTGAGCGACGCTGCCAAAACTGGACTGCGAATCTTCACCAATCAAGGCAAGTGCGTGAATTGTCACTCCGGTCCCGAGTTCACTGGAGCGGCCATCAGCCAACTGCGTGGCGTGCTCTCTCGACCCGACGAGCCAATGGTCGAGTTCATGAAGATGCAAGCCGGACAAGACGCCTTCTATGACTCAGGCTTCTACAACATCGGAGTGCGTCCGACGGCAGAGGATCTCGGAGTCGGCGGCGGACATCCGACGCTCGGTCCATGGTCGCTCGCGCGGCGCATTCAGCAAGGACAACGTCCCGATCTGAACGGTCGCCGCATCACGATTGGTCCAAACGATCGTCTCGCGGTTGACGGTGCCTTCAAGACTCCGACGTTGAGAAACGTCGAACTCACTGGGCCTTACATGCACAACGGCGGCATGAAGTCGTTGAAGGAAGTCGTCGAGTTCTATGCACGCGGCGCGGACTTCTTTGAGGAGAACCTCGAAAACCTCGACCCGGACGTTGATGGCATCGGGCACATTCGAGGTCGAGAGGATCGGATCAACGCCGTTGTGAAGTTCTTGGAGTCACTCACCGATGATCGCGTGCGCTATGAGAAGGCGCCCTTCGATCATCCTGAGTTGGTGATTCCCAACGGTCACACGGGTGTCTCTGGCGGAGTAGCGCTCGATGATAAAGTCGTACTACCCGCTGTCGGTCGCAACGGCGGCAAGGCGCTCAAGGCCTTTGAGAATGTTCTGAAGTAGTTGCGAGCTGTGTTGCTCAATAACCAGGCCCAATGGACCGCAAAGACTGTCGATGTCTTCGCGGCACCATTGGGCCTGCTTCTTAATAGCGATCACAGCGAAACCTGATTACTTCTCATGGGTGAGTGCCAACGTGAATAAGCGACTGGTTGATCTCCACGTTGGGGCAGCATTCACAATCCGCAAGGTGTCATTTCAATGTCTCAACGAATGACTTGAGAGCCTCTCCACCTCGTCGCCCGACGGCTTTCAAGACAACCTTCGAATCCAGTGCCTGCTCTCCCGACACGCGAGAATGGCCATTGGGGATGACCAACTCAGGATGATCGAAGGGCGCCTTCTCATAGCGCACGCGATCGTCGGTGAGCGACTTAAGGAACTCGACGAGTGGATCCACGCGATAGCCTCGACCGTTCGGAGAACTGAATCCGTCAACGTCAGGATCGAGGTTGTCGATGTTCTCGTGAAAGAAGTCCGCACCACGGGCATAGAACTGCACAACTTCTCGTAGCGACTTCATGCCGCCGTTGTGCATGTATGGGCCGGTCAGTTCGATGTTCCGGAGAGTGGGCGTCTTAAAGGCTCCGTCAACCGCCAGGCGATCATTCGGACCGATTGAGACGTCGCGATTGTCAAGGTTGGGGCGTTGTCCTTGCTGCACTCGCCGAGCCAGTGACCATGGCCCCAATGTGGGATGTCCTCCGCCAACACCGAGATCTTCCGCCGTAGGTCGGACTCCAATGTTGTAAAAGCCCTTGTCGTAAAAGGCTTCGTGCCCAGCTTGCATCGGCATGAGTTCAATCATCGGCTCGTCATCGCGTTTAAGTACACCGCGAAGCTGACTGATTGACGCTCCAGAGAACTCGGGACCCGAGTGGCAGTTCGCACATTTGCCCTGTCCGGTGAAGATCTTGAGACCAACCTTCGCTGCGTGATTGAGCGCCCTCGTGTCGCCCTTCATGTAGCGATCAAAGGGTGAATCATTCGAGACTAAGGTGGCTTCGTAGAGTTGAATGGCGAGTCCCCAAAAGAGCGAAAAGTTCGCTTCCATCTGCGTATCGCCTGCCGGTGTTGGATCAGGACTCGTCCACCAACGCTCGTGGAAGGCTTGGCGAATGAGCGCCGCATAAGTGATGGACTGGTCGGCAAACCCATCCCCTCGACGATAGGCATGCCCACCGAGAACGCTGTCCTCAGGATGGATCTTCTGCAGCGCCAATGGTCGCAGTTGCAGCATTTTCCGGCCAAGTTGCGGGAAGGAGCGGCCATTCCAACTCATCTCAACGTCGTTGTTTGGAGGTCCCACTGCCTGTGAGGCCAATGATCCATTATCCAACAAGATGCGCTCTTGAGTGAGTCCCGATGCATCGTTGTAGGCCCAGACTTTGGCTTCTGGGTCCATATCGCCGAAGGGGTTCACTCCGTTGAAGAAGCGATTCGCGCGACCGTCCCAGAATTGGCGATCATTGAAGATGGCGTTGATGACGGTTGGTGCATTGCGCCCCGTCACTTGCCGGACGTTGACACCCTTGATGTTGAAGACGGGGTCGGGCACCAGTTGGCCGCGATCGATTTCGCTGCCATCGACGATCGCAACAAAGTTCTTCTTGATGACTCCCTGCGAGCCCACGACTTCGCTGGTATCAAAAATCACCGGATTGCTGTCGCTCTTTTCCTCGTTGGAGTTCTTTAGGCGATGAAATGGAAAGTCGTCGCGTTCGAGCTTGGTGTTGGCTCCTCGAAAAGTTGTGCCACCTCCAGGTGACAAGGTATTGCGTGTGCGGTTGTCGGCCCCTGCTTGGAAGTGGCAACTCGCGCACGCGGTGCGACCATCACCGCCCACTTGCATATCCCAAAAGAGAGCTTTGCCTAGCAAGATTGCGTCCTCTTTGTTCTTCACGAACTGCGCGATCTCGGCAATCTCTGGTACGGGTACAGAGTCGAGAGCCCCCAATTCGACGGCATCTCCTTCTTCCGCCTCAGGTGGTTCTTGTTCTTCTTCCTCGACGACGATGGGTGGCTTGCGACGCAGCGCTTGTTGATCCCGTGCTTCGGCATCTCGGCTACTGACATGCAGGCTCAGCAATCCGAGTCCAAAGGCTCCGCCAACTCCAGCCAGTACAATCCAACCACGTCGTCTTCGAAACCAAGCAGACGGCTTCAGCATGAGCGTACTCCGCAACGGCCCAACCTAATTGGCGCCCTTGGAGCCGTGCGGCGCAGTGTGAGCACAAGCGACAAACGCTCGCGAGTAGGTACTTCCCTAGAGGCAGCAACCTCTCGCTGGAGTTCACCCACACGCTCGGCATGAGCTTGCATTCAACAATGACCGACCAACGGACAATCCACATCACAAGGCGCGTGATGTTCGAAGGTAGCTCCCAAGGCGGCACCTCCACGGAGTGAGCGATCAAACTGAGGCGGTGCCGAGCAAAGTCTCCTGGCGTCGTCGCAGGTTCGTCAGGTAAGTCGTGAATGGTCCGCGCCGGGAATCGAGCTTGTTTATCGATCTTTGCGCTCGGCACTCAGATTGCGTCAGCCTCGCAACAACCTGTTTAAACACCGAACTCTGTTGCGGAAATGCCACATGAACTTGACGACAATCTTGGTGAAACGCGGCCTGCTCTCGGCGTCACATGTCCGCATGCAATCGGCGGATGACGGAGCCTCGATTCGTGTCATCGCAGAACAAAACGGGATTCGAGAGGAAGATGCGCTGCGGGCTTATGCTGCGGAGTTTGGCATGCAGTTTGTCGATCTGACGACGTTTGTCGTTGATCGCGAGTTACTGAATTGCTTCCCGAGTAGCGAACTCTTTCGGTGCAACGTGTTGCCGATTGGCACCAGCGGCCAAGTCGTCCGCGTGGCAACGGCGAATCCGCTCGACCTGGAGGGACTCGATGAGCTTTCAGCGCTCTCAGGGTTCCCTGTGGAAGCTGTTCTGGCTTGCGAAGGACAAATTGCTCGGCACTTAAAAGAAACGCTCGGCGTTGGAGGGGGGACCGTTCGCGAATTGGTCGCTCGTAGTAACGACGTTGAGGTTGTTGCCGGGGGTGAAATTGACGACTCCGAGATCGACGATGAATCGCAAGCCTCTTCCGTTGTGAAACTCGTGAATGAACTTCTACTCGAAGCGATTCAGCAACGAGCCAGTGACATCCACATCGAACCCGAAGAAGAGGGGCTTGATATCCGCTATCGGGTCGACGGCGTGTTGCGTGCTCAGTCAGTTCCCCCTGAGTTGCATCGCTTTCGAGCAGCGATCGTCAGCCGTTTGAAGATCATGGCGCGGCTCAACATTGCCGAGAAACGCTTGCCTCAGGATGGCCGCATCAAATTGGTGGTGGGTGGTCGCGACGTGGACGTCCGCGTCTCGGTCATCCCAATGTTGCACGGTGAAGGCGTCGTGATGCGTTTGCTCGACAAGAGTCGTTCAAACTTTGACCTGCGGAGCGTGGAGCTTAGCCCCACGCAAGCGGCCAGTTGGAACAAGTTGATTCGAAAGCCACACGGGATGGTGCTGGTCACCGGTCCGACCGGCAGCGGCAAAACGACGACGCTCTATAGCTCGCTTGCCGAGATCAACTCGCGCGATACGAAGATCATCACCGTCGAAGATCCGGTTGAATATCAGCTCAAAGGCATCAGCCAGATTCAAGTGCAAGCGAAGATCGGGCTGACATTCGCGGCCGGTTTAAGAAGTATTCTGCGTCACGATCCGGACGTGATTCTGATTGGCGAAATTCGAGACCCAGAGACTGCGCAAAGCGCGGTGCAAGCGTCACTGACGGGGCATCTCGTCTTAAGCACGCTGCATACGAATGACGCCCCCAGCGCCTTTACACGACTGGTTGATATGGGCATCGAGCCGTATCTCGCCGCGAGCGTCGTCGAAGGAGTACTCGCCCAGCGACTCGTCCGAAAGCTTTGTCTGCACTGTAAAAATCCCTACCACCCGCGCCTTGACGACTTGCCGACCGACTTGCCTTGCCCGCGCGACGCGACGTTCTTTCAAGCCGTCGGTTGCCGTCATTGCCATCAAACCGGCTATTCGGGACGAACGGCGATTTTCGAAATTCTCTGCACCGACAGCACGATACGGCAACTCTGTACGCGATCCGCGAGCACATCGGAACTTCGTGACCACGCTCTGCGATCGGGGATGCAAACTCTGAAACAAAACGGTTGGCAATGCGTGCTCGCTGGCGAGACGACGATTGACGAAGTCCTCAGTGCCTGCGTGGATTAACCACCGCTTGTCGCGAGGAGTTCTGGCGGGGCAATGTCACGAATGTGCTTGCCGGCAACTCGTCGGTGCGCAACGCATTCAGCCCAATACTGCGCTGTTCGAGTGGTTCCTCATTTCAAATGACATTGTGGCGATGACTCTTTTTCGCGATTCACTTTTGACGATTGATTTCACTTCTACGGGAGTCGCGGTCGCCGAGTGCATGGACGACCGCGTGATGCAGTCGGCGAATTTCTCTTGGCCACCTCAAATGAGTTCGACCGCTTCACCGGAAGCTGCGGGGGCATGGCTTGGTCAGCAGCTTTCGGCAACTGGCATTGCGACTCGAAAAACTGTGCTGGTGGTGCCTCGTCAACATGTACCACTCAAGCTCATCGACCTACCACCGGTGGCCGATGACGAGTTGGCTGCATTGGTACAGATGCAGGCCGAGAGCCGCCTGTCAAAGCCGCTCGATGAGTTCCATTTCGACTTCGTTCCGCTACCGGCGACGGAGGCCACCTCGCGCCGCGCGCTGCTGGCGACAGTACTGAGGTCGGTCTGTGATCCGATGCTGGCACTTTCCAAGGCGGCGGGATTGCAGGTTGTGGGGGTGACTGCCGTTGAAGTGACCTTGCCGATCGCGGTATCGAGTGCCGCTCAGTGTGCATCGTCTGCGAACACTTCAATGATCGATGTCGCTGCCGTCATCGCTGGCGACCAAAGTGTGCTGGTAGCGAGTCAACTTGGTCGGGCTCTTGGTTCATTACCGGTGCGATTACGCGGTGACGACTACGGCGCCGAGGATGATGTGAGATTGCTGGTCTCTAGCTCTTCACGTTTGTTAGCGACCATAGGTACCGATCAATCCGCCGCGAACCTGGGCGCATTCACGCTGTGTGGTCGCGTGGGCCCGGCATTGGTCGCCGCACTGCAGGCACAGCTGGGTGTTCCAATAAATCGCTACGGAGAACAACTGCCAGGCTCACTTGTCAGACTGGTGGCGGCGTCGCATGTCATCTCGCAGAAAGACAGGGGAATCAACTTCCTGGCTCCACGACGCCCAGTCGATCAAGCGGCGATCAAGCGGCACTATTATTACCGAGTCGGAATGGCGGCGGCGGCATTATTCGTGTTCTCTGGCTGGACCTATTGGGATCAAAGTCAAGAACTGGATCGCGACATTGCCGCGCGAAAGAAAGAGTTATCGCAGCTCAATCAGTTGATCGAACGCGGCCAGCCGATCGTTGAGACCACAGCCTTCCTCGGTGATTGGCAACGCGGGCAACACAACTGGGCCAACGAACTCAAGCAACTCAGTGAGCATTTGCCAGAACGCGAGCGGTTGCACCTCAATCGGCTGACTTTCGAAACGAAGACACAGACCGGAGCAGCCATCGTCAGAGCAAGTGGCGCTGCGCGAGAAGCCCGCGACGTCTCGGAGTTGACCGAGAGGCTTGTCGCATCAGATCGCTATGCGTTGCAGCCCAGAAGTATCACTCCGAACTCGCGAGATCCGTTGTATCGAGCAGGCTTTGAACTAGAGGCGGCAGTTGTTGATGTGCCGGCCAATGGAGCGGAACCTTCCCCGAACAGTTCCGTAGATTCGTCTCAGCGATTAACTGGGATGCGCTAACGATCGGCATCGGACTGGCTGCGGGCTCTTGATGGATGACTGGTCGTTGTAGTTCTCGGGCAGATTCTTAACCCCAGGCATGATGAATTTGTGGACGAGTAAGTAGACAGACAAGCGAAAGGCAAACCATGAAACGTCGTCATCAGCGAGACCGTGCAGGCTTCACGCTCATGGAAGTGCTGCTCGTGTTGGCCATCATGGGGATCATCATGTCGATGGTCGTCCCGAAGTTGCTCGGCCGACAGCAGCATGCCAACGTCGATGCGACTCGCTTAAGCATTCGTGGTGTCGAGCAGGCCATCAAGATGTATGCCCTCGATCATGGTGGTTCATTTCCTGCTTCCACCAACGGCTTAACGATTCTGCAGGAACCGCCTAGCGTTCGAGACCCACGTTGGCGCGGACCCTATCTCGAAAATAATCCCGTCGACGCTTGGGGCACCCCGCTGAATTACGCCTATCCAGGCCGCAAAAATCTGAGAAGTTTCGACATCATCTCGGCCGGTCCAGATCGCACTCCTGGCACTGATGATGACCTCGGTAACTGGGATGAGCTGCCCTCATAAAGCCCACCCGCATTGATCGCTGGCTGGTCGAGTGAGTAGGACTGCGCTGGCAACCGTGGCAGACCCTTAAAACCAAGCGCCGAACTTGAGACTGATCTGGATGCTTCCATGAAGATGAGGGCTAACCCCAGAACCGCATCCAGAAGGGTTTCGCTAGTTTTCGTGTTGAAACCAAGTTAAGTCATTAGGGCGTGAGATTCTCAAATCGTTTCACGCATGAAGGAGTCGCGAGCGATATCAAGCCACGCTCCGTGAAAACGAAATTGGTGACCAACCATCGAAAGGATTCGAGATGCAGATTCGACTCAAGTTTGCGGCGGTCATTGCGTGTTTGGCGTTGCCGCTGGCGGTCGGAGCACGTGAGATTGCGAAACACATCAATGCACGTTGCCCCGTAGCAGGCTCACCTGCGAAAGAGCAGTTTCACGCCAAGCATCTCGGCAAAGACATCAATTTCTGTTGTGGAATCTGCCGGGCGGAGTTTCAGAAGGAGCCGCAGAAGTTCGACAGTGCGATCAAACTCAGTTGGTTGGAGTCGAAGCAGATTGCTCAAGTCGGTTGTCCAATCACCGGGCGCCCTATCGACGACAACGTCAAACTGAGCGTTCGTGGAGCTGAAGTCGGCTTTTGTTGCGAGAAGTGCAAGCAGAAGTTCCAAGAGAAGTCCGACTTGCAAAGCCAGCAAGCTCAGTTGTTCTCTCAGTTCGATAAATCATTCAGCTTGCAAACGACCTGCCCTCTCAGCGGTAAGCCAATTGATCCGAGTCGCCGTCTTGAACATCAAGGGCGACAGGTCTATTTCTGCTGCCCAGGTTGCGAAATTGCATTTAAGGTCGAGCCTCAGAAGTACATCGCTCTGTTGCCACAGTTTGCTGATCCCAAGAGCACTCAGGTGGCTCAAGACATCAAAGACGAGACCGCCAAATAGGTAACAAGTCACACGTCGAGCGTTCGCAAGTTGGCAGACGTCCGAGCCCCATCGCTTTTGGACATCTTGCCGTTGAATTTTGTGTCTTGGAATCATCGAGAGCGTTGTGGACCATCGGTTTCACGGTGCTCGACCGGCTTCTTCGCAAACGGATTCCAAATTCCGCGGCGTGGCTCCGGCTTTGTCGGCTCGTTGCGATTGGCGGGAGTGACTCCCGACTTGCCGACCTGAGTCGCGCGAGTGCCAGAGACTTGCTGGATCCCTGTGTTTGTTGGCATCGTCTTTTGATTCGCGGCACTCGGCGGCAACATCAGAGGTTGTGATGGCGAGCCATGCGGTTGGTAGCTCGGCAGCGGGGCGCTATGGGGAGTCGGTGGGGCATATTGATCTGGTGAGTACATCGGCTGAACAGGCACGTCCTTCGGGGCATATGGATCGTTCGGAGTGACCATGTTTGGTAACGGGTGCGGTGTGTATTGCGGATCGAATGCCGGCTGCAGAGTGCCGGATGAATTCACGCCATACGAGCTTGGTGGGCAGTTTGGGCAATTCGTTGGAGCTGCCGGATAGCCACCACTCAGGCTGCGGTTACCAAACAGTGCGCCGTGCATTTGCTCGGCATGCTCCCGAGGTAGATGAATTCGTTCTGCCTCTTGTTGCTTGAGCTGCTCTTCGGCCCAGTCGTCTTGAATCACGAGCGGCGTCAGAAAGATCAACAACTCTTTTCGTACGGAGTTGTCGAGTTTGTATTGGAATGCTTCGCCGAGCAGTGGGATATCTGCGAGCACGGGGACCTTGCGATTCACTTTGGTTTGGTCGCGCGTGATCATGCCACCGAGCACGATTGTTTGTCCCGTGCGGACACTGACTGACGTCGTCGCCGTGGTAATGTCTTTGACCGGCGCTTCGATGACGTTGCCGTTGGTGGCATCGGTAAAGATCGGCACGCCGGTGCCGGGAGTCAGTTGATAGGCACTTTTCTCGGCTTTGACATCGATTAGCACTTGCCCTTCAGGGCTGATCTTGGGCGTGACTCGCAAGATGATTCCTGATTGATCTTGCCGAATGACCGGGTTCGCGCTGCCAACGGCTGTCACCGACACACCGTCGACAACAGGTACCTGCCGACCGATCTGAATGAGCGCTTCCTTGTTGTCGATCGCACGAATTTGAGGACGGCTCAAGACATCCACTTTGTATTTCTGTTGCAGAGCACGCAGCAGCACACTGATGGACTCCGATCCTGCCGCCAGGACGAGTCCACCAAAACCAAGATCACCGTTCACTCGGCCAGTTCCAAAGTTCGTAAGTCCTTGAGTTCCGACCTTCCCAGGATGTACCGAAACGTTGTTGCCGAGCGGCTGATTATTGAAGTTGAAGCCCGGAGTGGCGGTCTGCGACACAATCTTCTGATTGCTGGTTTGAATGCCACCCGGCTGAGTCACTGTTTCTGTGATCGTCGTGATATTGCCGATAACGCTGCGGTCGAAGAGCACCGAGTCTTGCACGCCAAGTTCAAGTCCGAACTCGTCAGTGTCTCCAAGCTCGACCTCCACCAGCAGCGCCTGAATGACAACTTGCGGCGGCAATCGATCAAGCTGAGTGATGAGATTACGAATCTCGGCCACCTCAGCCATGGACCCACGAACAAGCAAACTATTCGTTGTCTTTTCTGCAACGACTTGTGCGCCCGTGGCACCGAAGCCCGATCCCGCCGGTCTCGGTGCGATGGCTCCGCCCTGCCCCGGTGGCAGTGGAGCCACCTGAGCAAAGGCTACATTCGAACGTTTGGCCGACAGGAACTCGTTAATCGCCTTGGCAACTTCCTCTGCAGGCGTATTTCGCAACTGATAAACGAAGCTAGGCGAATCGTCTGTGGAGAGCGATCCGCCGGTCAGCAATACATAAACACGCCGTAGATTGGCTCCCACATCCGTGACTAGAAGTCGCTGCGAACTCGAGAGTGGAACCACTCGCCCAATACCAGACAGCAGCTTTTGCACTTCAGTGGCAGCGTTCTGAGTGACGCCGTTGTGAATAGGAATCGCCACGCTGGCGAGTTCATTGCGCCCTAGCGAATCCAGATCACGAGCAGTCACAAAAGGGACGAGGTTTTCAGGAATTGCCGCTGATTTGGCTTCGAGCACAATGAGATTGCGACCATTCCTCACGAGGATGAAGCCCGCCGGCAATAAATGGTCGTTCAGCAAATCGAGCACTTCAGTCGCTGAGTACCGATTCTGATCGAAGTAAGTAAATGTGCCCGGCGGAGTGCGTGCCATCTGCAACGACATGTCGTTTTCTTGCGCGTACTTCCGCAGTACTAACTCCCACGGCGCAGCACTGAAGTTGAAGCTCATGCGACGCTCCGCAGCCATGGCACCCGAGGAGCGATGCTGAGACGGTGCCATCGAAGCAGAACGAGTCGCCTGTTGAGGCGATTCCGGCGGCGGCACATCCAAAACATCGTGAGATTGATAAGCGACTGTACTGATTCTCGAAGTTACCGGCGCGGTTGGCATCACTCGCCACTGACCACTTCCGGATACAGATTGAGAGACTGGCTGTTGCGATTGCGCCAGGCGTTGTTGCTCAGCTTGATATTGCGCGAATTGCATCGCTCGCTGCTGCTGTGGCGTTAGCGGTGGATTAGCGAGCGTGAGCAGCGGCTGCGCAACAATCGCGAACACCAAGATGGCACGCAGGAGATCCGCAGAACGACTTGAGAGTCGTTGCAACTTCGAGCCAGTGGTTTGGTTCGGCTTTTGAAACACCCGACACCTTTGTCTGATGCTGCTCATTGGGATTTTTTTGCGTCAAAATGGACTGCGAGTGAAGACGCACTGGGATGCGTGCTTGTCGTTAACATCACTGTTATCGGCAAAGTTTGCGCAGTTTATTGAGTCGAGTTGAGGCAGTTCCCAGGACTCCGCGTGGTTTGCTGCGAAGGAGTGGGTTCGACGGTCCTCAGCGTACGACCAAGGAACTGCCGGAGCAGAGAACGGTCATGACAGGCCAATGCAAACGCTTGGTTGTCTGACTTGCAGGAGTCACTTCGGACAGGTTGTTCGCCGTCGTGTTTTGGCAGCGCCAGTGTTGCCGGATGACATTCTTGGTGACGGATGGGCGCTGTGTGACACGCCTCCGCAGCCAAATGCGACCTTGGTTGGCAACGTACTTTCACGACTTCAAAGCCGGGGTAGCTTTGTAGAGCCCCGCATTCCTGGCCGAAGTCGTGGGGCCTCGCGCCATTCTTGAGGCGCATCAAGTTGTTCCTCGTTCTCCGGAGTTGCCCATGAGATTGTCTTCGTTGATTGGTGCCGTGCGTCATCTCGTACTGGCCGCAGTCGTCGCCTTCGCTTCGCATTCGGCCGTTCAAGCGCAGGCGGTCCCACTTGAGTTCGGCGTTGAAGGTCCGATCTCGGCGATCAACCCAGCCGCTCAAACCATCACCGCTCAAGGCATGACCGTCGTTGTGCCGGCGGACCTGGTCCTCGAAGGCACCAACAACATCACCGGAGCCAACTTAGCCGCGCTCCTCGATGCGAATGCTCCCGGACGAGTTCGTTCCATCTTCGCTTCGACAACCGAAACACCGGGCTATTCCGGGGGGACTCTCAAAGGCGAAGGCATCATCGAGCAGACAGCCAACGGCCGCGTCTTTCGCTTGACTGCGGCGGTCATCGAATTGGCCGAGAACGTCCTGGTGGGCGAGCTTGATTCCGTCGATGCTGGAACGAACTCCTTCGTGGTGAATGGTGTTACTTGTCGAATGAATCCTGATCAGCGCTTTCCATCAGCAATCTTGGACGCTGGCGCCGAACCGATCACGTTGGCCGACTTGGCAACTCAAGTCGGCACAGTGGTGGGTGTCGTGGGCTACTTCCACAACGGAGTGCAATACGCAGTCAACGTCGAGACAGAGTTCGTGCCCACCAATCCCGGTGCCGACACCGTGCGAATCACTCGTGCTCAAGGTCGAGTACGCAACGGCAATCGCAGTGAACTGAACATCAATGGTGTGGTCACGCCATTCGAGGCCGGTACGACAGTCACGATCAGCGACGCCAACACTGGCACGGTACTCGGCACTGCAACCGTGACTGAGAATGTCGACATCGCCGGTCAAGGAGACTTCCGCTTCCGTCGCACAAACCTTGCCTCTGTTCCCAGCCGTGTCCGTGCGACATCGAGCAACGGTGGCGTGCATGAAGTCGCTGTTGAGATTCGGCAGTAAGCGCTCGCTCTCAGTGCACATGTTCCCGCGCGGACTTCGACAGAACTTCGCGCGGGACATTCCTCTCACAGTAGTCTTGTGATCTCCACGATTGACCATGTCTCCAGTTGCAGCCCAGTGCCAGCCACTGGAACAGCCATTCTGGCTGCCGTTGGTGAGCATGGCAGACTCTTGGCTCACAACACTCACCAGCTCTGGTCGCCCCGCTCGCGATCGAGATTTCCTCCATCAATGTTCCTTAGGGAGATTCTCCGTTGGCTAAGTCTCAAAAAACAAAACTATCGTCGGCAGTGACGCGACGCAGCGCATTGCAAGCAGGTGCGGCAGCGATCGCAGCCAGCGTGTTCGTCGGTTTAAGTCCCGAAGCTCGCGCCAAGAAAGGTCGCGGAGGCGGAGGGAACGGAGGTGGCGGAACCGGAGGCGGTACGGGGGGGACTCCCATTCGCTTTACGCCTTT
>Ga0172376_10003486_pt1 | contig 18560 bp, 11 predicted proteins | sample Lak35m_FD_121114 | JGI IMG/M metagenome (GOLD analysis project Ga0172376, IMG submission 121114) | Freshwater microbial communities from Kabuno Bay, South-Kivu, Congo - kab_092012_35m | ecosystem: Environmental > Aquatic > Freshwater > Lake | place: Democratic Republic of the Congo: South-Kivu... | reverse complement strand
CGACCGGTGCACGTTCCGGATCGGAAGCTCGATCCGGACCGGTTTCTTCCGATCCAGGGCGGTCCGCGCGAGCGTCATGATCTCGTAGTCGAGGGCCTTCCCGACCTCGTGCTCCTGCGGGCGCACGCGGTGCAGGGGGCTGTGCAACGCGTTGTCGGGCGGCAGGAGAATGGCGGAGAAGTCGAGCCCCTTCGCCTTCCAGTGCTCGATCGCCGGCTGAACTTCCAGCAGGTCGACCCGGCCGATCATCTCGTCGAGCGTGCGGAATCCGAGCTCCGCCATGGTTTCGCGCAGCTCCGAAGAGACGAAGCGGAGGAATCGCACGACGTACTCGGGTGCGCCGCCGAACCGGGCGCGCAGGACCGGGTCCTGGGTCGCCACCCCCACCGGGCAGGTGTTCAGGTGGCACTTCCGCATCATGATGCACCCGAGGCTCACGAGCACCGCCGTGCCGAATCCGAACTCCTCGGCACCCATCAGCGCCGCGATGGCGAGGTCCCGGCCGGTTTTCAACTGCCCGTCGACCTGGACCCGGATCCGGTCGCGAAGCCGGTTGTAGATCAGCGCCTGTTGGGTCTCGGCCAGCCCGAGCTCCCACGGAAGACCCGTATGTTTGATCGAAGTAAGGGGCGAGGCGCCCGTGCCTCCGTCGCTCCCCGCGATGAGGACGAGGTCGGCCTTCGCCTTGGCGACGCCGGCCGCGATCGTTCCCACGCCGACCTCGGAGACGAGTTTCACGGAGACGTTCGCCCGCGGGTTGACCGACTTCAGGTCGTAGATGAGCTGCGCGAGGTCCTCGATGGAGTAGATGTCGTGGTGCGGCGGCGGCGAGATGAGCGTGACGTACGGCATCGTGTGGCGGATCCGGGCGATCTCGGGGCTCACCTTGTGACCGGGGAGCTGTCCGCCCTCGCCGGGCTTGGCTCCCTGCGCCATCTTGATCTGCAGCTCGTCCGCGTTCATCAGGTACTCGGTGGTCACGCCGAAGCGGGCCGAGGCGACCTGCTTGATCTTCGAACGCCGGCTGTCCCCGTTGGGCAGCGGGATGTACCGTTCCGGGTCCTCGCCCCCTTCCCCGGAGTTGCTCCGGCCTCCGATCCGGTTCATCGCGATGGCGATCGTCTCGTGGGTCTCCTTGCTGATGGAGCCGAACGACATCGCGGCGGTGACGAAGCGCGGCAGGATCTTCTCGATCGGCTCGACGTCGTCGAGGGGGATCGGGGTTCCCTTGCGGAAGGTGAACAGCGAGCGCAGCGTGGCATGCGCGCGGGACTGGTCGTTGATGAGTGCCGCGTACTCCTTGTAGATCCCGTAGTCGTCCAGGCGGGTCGCGCTCTGGAGCTTGTAGACCGCTTCCGGTGTCCACAGGTGGCGCTCGCCGTCGACCCGGACCTGATAGACGCCACCCACGTCGAGCAGGTTGTCCGCGTTCCGCCATTGGCCGTCGGCCGGGAAGCCGCGCCGGTGCCGCGCGACGGTTTCCGCGGCGATCTCCGGAAGCCCGATCCCCGAGATGCGCGAGGCCGTGTTGGTGAAATAGCTCTCCACCAGCTCCTTCCCCAGCCCAACCGCTTCGAAGATCTGGGAGCCGATGAAGGAGCGCAAGGTGGAGATCCCCATCCGACTGAAGGTCTTGAGGAGCCCCTTCTTCACGGAGATGACGTATTTGTCCACCGCCTCCCCCGGGAGCAACGGTGCCTCCAGCTCTTCTTTCTCGGCGAGCTCGCGGATCGTGGAGAAGACCGTGTGGGGACAGATCGCGTTGGCGCCGTACCCGAGAAGAAGCGCGAAGTGGATGACCTCCCGCGGCTCGCCGCTTTCCACGATGATCGACGCCTGCGTCCGCAGTCCCCTTCGGATCAGGTGATGATGCAGACCCGCGACGGCGAGCAGCGCCGGGATCGGCGCGCGGCCGGCGTTCATGTTCCTGTCGGTCAGGACGAGAAGGGTCGCTCCCCCCCGGATTGCCTTGTCGGCCTGGACGAAGAGTCTTGCCAGCGCCGTTTCGAGGGCCTTGCCGTCCCCGTCCGCCGGGAAAAGCATATCGAGGTCGGCGGCGGCGAGATCCGGGTGGGTTGCGCCGCGAAGCCGGAGCATGTCCTCCGGGGTGAGGATCGGCTGGATGAGGCGGAGCATGCGGCAATGCTCCGGGGTCTCGTCCAGGAGATTCCGCTCCCTCCCGATGAAGCCGTTCAGCGACATCACCAGCTCCTCGCGGAGCGGGTCGATCGGGGGGTTCGTCACCTGGGCGAAGAGCTGCTTGAAGTAGGCGAAAAGGGACTGCGGCCGGTTGGAGAGGACCGCCAGCGCGGCGTCGTCCCCCATCGAGCCGATCGCCTCCTGACCCCGGGACGCCATCGGAGCGATGATGAGCTTGATCTCCTCCTCCGTGTAGCCGAAGGCGTGCTGCTTGCGCCGGAGCGCCTCCGGGTCTTCCGGGGGGATCTCGGACGGGATGAAGAGCCCGCGCAGCTCGATCTTGTTGTCCTTGACCCATTTTCGGTACGGCTTCCGGCGGGAGATGGCCGCCTTGATCTCGTTGTCGGGGACGATCCGCTTCTGCTGCAGGTCGAGCAGGAGCATCTTCCCGGGCTGGAGTCGGCCGCGCCGGACGATCCGGTCCGGCGGGATATCCATCACCCCGGTCTCGGAAGCGAGAACGATCATCCCGTCCCGCGTCACGGTGTACCGCGCGGGACGCAGCCCGTTCCGGTCGAGGGTGGCGCCCAGGTAGCGCCCATCGCAGAAAACCATCGCCGCCGGCCCGTCCCACGGTTCCATCATCGCGGAGTGGTATTCATAGAAGGACCGCTTGTCCTCGCTCATCTGGAACTTCGGCCCCCACGCCTCCGGGATCATCATCATGACGGCGTGCGGCAGCGACCGGCCCGACATCACGAGCAGCTCGAGGACGTTGTCGAAGATGGCGGAGTCGCTTCCGGCCTCGTTGATGACGGGGCGCAGCTTCGCGATGCCGTCGCCGAACAGCGGCGAGGCAAGGATCGCTTCCCGGGCCCGCATCCGGTTGATGTTCCCGCGCAGCGTGTTGATCTCCCCGTTGTGGGCGGCGATCCGGAACGGGTGCGCCAGGTGCCAGGTGGGAAGCGTGTTCGTGCTGTACCGCTGGTGGACCACGGCGTACGGGCTCATGAAGAGTTCGTTCTTCAGGTCCGGGTAGAAAAGCGGAAGCTGGGATCCGGTCAGGAGCCCCTTGTAGACGATCGTCCGGCCGGAGAGACTGGCGATGTAGAACTGGCTGGCGTCGACGTCGTGCCAGGAGGCGACCTTCTTCTCGACAAGGCGGCGGATGGTGTACAGCTTCCGTTCGAAGGCGTCTCCCTCGTGGGTCCCGCGCCCGAGGAAGAGTTGGCGGATCCGCGGCCGGGTGGAGCCGGAGAGATCCCCGAGGAGCGACGGGTCGACCGGCACCTCCCGCCATCCGAGGACCGGGCACCCTTCTGCGGCGGCGATCCGCTCGAGGGCCGCGGAGCAGCGCCCGGCGAGCGCTTCCTCCATGGGGAGGAAGAGCATCCCCGCCGCGTATTCGCCGCGCGGAGGAAGGTAGAGCCCGTCGCCCGGGCACACCTGGCGAAAGAAGGTGTCGGGGATCTCGAGGAGGAGGCCGGCTCCGTCGCCGGTGGATTTGTCCCCCCCCAGTGCGCCGCGGTGTTCCAGGTTGACGAGAATCCGGATCCCCTGCTCGACTACGGTGTGCAGGGGAGTGCCGTCGATCCGTGCGATGAATCCGACCCCGCAACTGTCGTGGTCGTTCTGCGGGTCGTACAGGCCGGTCGGTTCCGGAATGCCGGAGGCGTTCAACCGGAACGAAGAGTTGTTCTCGATCATGTCGTTCCTTCTTTCTGCCGTCGCGCCCAACAAGTATCGAAACTTATATTATGACAGCCCGATCGGGGAATCGAAACGGGAAAATGAGAAAAATAACGGAAGGAATTCGAACGGAAGCGGGAGGATCATACCATGAGGGATATGTGAAACGCCCGGCGGGGCGGGAGCACCTAACCACCGGGCGGAACGTCTTGCATTTCACCGGCACAGGAACCGGAGATCGTCCGGAGGAGGGCAGGGGCATGGCGAAACTTCTTTATGTCGAAGCGTCCCCAAGGAAGGAGAGATCGGCGTCCATCGAAGTTGCCAAGGCGTTCGTGGAGGAGTACCGGAAGACGCATCCCGGCGGTACGGTGGACACGCTCGATCTCTGGGCGACCGTCCTGCCGGAATTCGACGGAGAGGTGATCGACGCGAAGTACGCGATCCTCCACGGGCAGCCCCACACCCCCGGGCAGAAGGCGGCGTGGAAGGCGGTCGAGGGGGTGATCGACCGGTTCAAGGGGGCGGACAAATACCTTTTCTCGCTGCCGATGTGGAATTTCGGAATTCCCTACAAGCTCAAGCATTACATCGATATCATCGTTCAGCCGACGTACACCTTCTCCTTCTCCCCGAAGGAAGGGTACAAAGGGTTGGTCACGGGGAAGAAGGCCGCCGTGGTCTACGCGCGCGGCGGAGCCTATCCGGCGGGAAGCGGCGGGGAGGCGTACGATCTCCAGAAAAGGTACATGGAGCAGTTCCTCGGTTTCATCGGGTTCACCGACATCACCTCGATCGTAATCGAGCCGACCCTCGCCGCGCCGGAGTCGGTGAAAAAGACGAAGTCGGAGGCGACCGCAAGGGCACGCTCCGCGGCCGCCGCGTTCTGAGTGGCCGCGAACCCGAACGCCGGGAAACCGGCGGACGCCGTGCTTACGGTCAACGTTCCTCGGCTGGTCGCGGCCTACTACACCGGACATCCCGACCCGTCCGATCCTTCGCAGCGGGTAGCGTTCGGGACGTCCGGTCATCGCGGGTCGTCCCTCCCCCTTTCCTTCAACGAGGGCCACATCCTCGCCGTGACGCAGGCGATCTGTGAACAGCGGGGACGCTCGGGGGCGACGGGCCCGCTCTTCCTCGGGAGGGACACCCACGCCCTCTCGGAACCGGCGTTCCGGAGCGCCCTCGAGGTGCTGGTGGGGAACGGCGTCGAGGTGAGGGTGGACCGGGACGACGGCTACACCCCCACACCGGTCATCTCCCATGCCATCCTCTCGTACAATCGGGGCCGGAAGGAGGGCCTGGCCGACGGGATCGTGATCACCCCGTCCCACAATCCGCCGGAGGACGGGGGGTTCAAGTACAACCCGCCGCACGGCGGGCCGGCCGACACGGGGGTGACCCGGGCGGTCGAGGAGCGCGCGAACGCGATCCTGCGGTCGGGGTTCGGGAAGGTGCGGCGGATCCCGTTCGAGCGGGCTCTTGCGGCGGGTACGACGCACCGCCACGATTTCGTCGGCTCCTACGTCGGCGACCTCGCCGCGGTGCTGAACCTCGAGGCGATCCGCGGCGCGGGCATCCGGATCGGCGTCGATCCGCTGGGCGGCTCCGGAGTCGGGTACTGGGAATCGATCGCCGAACGGTACGGCCTGGATCTCACGGTGGTGAACCCCGCCGTCGATCCCACGTTCCGGTTCATGCCGCTCGATTGGGACGGGAAGATCCGGATGGACTGCTCCTCGCAGTACGCGATGGCCGGGTTGATCGCGATGCGCGACCGGTTCGACGTCGCCTTCGGCAACGACACGGACGCCGACCGGCACGGCATCGTGACGCGGACCGCCGGCCTGCTCAATTCGAACCATTACCTCGCGGCGGCGATCGACTACCTTTTCCGGAACCGGTCCGGGTGGCGAAACGATGCCGGGATCGGGAAGACCGTGGTGAGCAGCGGGATGATCGACCGCGTGGCGGCGCGCCTGTCGCGTCCCCTCTACGAGGTCCCGGTCGGGTTCAAGTGGTTCGTCCAGGGACTGTCCGACGGTATGCTCGGGTTCGGCGGCGAGGAGAGCGCGGGCGCCTCGTTCCTGCGGGAGGACGGGACGGCGTGGAGTACGGACAAGGACGGCCTGATCCTCGGGCTGCTCGCGGCGGAGATGATGGCGACGACCGGGAGGGACCCGGGGGACCACTACGCCAACCTGACCCGCGAGTTCGGCGCCCCGGCGTACGAGCGGATCGACGCCCCCGCGACGAAGGCGCAGAAGGCGTCGCTCTCCGCGCTGTCGCCCTCCGAGGTGACGGCGAAGACGCTGGCGGGGGAGCCGATCGTGGCGATGCTCACGACCGCGCCCGGGAACGCCGCTCCGATCGGCGGTCTGAAAGTCGCCACCGCGAACGGCTGGTTCGCCGCCCGTCCCTCCGGGACCGAGAACGTCTACAAGCTGTACGCCGAGAGCTTCCTTGGGCCGGACCACCTCCGCAAAATCCAGGAGGAGGCCCAGGCCCTCGTCGCGCGGGTCCTCTCCTCAACGGCGACCTCCCGGTAACCGGGCATCGCGATGTCCACGGAAAGGAACCTCCCCGCGACCGTCGTCTGGTTCCGACGGGACCTGCGTCTTTCGGACAACCCGGCGCTCGAGGCGGCGGTCGCGCGCGGTGGACCGGTCGTCGCCGCCTGGGTGCACGCCCCGGGGGAAGAAGGGGATTCCGTCCCGGGCGCGGCCGCGCGCGTCTTCCTCCACGATGCCCTTCAGTCTCTCGCGGTAGCGCTCGAAGTCCGGGGCAGCCGTCTCGTCCTGCGGCGGGGCCCCACCATCAAGGCGCTGATCGACCTCGCGCGCGAGACGGGAGCGGACGCGATCTACGCCAACAAGGTGTGGGAGCCTCCCTTTCTCGCGCGGGACGCGAAGGCGATCTCGGCGTTGCGGGCCAACGGCCTCGACGCGCGCCTGTTCGACGACGGCGTCCTCTTCCCCCCCGACGCGATGAATACGACCACGGGTGGACCATTCCGGGTCTTCACGCCGTTCTGGCGGCGGGTCCTGTCATCCCCGTCCCCGGAGGCGCCCCGGCCCGCGCCGGCGAGGATCCGATCCCCGCAGACGCTTCCTCCTTCCTGGCCCCTGGAGGAACTCCGTCTTCACCCCTCCGTGTCCTGGGACGGAGGGATCCACGCCGCCTGGCCGGCGGGCGAGCAGGCGGGCGGAGTCCGCCTTTCCGGATTTCTGGACGACGCGATGGCGACCTATCCCGACGATCGCGATCGCCCGGACCGGGACGGGACGTCCCGGCTCTCCCCGTACCTGCACTTCGGCTGCGTCGGCGCGCGCCAGGCGTGGCACGCGGTCCAGGCGCGCGCCGCGGCGGATAGCGGGCCGGGAATCGTGCGCGGCGCGGAGGCGTTCCTTCGCCAGCTGGCGTGGCGTGAATTCGCCCACCACCTTCTGTTCCACTTTCCCGCGACCGTCCACGCACCGCTGCGGGAGGAGTTCGCCGCTTTCCCCTGGAGGGACGACCCCGCCGCTCTCGTCGCGTGGCAAAGGGGACGCACCGGGTTCCCGCTGGTGGACGCGGGGATGCGGCAGCTCTGGAAGACCGGCTGGATGCACAACCGCGTCCGGATGGTCGTCGCCTCGTTCCTGGTGAAGGACCTTCTCCTTCCCTGGCGGAAAGGGGCGGCCTGGTTCTTCGATACCTTGGTGGACGGGGATCTGGCGAACAACACCTTCGGGTGGCAATGGGTCGCCGGTTGCGGCGCGGACGCCTCGCCGTTCTTCCGTGTCTTCAACCCGACGTTGCAGGGGGGAAAGTTCGATCCTGCGGGAGATTACGTTCGGACGTGGGTGCCGGAGCTCGCCCGGTTGCCGGACCGGTGGATCCATCGCCCGCACGAGGCGCCCGCCTCCGTGCTGTCCGAAGCGGGAGTTGTGCCGGGAAAAACGTACCCGTACCCGATCGTCGACCACGGCGCCGCCCGGCTCCGCGCGCTCGCCGTCCTCCCGGGTCGGAAGGGGTAGCGGATGCGCGTCGCCGTTTCCGGATCCACCGGGCTTGTCGGTTCCGAGGTGGTGGGCGTTCTTTCCGCGGCGGGACATGAGGTTGTCCGTCTGGTCCGGCGTCCGCCCGCTTCCGGGGAGACGTCGGTGCTGCGGTGGGATCCGTCGCGGGGAGAGGTCGATGCCGCAGGGCTCGAGGGATTCGACGCCGTGATCCACCTGGCGGGCGAGAACGTCGGCTCCGGCCGGTGGACCGCCGCGCGGAAGGCCGCGATCCGCGACAGCCGCGTGAACGGAACGCGTCTCCTCTGCGACGCCCTCGCGAGGCTCGCCCGACCTCCGAAGACGCTCGTGTGCGCCTCCGCGATCGGGGTTTACGGAGACCGGGGAGAGGATCTGTTGACCGAGGAGAGTCTCCCCGGCACGGGATATCTCGCCGGGGTCTGCCGGGAGTGGGAGGCGGCCTCCGCGGCGGCCGCACGGAAGGGGATTCGCGTCGTACCCTTGAGGATCGGCGTGGTCCTCTCGCCGAAGGGGGGTGCGCTCTCCCGGATGCTCCCGCTCTTCCGGGCGGGGCTCGGGGGCGTGATCGGAAGCGGACGTCAGTACGTCAGCTGGGTCGCCCTCGAGGAGATCCCTCCCATCCTCCTCCATGCGCTGCGTTGCGCCGATCTGAGCGGCCCCGTCAACGCTGTCGCCCCTGTCCCGGTCACCAACCGGGAGCTGACCGAGGTGATGGGAAAGGTCCTGTCGCGCCCGACGCCGCTGCCTGTCCCGGCGTTCGCGCTCCGCCTCGCGGTGGGGAGGGAGATGGCGGACGCCCTGCTGCTGGCGAGCGCACGCGTGCTCCCGCGCCGCCTCGAGGAGACCGGCTACCGGTTCCGCTTCCCGGAACTCGCGGGGGTGTTGCGCCACCTCCTTGCAACGCCGGGCGTGTGATGAAATACCATGTGTACGGCCGGAGAAGCTCGACATCATCGTGGTGTAGAAGGTTTCATTGCCCAGCCGATCGCGAGGTCGGCGACGTTGGTTCCCGTCGGCCCGGTGACGACCAGGTCTCCCAGCGCCTCGAACAACGGATAGGAGTCGTTGTTCTCCAGGTGCGCGCCGGGATCGAGCCCAAGCGCCGCGGCGCGGGCGATCGTGGTGCCGTCGACGTACGCTCCCGCGGCGGCGGTGGGCCCGTCGACCCCGTCCGTCCCCGCCGCCAGGACGGCCGTCCCCTCCTCGCCGGCCAGCTCCATCGCCGCGGCGAGGGCGAACTCCTGGTTCCGCCCCCCTGTTCCGCCGCCGCGAACGTTCACGGTCGTCTCCCCGCCGGCGACCAACGCGACCGCATGGCCCGGGGAAAGCGCTTCCGCGGCCGCGCGAAGCCGGGCGCAGAACGAACGGGCGCACTCCCTCGCCTCGCCGTGGAGGAACCCGGGCAGGAGGACGATCGCGGTGGGGCCCATGCTCCGCTCCCGCGCCATCCGCAGCGCCGCCGCGTCCATCGCCGTCCGGTTCGTCCCGACGAGGACCGATGTCGTCCCGAGGAACGCGGGATCGTCCGGTTTCGGGGTTTCGGGGAGGATGCCGGCCGCGCCGTCGGAAAGGCGCCGGCGCACCGAGGAGGGGACGGCGTAATAGACACCGTACCGCTCCAGAACCCCGATCGCGTCCCCGAACGTCGTCGGGTCCGGGGAAAAGGGGCCGGAGGCGATCACGGACGGGTCGTCGTCGCGGACGTCCGACAACAGCAACGCCCAGACGGTCGCGGGGTGCGCCACGCGGGCCAGCAGCCCTCCCTTCACCTCGGAGAGGTGCTTGCGCACCGTGTTGAACGATGCGATGTCCGCCCCCGTCCTCAGGAGGAGGCGGAACGTTTCCGCCTTTTCTTCCACCGTGATTCCCGCGGCCGGCGCGGACAGCATGGCGGAACCGCCGCCCGACATGAGGGCGACCACGAGGTCCCCCTTCCCGGCGCGCTCCAGGAGCGAGAGGATCTCGCGCGAGGCCGCGAAGCCGAAGATGTCGGGGACCGGGTGCCCGGCCGCCGCGAACCGCACCGGGCCCGACGGTCCTTCCGCGCCGCGCGGCACGGCGATCACCCCGTCCGCGACGCGTTTCCCCAGCGCCGCGAGCGCGGCTTCCCCCATCGCCCTTCCCGCCTTTCCGGCGCCGACAAGGTGGATCTTCCAGAGGGACGAAAGGGGAAAAGCCGCCCGGACGCCCGGGGCGTCGAGCACGACGGCGTCCCCTTCGATGCGCAGCGCCGACGCAACGAGACGCGCCGGGTCGACGGCCTCGACGGCCGCCCGAAACGACTGGAGGAGCCGCTTTTTCATGGAAGATGCATAGTATAACGGGTTTTATCCGCACGCCACAACATCTCCCCATTTACGCGGCCGGACTCCGCGGCTGGCGGATGGGAGATCCGTCGGAGATATTTTTCGCAAGATTTCCAGTCCGCTATCCGATAGGTTATACGGTAATGAAGGAGAGGTGCGCGTCCCGGTGAAGGAAGTCCGTCATGACGCGGAAGATGCGCGGGTCGAGAGGCTCCTTCTCGACATCGCCCGGGTGCACCACCTGACCGGGTTGTACGCTCCCGGGCATCCGATCCTCGCCGGGCGGATCGATGCTCTCCGCGCCGCCCTCTCAAAGGAGGCCCGGGACGAACCCTCCGGGATGCTCCTGTTCGGCATCGCGCGGGACCGGGTGCTGTTCCGGGACCGGTTCCTCGGGGCAGGCCATCCCCTGGTCTCCACCTTTACGGAGGTGTTCTACCGCCGGCACGTCGCGACGCTTGGGATCGCGGCGAACGTCACACCGGCGGAGCTCGCCGTCTTTTTTCGATGTCTTCACGATTTGCGGTCCGGGAAAACCGACGCTCCCCCCGAGGAAATCCTGATCCGGGAGGGGGTCCGCGGAATCCGCCTCTCCCCGGTGGACTACAAGGAAGTGCTCTCCAGGGGGATGCTTCCGGCGGAGTCGTTTCCGCGGTCCGAACCGCGCGAGGAGGAGATCTGGCGGTCACTTCTCTCGGCGCATCTCCCGGACGATGACGAAGAGCGGAAGATCATGGCGGAACTCGTCGAGATTCCGGAACTGCTCCCGTGGCTCATGAAGCGCGCCGTGACGGCCGCGCGGGACGGAGCGGCGCCGTCCTCCGCGGGAGTCGCGCCCGGAATCGTCTCTCCCGACGTACTGCGGCGCATGTTCCGGCGGCTCGGGCGGGTCCTCAAGGCCCTTCCGAAGAAGCGGAGAGAAGACCTCCTCGGCCTTCTTGCGGAAAATGCCGCTCCCTCCGGGGGCGGCACGGAGGGGCCGGTTCCGGAGTCCGCCATGGCGATCGCCCGCTCCATGTCGGAAGGGTATTCCGACCGGGAGTTTCTCGAACTGCTGGCGTCGCTTCTTTCCCTCGAGGAGGAGGGGGGGAAGCGACTCCTGCGGATCTTCGGGATCCTCGCCGCGGAACGGGATTCGCAGGGATCTCTCCTTCCGGTCCTTCGCTCGTGGCGGCAGGAAAACCTGCGCGAAAAGGGTTATTTCGCCGAGAAGACGTGGGAGGCGATCGAGCGGCTTCTGCGAGACCGGGAGAAGCCGCAGGGCGTCGAGGACGACCATGCGACGCTGATCGAGAAGCTCTCCGCCTCGCCGGCGATGGTGCGCGCGCACGAGGACATCCGGGGATTTACCCTCCCGTTCTCCGAAGAGGCGATCCGGCGGAGGGGACGGGCCATCCTTGTGGAACTGCTCTTTTCGGAGAAACGCGACCCGGATTTCCTCGATCTCCTCGCGGCGATGGAGGAGACGATCCCGCGGCTGATCGACGAGCGTGATTTCGAGCTGCTGGACCGCGTCCTGTCGTCGTTTCTCCACGCCTCGGAGTCGGGGACCCCGACGCGCAAGGCTGCGGCGAACGAAGCCCTCGGCCGCGTGGACTTCCTCCGCATCGTCGATGCCGTCCTTTCCGAACCCGGCGCTCTCGAGGGGAAATCGGGAGGCGAGGCCCTCCTCACGAGGCACGGGGCCCTCGCGGCGGACGCCCTTCTCCGGAAACTCCGGGACGAGGAGGAACCGGGGCGGCGGAAAATCCTCCTGGCGCTGATCGTGCGCCTTGGGGAGAAAGCCGTGCCGTCGATCCTCTCGCGCATCGAAGGGCAACGCTGGTTCTTCCTTCGGAACCTCTGTTTTCTGTTGGGCGAGATCGGAACCCCCGCCGGTATCCCGCATCTCGTGGGGTTGCTGTCCGCCAGGGAGGCGAAGGTTCGAAGGGAGGCGGTCCAGGCGCTCGGAAAGATCCGAACGCCCGACCCGGACGCCATCGTCGCTCTCGGAAGGACGTTGCTGCACGAACCGTTCTTCTCCTCCTCCCGCGAGGATCCCGTTCGCATCGACGCCGCCATCGCGCTCTCCCGCATCGGATGCACGGAGGCGGTCGCCTTCCTCCATCATGGGAAATCGTCGAGGAAGAAGACGGTGCGGGAGCAGTGCGAGGTTCTTTTGCGGGCAAGGGGGACGGAATGAAGGCACGGGACACCGCCCTCGCGATCCTGACCGACCTGGTCCGGTCCGTCCAGGCGGCGGCTCTCTACCCGGAGACGCACCAACGCGTTCGGGACCCGCTGGCGCGTCTTCACAGAAAGATCAGGAACGAGGCGAAGCGGCTCGGGGGGGACCTGTGCGTGGGTTTCCTTGGAGACCGGATCGTGGTCGACCGGTTTCCATTCCACGCGTCCACCGCCGGGACCGGGCGTCTTGCCGGGAAAATGGCGACCTGCGGCATCGAGAAGGTCGTCTTCGGGGAAACGGTTCCCCTCTCGGAGATGAAGCGGTTCGTCCGGTTCGTGGCGGGCGTCGAGGATGCCGGTGCGTCCGGTCCGTGGGGACAGATCACCTGCGGCAGGATCCGGGGAGGGGGCGAAGCGGCCGCGTGTGCCGGGCCGAACGCCGGGGAGGTGGTCTCCGCTACGGGCGCGCTCGCCGGGGCGGCGGATGTGCTGAAGGAGGTGCTCCGCTCCATCGCCGTCAAGGGTCCCAGGGGGAACGTGGAAGAGGGAAGGGACATCGTTGCGGCGGTGATGAAGGGGTTGCGGGAAGAGGAGTTCCTGATCGACCGGATGATCCGCCTCCAGGCCCGGGACGACTACACGGTCGCCCACTCCCTCAACGTGTGCGTGATGGTGGTAGCGCAGGCGGCCCGCCTGGATCTCTCCGAAGCGTTGATCCGGGACATCGGGTTGGCCGCGCTTCTGCACGACATCGGAAAGGAACTCGTCCCCGGGGAGATCCTGAACAAGCCGGGGAAACTGGATTCGGGAGAGTTCGCGAAGATCGCTCTCCATCCGGTCCTCGGGGCGGCCCACCTCCGGAAGATGTCGCTCGGGAGCGATCTTCCGGTCATCGTTTGCTACGAACACCACATTCGCCACGACCGGTCCGGCTACCCGGCCTCCCGCTTCCTCGACGCTCCGCATCCCGTGTCCCTGATGACCCAGATCGCGGACGTGTACGACGCCCTGCGGACGTTCCGTCCGTACCGGACGAGCCTCGAGCGGGAGACGGCCCTCGGAATCCTCCGCGAAGGGCGGGGTACGGAGTTCGAGCCCGTGCTCCTCGACCGCTTCCTCCGGCTGGTCTCGTGATGCCCCCGGATCAGCAGATCCGCGGGAGCTGGTCCCCCACGGGGTAGTCGATCGCCCGCACGCCGCCCGGGAATAAATTCTCGTGGATGGATCGACGGTTCTGTTTTACTATTCCCATGGAACGGCGAAGCGGCATGTCGAAAGCGTCGGCGAAAGTCCGGGGCGGGGCGTCGAAAGGGAAGAACCCCTGCGGAAACGAAGAGGACGAACGTTGAAGCCGTCGAGGTCACGTTGTACCGTCTCCGCTCTTGTCGCCCTTGCCGTGATCTCGGGGGCGGCGATCGGATGCACGCCGCAGGCGAAACAGGACGGCCCGCGGGAGAAGCTCACCTTCGCGTATCCCGTCAGCGGTGCCGACGCCTATCTCGTGCACGTCGCCTTCGCGAAGGGGTTCTTCGCGGAAGAGGGCCTGGATGCGACCCCCCGGCCGCTCGCCTTCGGGAAATTGGCGCTCGACGAGGTCAACGCGGGGAAGGCGGACCTTGCCGCGGTGGCGGACACGCCGTTCGTGCTTTCCGTGATGAACGGCGGGAAGATCACGATCATCGGAACGGTCAGTACCTCCGACACGAATCACGTCATCTACGCCAAGCGGGACCGCGGAATCACAAGGCCCGGCGACCTTTCGGGAAAGACGATCGGCGTCACGGCGGGCACCTCGGGCGACTTCTTCCTGTACTCCTTCCTTCTGTTCCACGGGATCGACGAGAACCGGATAAGACGCGTCGCCGTGAATCCCGACGAGATGGCCGAGGCGCTCGATACCGGAAGGGTCGACGCGGTCTCGACGTGGGGCGGGGTCTGGAAACGGTTGCGGAGGAAGTCCGGAGACGATGCAGTCGTATTTCCCGGAGAGGCGCTTTATGTGCAGGCCTTCTGCATCGCGGGAACGCGGGAATATGTGGACAGGAACCCGGGAACCGTAAATAAAGTCTTGCGGGCGCTGATCAAGGCAGAGACGTTCGTGAAACGCCATCCGGAGGAGGCTCTCCATCTCGCGGCGGAATTCACGAAAAGAGACAGGGCCGTCCTGGAAGAGATGATGGATATTTTCACGTATAGGGTGGTCCTGGATCAGGGCCTTCTCGTGAACCTGGAGGACCAGACGCGGTGGGTGATCAAGAAACGATTGGCCGCCCGCACGGATATGCCCAATTATCTCGGGTTCATCTACGACAACGCGCTTCGTTCGATCGATCCCGCGGCCGTTCGCATCGTCAGGTAGGGCGGAAACGATGAAGATCAAGAAGATTCTGGACTTAAACGCGTACATCTCCTTCGGGGCGTTCCTGCTCATCGTCTTGTCGCTTGTCTGGTCCTACCGGGAGAACGTGAAGGTGAAGCGGGGCCCGGACCTCGTGGAGGAGATTCGGAACGTGGTGTTCGAACGGATGGTCTTGCAGGACGATTTCATCCTTCATGCGGAGGAACGGGCGAAGACCCAGTGGCATGTGAAATCCGAAGCGTTGCGTCGATTGCTTGATTCGGCCGATCGGCAGTTTACGAGTGGGTACGACCGGGATCTGCTGCGAGAGGCGCGAAAGGATTTCAACGCTTCCCAGGCCGCGGTTTCCTCGTTCATGGGGCGTCACGAGAGAAAGGAGCCGGGCGGATCGAATTCCATCCATCATTCGGAAGCGGAGTCGATTCTGATCGGCCAGGCGTTCCTGAAGACCTACTCCTTGATGGACTCCGTCAACCGGTTGGACGTCTCGGCCGAGCGGAAAGCGGCAAGCGTGCGGGAACGGTCTATCGTAACGGTCGTCTTCTTCCTGCTGATCGGGATCGCGGCGATCATCAGGAATTCGGCGGTTATCAACCGGGTGTTGAGCCGGCGCATTGCGGAGCTCGGCAAGGAGATGGAGGCCATCGGGGCCGGCAACCTGGATCACCGGATCGACCCGGCGGGCGACGATGAACTCTCGGCCCTGGCGCGGGGCGCCAACGAGATGGCCGAGAAGCTGAAAGTGTCGTACGTCTCGATGGAGAATCTGCAGCGGGAGATCGCCGAGCGGGAACGGTCCGAAGAGACCGCCCGGAGAGAGACTTCCTTGCGGGGAATCCTGCTGGACAATCTTCCGTGCATCGCCCTGATCTTGAAAAAACAGACCCGAGAGATTGTCGCGTGCAACGCGATCGCAAGGGAATACGGCGCCGTCGTCGGCAAGACATGTCACGACACCCTCGCGGTTCCCGGCACCCCTTGCCCGTTCTGTCTGGCTCCCGAGGTCTGGAAGGTCGGCGAGAGCCGACAGGTCGAAACCGAGTACATGGGAAAATTCTGGCATTGGATCTGGGTCCCGTTTTCCGAAGACCTTTACATCCATTACATCTTCGAGATCACCGAGCGCAAGGCGGTGGAACGGGAAAAAGAGAGACTTCAGGCACAGCTTCTCCAGGCGACGAAGATGGAGGCGGTGGGTCGGCTGGCGGGAGGCGTGGCGCACGACTTCAACAACCTTCTGACGGTGATCACGGGGTACAGCGAACTTCTCCGGGCAAAGGTCGGGAAAGACTCCCCGATGCACGGAGAACTCGAGGAGATCCAACGGGCGGGCGAGCGCGCGTCGTTGCTGACGCAGCAGCTGCTGGCGTTCTCCCGGAAACAGATCATCGAACCGAAGGTGGTGCGGCCGGATCGCCTGGTGACGGAGCTGCAGAAGATGCTGTCCCGGCTGATCGGCGAGAACATCGATCTGCAGACCACCACGGGGAAGGCGCTCGGATCGGTGAAGGTGGACCCCGGGCAGTTCCAGCAGATCCTGATGAACCTGGTGGTGAACGCCCGGGACGCGATGCCGGAGGGGGGGAAGATCGGTATCGAGACGGCGAACGCGGAGCTGGACGCGGGGTACTGCGCGACGCACCCGTACGTCAAACCCGGCCGGTACGTGATGCTGGCGGTGAGCGACACGGGGCAGGGGATGGACACCGAGGTCAAGTCGCACATCTTCGAACCGTTCTTCACGACGAAGGAGAAGGGGAAGGGAACGGGGCTTGGGCTCGCCACGACGTACGGTGCGGTGAAGCAGTCGGGCGGGTCCATCGAGGTGTACTCGGAAGTCGGGGTCGGGACGACAGTAAAGATCTATCTGCCGCGGGTCGAGGAGGAAGAGGGGCAACAGGGAAAAGGCGACCGCGCGGCGGATCTGCCCCGCGGGACGGAGACGGTGCTGTTGGTGGAGGACGAGGAGAGCTTGCGCACCCTGGGCGTCCGGATCCTGAAGGATCTCGGGTACGGGGTATTGGAGGCGCGGAACGGGGACGAGGGGCTCGCCCTGGCGATGGCACGCAAGGAGCGGATCGATCTTCTCCTGACGGACGTCGTGATGCCGGGGATGGGCGGGAAGGAATTGGCGACGCGGCTGGTCGCGCATCACCCGGAGACGAAGGTGCTCTTCACGTCGGGGTACACGGACGACGCGATCGTGCGCCACGGAGTACTGGACGAGGGGGTGTTGTTTCTCGGGAAGCCGTACACCCCGTCGGATCTGGCAAGGAAGGTCCGGGACGTTCTCGGCAAGGCGTGACCGTCGGGCGACTTGAATCCACCTTCGCGCGGCGCGAGGGAAAGGCGGGTGGGTCATCGATGAAGGGCCTGGTATTCACCGAGTTTCTCGAACTGGTCGATGAAAAGTTCTCCCCCGAGACGTGCGAGCGGATGATCGGGATGTCCGTTCTTCCGTCGGGAGGTGCGTACACCTCGGTCGGCACCTACGACGCGGGGGAGATGCTTTCGCTGGTATCCTCCCTTTCGACGGTGACGGCCATTCCCGTCCCCGACCTCCTCAAGGGGTTCGGTCGCCACCTTTTCTCGCGCTTCGTGTCGGCGTTCCCTGCTTTCTTCAAGGGGGTCGGGTCGGCGCTGGAGTTCCTCCCCCGGGTCGAGGATTACATCCACGTCGAGGTGAAAAAACTCTACCCGGATGCCGAGTTGCCGACCTTCTCCTGCGCGGTGCCGGAACCCGGGACGCTGGTCATGACGTATCGGTCCGGGACGAATCTTCCGGATCTTGCGGAGGGGTTGATCCGCGGATGCATCGCTCATTTCGGGGATCCGGTGTCGGTCCGGAGGGAGACCGCCCCCGGGAATCCGCACGAAACCGTCTTCACGATCTCGCCGAGGTAGGCGGAGGATTGGATTCGCAGGTCGAGATACTGCGCCGGCGGTTCGAGCGGGAGCGCCTCGCCCGGAAAGAGGCGGAGAGAATCGCGGAAGAGAGAAGCCGGGAGCTCTTCGAGAAGAACCTGGAGCTCGAGAGACTCTCCTCCACCGATCCGCTGACCGGCCTCCACAACCGGAGGCACTTCAGCGCTTCCGCCCGCATCGAATTCCAGCGAGCCCTCCGGTTCGATCTGAAACTCTCCGCGGTCATGATGGACATCGACCACTTCAAGCGGGTAAACGACCGTTTCGGGCACGCTGCGGGGGACGCGGTTCTCGTCGGGGTGGCGGGCGCCTGCATCGCCGGGATCCGGGCGACCGACCTGCACGCCCGGTACGGCGGGGAAGAGTTCTGCTTTCTTCTTCCCGAAACCGGCCTCGACGGGGCGGGGATTCTCGCGGAGCGGTTGCGGGACGCCGTCGCGGCGTTGCACTTCACGGCCGGAGGCGTGGACTTCGCCGTGACCGCCAGTTTCGGCGTCGCCGAACGCCTCGCGGACGGGGATTCGATCGAGCTTCTGCTGGATCGAAGCGACAAGGCGCTGTACGAAGCGAAGCGGGAAGGCCGCGACCGGGTTGTGCCGTGGAAGGCTTCCTGAGGCGCGGCCGAAGGACCGGCCCATCGACCCGTTGAAGAAAAACCTGAGCACAGGCCTCCCGGGTCTCGACCGGGTCTTCACGGGGATCCTCCCCGGCGACAACATCGTCTGGCAGGTGGACGTCGTCGACGACTACCGTCCCTTCGTCGACCCGTTCGTCCGCGACGCGATCGCGCGCGGGAAACGGCTCGTCTACTTCCGCTTCGCCCGCCACCCCGAGCTCGTTCCCCGGGGGATCGGCGCGGAGATCCACACCCTCCATCCCGAAGTGGGCTTCGAGACGTTCACCGCCCGGACCCACAAGATGATCGAGGAAGCGGGACGCGGCGCCTTCTACGTT
>Ga0172376_10003485_pt1 | contig 18564 bp, 14 predicted proteins | sample Lak35m_FD_121114 | JGI IMG/M metagenome (GOLD analysis project Ga0172376, IMG submission 121114) | Freshwater microbial communities from Kabuno Bay, South-Kivu, Congo - kab_092012_35m | ecosystem: Environmental > Aquatic > Freshwater > Lake | place: Democratic Republic of the Congo: South-Kivu... | reverse complement strand
GTTGTTGGCAGGCTGAAGCCTACCCTACTTGTTGTTGGCAGGCTGAAGCCCGCGCTACTCGTCGTTGGCAGGCTAAAGCCCGCCCTACTTTTTGCGGCGTTTCTTTTTCGCCTTCTCTTCCGGGGCTGGCTCGTCGGTTGATGCGCCCGGCAGCTTTTGCGGCACGATGATGCAGTTGTCGCCGAGCTCCAGTTCTTCCTCGTCTTCGATTGGCCGGCCGCGGTCGTCGAGTTTCACGTCGGCCTCGGCCGTCTTCTTCTTGGCGACCGCCAGCAGCTGCTCATAGAGCTGCGCACGATCGACGCCGTTGATCACCGAGACCGCCGTGGCCACCTCGCCGAGATACCGCAGAAAGATGCTGCGCCGCTGCCCTTCCTGGGCCACCCGCAGCCGGCGCCGCATATACATCCCGAGCTTCCGGCCGACCGCCTGCAGTGCCAGGCGGATCTCCTTCTGGATCTCGGGATAGGAGGCGATCGCCTCCTTCGATTCGCTCGTGAACGGCACCCAGACGCTCGCCACATGCACCATCGCCGTGACGGGGCCGTTCGGAAGGCCGCCGCGGGACTGCGAGAGGCCGTATGACCGCCAGTTCGTCGATGTGATCGTCTGTGTGACGGCACAGGCTGCGGGCTGGAACTGGAGCGGCACGCGGTTGGCATACCGCAGCACGTTCATGCTCTGCCCCTCGTCCACGTTTACATGCTGCATCGCGCCGTGCAGGGCGTCGAGCTGCTGCTTCTTGAGTTTCGACGGGCTCTGCCGCGGGGCGAGCTGCGCCTCGGCGAGGATCTTGTCGGCGGCCTCGCCCCCCATGCCGGTGAACGTGGTGGTGAGAAACTGCCGCAGGCTGCGGGCGTCGCTCTCGCCCGCCAATTCCCCGAGCGCGTCGCGGGTGATCTTCTGCGCGGCCACGCCGCCACCGTAGGCGAGCGCCGCCTCGATCACGAACGGATTGCCGCGGTAGACCGATGGCGGCCTCGTGGCCGCCGTGAAAAACTCTCCGGGCACAACCTGCCGCAGGCCGGCGAGCAATCGCTGCTCCCCGATCGGCACGATGCAGTCGGTGGCCGGCGGCGGGATCTTCGTCTCCTGGATCGCCCTATAGAGCGCGTCGGCCTCGCCGCGACCGAGCTTTCCGGTCGTCACCCGCGTGGAGAGCTTGGCCATGTCGCAGATCTTCTTTGCCGTGCCGTGCGAGACGCGCGAGAATGATTGCGTGAGGAACTGCGCGAGCGTGAGCTTCGGGTGCTCCTGGAGCATCGTCACGAGCCGGCCGAGTTCCACGCCATAGGGATGCGGCTTGATCTCCTTGGGCTCGGGGGGGAGGTCGTCGTTGGACCGCTCGAGGATCCGCTCCGGCCCGTCCGGGCCTTGGAAGTGAATCCGCGCGTGCGGGTTGGCGATCGCCGTCTGCTCGAGATACTCCTCGACGCTCCCGCGCCCGCGCTGAAACTTCGCCTCCATCTCGATCGTGACACGGGTGCCGTGCTCGATCGCCTCGCCCTTGTCGTTCGCGGCCACCCACTCGATCGAGTGCTTCTTCATCAGCTCGTCGCCGGCCTTGCCGGGCGGGATGTCGACACCCTCCCCCTTGCCGTTGAGGATTTCCGGCTGATTGGTCTTCGTGTCGATCCGCAACTCGTAGTAGTGGGCGCGATCCTTGGGGCCGGTCTTGGAGATGATCTTCACCGGCTTGCCGGTGGTGAGCACGCCATACATGCCGGCCGCCGAGATGCCGATGCCCTGCTGGCCGCGGCTCATTCGCAGCCGGTGAAACTTCGAGCCGTAGAGCAGCTTGCCGAAGATCAGCGGGATCTGCTTGCGGACGATGCCGGGGCCATTGTCCTGCACGCCCATCCGGTAGCGGCTCCCGCTCTCGCCCACCTGCTCGATGTGCACCCAGATCTCGGGGAGGATGCCGGCCTCCTCGCAGGCGTCGAGCGAGTTGTCCACCGCCTCCTTCACGCTCGTCAGCAGCGCCTTCCGCGGCGAGTCGAAGCCGAGCAGGTGACGGTTTTTGGCGAAAAACTCGCTGACGGAGATGTCGCGCTGGCCGGCGGCGAGCGCCTGGGCCGTGGCCCGGCGCTTGGCGGGGGCTTTGCCGTTGCTCGACGGCGCCGGCGCCGCCTGCGGCTCCACGGCCTCGTCGGACTCGGGCGCCGCTGATGGCTTGCCTGTGCGGGCAGGGGCCTTCGTGTCGCGGGACTTTTTCAGAGGTTTTCGTGTCTTCGTGGCCATCGCAGAGACTGTGAACAGCAGCGAGCCTGGTGGCAAGAGGGGCAAAGTATAGCGGTTGTAGGGGGTGTTTGTGAGGTCGCGCGGCCGGGGGGCCGTGGAGCGGACCTTGCCTGCTGGGCAGGGGCGTCGGCGGTGGCGGCCGTCGGGTCATCGGCTGAATCATCCGCTGCCGAAGAACTGGCATTCGAAATCGATGCGCCGGCGGGGGCCGGACGGTCGCGAGGGGAGGCGATGATGCAATTGCGCATGGTCATCCGGGGAACGAGTGTCGCGGCGGCGATCGTCGTCGCCTGGCTCGCGGTCGATGCGTCGGCCGCGCCGATCAATGGCGGCGCCGAGGCCCCCACGCCCGACGTTTTCTACAACTACTATGTGCCGCCGGTGCCGGCAGGGTCGGGCCCCGGCTTTGGGGCGCAGCTCTACGTGGCGCCGCGGCCCGTGCCGCCGCGGGTGGGGCACACCTGGTACACCTATCCGCCCTTCATGCCCCATGAATTTCTCTACAAGCACCGGCGGCACTATGTTCGGCCCGCCGGCGTGACGGGCATGCGAACCGACGTCCGTGCCTACTGGTGGTGAGGAGCAACGACGCAATGCAGCGATCAACGGTCGAAACAATCAGCTTGAAGCTCGTCATCGCCGCAGCGTTTGCCGTCGGCGGGCTGGCCGGCGCCATCTGCCTCGCGGGCGGCCATCACCGACGCCATGCCACCTGCGCCGAGTGCGGCACCGATGCCTGCTGCCCCGGGTGCGGCCACCACTGCTGCCACGGCGGACTGTGTGGTCTCTGCGACGGGAGCCAGCACTGGCTGCATCACGACGTGATTGAGAAGCGGTATTTCCTGCGGAGCCAAGGAAAGAGTTGGCACAGCCGCTGGTATGACCCGAGCGTCGGCCGGCCGATGGCGCTCGTCGTGCCGCCGACCGCGGAGTTTACGAGCGAATATTCGTGGGGCGTGCCGAGCTCACGCGTGATGCCGATCTATCACCAATACCGTCGGCCCTATCCGGGGGCGGGCGCGGTGCCGGGGTCGGGCGGCGCGATGTATCCCACCCCGAACCAGCCGAGCGACACGGTGCAATTCGGCGTGCACCCGGTTCGCGGACCATGGGGTGCTTACTAGCTTCACGCGAAACATCGGCATCCTGCCGATTTTCGCTTGGCGAGCTCCGCTCGCTGGTGTTTACGCGGCCCTCCGGGCCTGACGCGGTCCGGTAGGGTAGGCTTCAGCCTGCCCCGAGAAAGCTTCAGCCTGCCCCGAAAGACGGGCTGATGCGTCAGATATGGCAGGCGAAAGCCTGCTTGTTGGCAGGCTGAAGCCTACCCTACGGGAGTTTCGCGCGAGCGAGCGCTGCCCAGGGGCTTTCGGGCGCCAGTGCCAGGAACGCCCGGAGGTGGCGCTGGGCATCGTCGGGGCGGCCGGATTCTTCGAGAACGCCCGCCATGTGCCAGTGGGCATCGGCGTAATCGGGCTGCTGCCGCAATACGCCCTCGAGCGCCGCCAAGGCAAGCTCGTGTTCGCCGAGTTCCGCCAGCACACAGCCCAGGCTCGAGCGGGCCTCGAGATGATCCTCATCGAGTTCCACCGCCGCGTAATACCGCTCCCTGGCCGCGGTGAGGTCACCCGCGCGGTAGAGCAGTTCGGCGAGCATGTAGACGACTTGGGCCGTTGGCCCGCCAGCCTGCAGCGCCGCCCGGAGCGCTTCGGCGGCCTCGAGATATTCGCCGGCCGCCTCGAGGTCGTCGGCCAGGTCGAGCAACTCCGCCACGCAGGTCGGGTCGTTGCCAGCGTCGAGCTCGATCTCGACGGCCGGTGCCGGTGCGGCATGCATCGGCTGGAGGAGGGCGGGCGTCGACTCCGTCTCGTTGGCGTGGAGTCCGTCGGTGTAAAAGCCCAGCTGCAACTGGCCGCCTGCGCTCACGAGCCGATCGCCGAGGCGGATGCTCAGCCGTCGGCCGTCGGCGACGATCAGCTCGCTCTGCTTCGCCACCTCGGCGGCGCCACCCGGCGCGAGCCCGGAAAGCTTGGCGTCGATGTCGCGCAGCGAGAGGCCGGCCGCCAGCAGTCTCACGAGCCGCCGGCCGATCACGAGCTGCGGAAAATCAAACCACTCGAGGGCGCCGGCCCGTCGGGCGGCCGACAGAAGCCCGCCCCGCACCCAGTGCCGCACCGCGGCCGGGGGCGCGCCGAGCACGTCGGCCATCATCGCCACCGTGTAGAGCCGGCGGACGCCGGACTGTTCGTCGGGATGCTCGTCCGCAAAGAGAGACGACGCGGCCTTCGACGATCGATTCGGCCTGGCCGGGCGTTGGCCACTTCGCGCGGCGGCGCGTTGATCGCGTGTCGTGGTCGAGCGGTCTTCCCTGACCTTGCCGGGCATGCCTGTCCTCTCTTGCGTCGGGAGAATCTACTCGACCGGAACGGAGGCGATCCAGCCTTCGAGCGGATCGAGCCGTTTCGGCAGGCCATAGCGGGGGAGGGCGGCGGCGTGGGCCGCCTGTAACGCACAGATCACGGCGTCGAGAAGGTCGCCGCTCCCGTCGGCAACGAGCCGCCGTCGCCAGGCCGGCGTGAGCGAAAGCATGGGCGAGAGGCCGGCGGAGCCCGCAACGAGCGCCGCGACGATCGCGCGGCGATTGCGCATCCGATCCGGTGTCTGCTTCGAGGCCACGTCGCTCTTATAAGACCGCCGGCAGACCTTCCGCGCGGTGAAGCCCGGATAGGCCTCGAGCGCGATTCGCTTCGGCCTGCCCGCCTCGCCCCGTTGTCGGTGCGCGGGAAAGGCGAGGCCCGCGTCGAGCATCCGGCCGATGCCCGCGTGCATCATCCAGGCGACCGGCGGATTCGCCCAGCGCATCGCCGGGCTCGATCCCGCCGGCTTGTCGGCTCGGCGCCAGGCAAACTTGTCGCCCGGCGGGCGGCCGTCGCACCAGCGGCGAAACGCGGTGCGGAGCCGGTCGCGCGGCTGGCCACAGAAAAATCGCACGAAGTCCGGCCAGTCGGTGGGCCATCCTTCGTGCTCGATGAGGGGCCGGGGCTGTCCGAACGGCAGGTCGAAGCCGCCGAGCCACTCCCCGCCCGACACGAGGAATCGCTCAAAGTCACCGAGGCTCTCGAGCGGGAGGACTTCGTCGAGATAGAAGACGTGGCCGCGGCCCTCCGCAACGCAGCGGCCGACAGCCACGGTGATCAGTTTCTTTGCCGACGGCGCCGATGTGAAATCCACACCAATGACGACCGCACTGTCGTCGAGGGGGGCTCCCGCTTGCTCGCACGCGGCCCGTGATGACACGTCGCGATGATCCAGCATCAATGCGCGAACGGCCGGTTCGAGGCGGCTTCGGCCTTCGAAAAATCGGCCGCGATGGGGAGCGACACCGTGGCGGTCGCGGCCCACTCCGCGCCGCGCTGCAGCGTGTTGATGAAGCCGACGCACTCCATCGAATAGGTCTCGTGCCCCATCGGGGTATGGAAGACACGTCCCTTGCCGTAGTCGATCGTCATGATGATCGGCTCGTGCCGATTGGTCTTCGGCGAGAAGGCCGTGGCCAAGACCTGCATGTTTTCGGCAGGTCCCCGGAGGCTGTCGTCCAGCTCATGTTTGGCGTGCATCCAGGTGAAGGGCATGCCCTTCGTGATTGGATGATTCGCGTCGCGCACGACGACCGCAAACGGCGCCTGCGGACCGTGGCTGCCGCCGGCACCGGCGCGGCCGCGCAGACGAGAAGCAATCGCACGATTTTCATCGGAAGCCCTACGCTGGCACGACGATCTGAATTTTCAACGCCGCCCAGCTTGAAGAGGCTATGCCGTGCCGAGAGAGCGGGCAATCAGGTCGCGCGGTCGCCGCGGCCGGCTTCGATCCGCAGGAGGCCGCCGGAGGTTTCGGCGGCGGGCACGTCACGGGTGTCGGCCGCGGGCGGGGCGGGCTCGACCGATGGACCGAGCGGGGCGACCGTCGGCTCCTGGGCGGGCTTCGGCGCGGCGGGCTGCGAGTGGGGTGCGGCGGCTTCGGCCTTGGCCGGGGGCGTGGGGATCGACTCGATCGGACGCAGGCTGGCGTCGTCGCGGGGCACGACCGGCTTCTGGGCGCGGACGGCCTCGGCCTGCGAGGGATCGACGTGGGGCTGCGCCGAACCCGTCCAGCCTTCTTGCGGCTTGCCAGGCTGATCGGCCGGCTTGTCGCTGAACGTCTTCATCGCACCGGCTTCGGCGGGCGTGAGCGACGGAGCAGCGGCGGCCGGCGCCGCAGCGGGACGGGCGGCCGCCGACGGGGCGGGCGCGACGGCGGGAGCAGCGGCCGCCGACGGGATCGGATTGCCGCAGGCGTCGAGCGGCACCCGCATCACGACCGTGCGGGGCGAGCGAACGCTGTAGGTGTAGGGCGTCTTCTTCTCGACGAGCCGCGGCACCTGCATCGAACGCTGCTCGGTGACATATTTGCAGACCTGCGTGCTCACCGGCTCGACCCGCTCCTCGGCCACCATCTTCATGACCTGCACGGGCACCTGCCGGACCTGCTCTTCGGCAACCATGCGCATCGTCTGCACAGGCACCTTGTTGTCGACCCGCTCGACCACCTTGCGGACGGTCTGCACGGGGACCTGGCGGACCTGCTCTTCGGCGACCATGCGCATCGTCTGCACCGGCACCTGCTGCACGACCTGCTCGTCGACGTAGCGGACCGTCTGCACCGGCACCTTGCGGGTGACGACGCGGTTGACCATCGTCGTCTCCGGCACCTGCACCGGCGTGTAGGTCGGCTGATACGTGCGGTTGACCTGGTTCATGACGACGCCCGGCGTGACCGTCCAGCCATAGCCGCCCCGCTGCCACGACATCAGGCCCGTGTAGGGATTGACGGCATAGCCGCCGGGCACCCAGCCGAGCTGCGCAGTGCCGGGGGCCACCATCGGCGTGACGGTGTCGACGGCCTGCGAGCCGACGGAGTAGGCGGTGCGGACGGTCGTGACCGGCTCGGCGACGGTGTAGGCCTCTTCGCGCTCGCTCGTCTCGTAGACCGGGCGACGGACGACGCTCACCTGCTGCTGCACCGCGGTCTCATAGACGGGCTTCATGACGGTGAACCGCTCCTCGCGGGTGCTCGTCTCGACCACGTCGCGGGTGACGTCGTAGCTGCGGTCGACGACCTGCGTCTCGTAGACCGGCTTCATGACGGTGTAGCGCTCTTCGCGGGTCTGCGTCTCCCACACGGGCCGCTGCACGGTGTAACGACGCTCCGAGGTCTGGGTCTCCCAGACCGGCTTCGTGACGGTGTAGGTCTTCGTGTCGTAGACAGTCTCATACGAGACGCGATAGGCCGTGACCTGCTGCTCGTCGTAGACCGTCTGGTAATCGAGCCGGTAGGTCTGCGTCGCGACGGGAGCGGACGACGCCTCGCCGCAGCACTGCGCGCGGGCGACGGAAGACTGCGGTGCGAGCACGAGCACCGCGCAGATTGCGACTTGGATCTGCTTGACGAACGACGTGCGGGTCGGGAGGAGACCGAACGAAGACATGATTCAACTCCTGAGAAAAGACCCTTCGAGACTAATCCCTCAGACGCAGGCTTCAAGGGTTTTGTTCACTCTTTTTTTGGATTTTTCCCGGGAAAAACGGGGGTCAAAACCGCGCGACCGCTGCAACCCATCCATCTTACGGGCCTGGTCCAGTGTCACGCCGGAAGCGGGGGAGGAGGCCGCTTGCGGGGCAAGCGGCCTACGGGCGGCTGGGCTCCGCTTGCGGAGCAAGCGGTCTCCTTGGGGGGAGCCGCCGGAATCGGCGGAAGCGTGACGAGCATTTGAACCGAGTCCGCGAGGGCCACCGCGAGGCACCTTCTGCCGTTCCGGCGGCGCGTTGGGCACGTGCGGCCAAACGGCTTCGGGGCGGCAAAAGTCTCGTCGCAAGGGCGAGGATACGCCCAAACGCTCCTCGAGCTTTCGCCGACCCCTTCGCCTACGTCGCGCGGACTGGAGCGGAGACGTCGGCGTCGAGGATGCGCAGATAATCGGCGATGAACTCGCCGTAGCGGGCCTTTACGTCGGCGGGCAGGTGCTTGTAGCCCGCCACGCGGCCGCGACACTTCGCGGCGCCGCACAGGCATGGCCCCTTGAGATGCTGCACCTCGTATTCGAACGTGTCGTAATCGAAGGTGAGCTCCTCGCCCGCCGCGATCGGCTTGAGCGCCCGCACCTCGAGCCGCTTCTCGCCGGCGTTTATCACCACGCCGCAGTTCGGCTCGCAGGAGTGGTTGAAGAGCACGGTCACGCCGTCGGGCAGGATGTGGGTGTCGGCCGACACCTGCATCGAGTGCCGCGAGCGCTTGGCGAGCGTGCGGCCCCACGTCGAGAGGATCATCTCGCCGGCGAGAATCGCGCGGGTGGCACAGACGCCGCGGCCGAGACGGACGTTTCGCACTTCGACCGGCTCGTGCGGCCCGGGCGACCGATCCTGGTTTTCGTGGATGGCCAGGCCGGCCATCTCGTCGAAGTTGGTCTCGCGGAGCCGCTGGCCGTAGCGTGCGGCGAGCCACGGCATCGTCTGCTCGATCGTGTCGGGCTGGAGCAGCACGAGGTCGCCGGCCGTCACGGCGTCGAGCACGAGCGCCGCCGATTGTTCCCAGTTGCCCCCCGACTCGATCGTGGTCGGGCGGTCGGCCCGCATGCCCTGCCGGATGCCCTCGGAGAGGAGCCGAGTGATCTCGCCCGGCTCACGGCCGCGGATGTAGGCATCTTCGTAGATCACCACGCGGTCGAACGTCGCCGCGAGCAGCCGTCCCTGCGTCAGCAGGTCTTCGTCGCGACGGTCGCCGGCGGCCGAATAGACGGCCGTGCGGCGTTCGTGCGGCAGCCGCTGCATCGTCGCGCAGATCTGCTCGAGCGACGGGACGTTGTGGCCGTAATCGACCACGATCGACGCGCCCTCGAGGTCGAGGAGATTGAACCGGCCGGGCGAGCCGCCCGTGCCGCATGAAAAACTCTCGAGGCCGACGCGAACGAGCTCGAGCGGCACGCCCAGGCACCATGCGGCCGCCGCCGAGGCCAGCACGTTTTCCACCTGGAAGGTCACGAAGCCCTTGTGCACCAGCGGCACGCGGTCGAGATGCGCAAGACGGGTTTCCCGTGGTCCGTCGCAGAGCACGATCCAGCCGTCGCGGACCGTCGCCGCCAGGCCCCCTGCCGCGAGGTGCTCGACGAGCACCGGGTTCGTCGGGTCGAGCGCGAAGTAGACCACCTGCCCCTTGCACCATTTCCGCATGTCCACGACGAGCGGATCGGCCGCATTGAGCACAGCGGAGCCCTTCTTGCTTACTGCCGCGACGATCGCCCCCTTCACCCAGGCGATCTGCTCGGGCGTGTCGATCTCCGCGATGCCGAGGTGGTCGCCCGATGAGATGTTGGTCACCACGGCGACGTCACAGAAATCGAAGCCGCAGCCCTCGCGCAGGATGCCGCCGCGGGCCGTCTCCAAGACCGCCGTGGTCACCGCGGGATTGGCGAGCACGCGGCGGGCGCTCGCCGGGCCGCTGCAGTCGCCCGTGTCGATCAGCCTTCCACCGATCCACACGCCCTCGGTGCAGGTGGTGCCGACGGTGGCGCCGCCGGTGGTGGCAAGGTGGGAGATCAGCCGCACGACGGTGGTCTTGCCGTTGGTGCCCGTGACGGCGGCGACCGGGATGCGGCCATCGTCGTCGGGGGCGAAGAGCGTGTCGACGATCGCGGCGCCGACGTTCCGCGGCGTGCCAACCGTGGGCTCGAGATGCATCCGCAGGCCCGGGCCGGCGTTCACCTCGATCACGACGCCCCGCTGCGATTCGAGCGATTGGGTGATGTCGGCGGTGACGATGTCGATGCCCGCCACATCGAGGCCGATGATCCGCGCCGCTTCGACGGCCCGCGCAGCCACCTCCGGATGGATGATGTCGGTCACGTCTTCCGACGTGCCGCCGGTGCTCAGGTTGGCGTTTTGCCGCAGGAGCACCTTCCGTCCGTCGGCAGGAACGGAGTCGGGCGTGAGCCCCTGATCGGCGAGCACGGCAAGTGCCACCTCGTCGATGGCGATCGGGCTCAGGGCCGTGGCGTGGTCGCCGCAGCGTCGCGGGTCTTCGTTGACGCGGTCAACGAGCTGACGCACGGTCGCCTCGCCGTCACCGATCACGGTGGGCGGATGGCGACGGGCTGCGGCCACCACCTTGCCGCCGACGACCAGGAGTCGGTAGTCGGCGCCGGTGACGAACCGCTCGACGACGACCGACGAATCCTCCTCGCGGGCGACCTGCCAGGCCTTCGCGATTTCGTCGGGCGTCGAGACGTTGACGGAGACACCGCGGCCTTGATTGCCGTAGCGAGGCTTCACGACGACCGGCACGCCGATCTCCTCGGCCACCCGCCAGGCCTCGGCGGCGTCGGCCACCGGCCGGCCTTCCGGCACCGGGATCCCGGCCTCGGCCAGGAGCGTGCGGGTGAGCTCCTTGTCTTGCGCGATCATCTCGGCGACCGCACCGGTGCGATCGGTCTCGGCGGCGAGGATCCGCCGCTGTTTGGCCCCTTGGCCGAGCCGCACGAGCGAGCCCTCGGTGAGCCGCCGGGCCGGAATGCCACGGGCGATGGCCGCCTCGACGATCGACCGCGTGCTGGGGCCGAGCTGCTCCTCGAGCAATACGCTGCGGAGCCGCTTGATCTCGGCGGCGACGTCGAAGGGCTCGTCGGCGATGGCCGCGTTCAGCAGCCGATGCGCCGCATGGAAGCACTCGATCGCGAACTTCTCTTCCTTGTATTCGATCACCACCTTGTAGACGCCGCGGGTGTTGGTCTCCCGGGCGCGGCCGTAGCCCACCGGAGTGCCCGCGAGCGACTGTAGTTCGAGCGTGACATGCTCGAGGATGTGGCCCATCCAGGTGCCGGTGCGCAGACGCTGGAAGAAGCCGCCGCGCTCGCCGATCGAGCAGCGATGCTCGATCATCGTCGGCAGCCAGCTCATCAGCCGGTCGTTGAAGCCCGGCAGCGTGTGCGAGGGAAAGTCTTCGAGGTGGCCCAGATCGACCCAGGCCTCAAGGACGGGAAACGAAGCCCATTGGTTGGGACCGCGCAAAACCTTGAGTGATTTGATCTCCATGGAAGGAATTCATGTTCTCTCGCCCGGACGCAGACGCGTGCGTGGGCTGGGTTGTGTGCGCCTCTCCCGGCCGCAGGACATTCCCGCAGGCGCTGATGGGACGGAGGCTGCACGGATCGCTTCGGGGCCTGTCGGGCGCGTCGCCCGAAAAGCCCGGTTTGCAATGGCAGGGGTGCGAACAGAGCTGACGACGGACGTCGTCAGGGCGGCTGGCAGTCGGGAGCCGCTGGGGAGACGCCCCTGCTGAAGCATGGCTTCGCAGGCAGGCTGAAGAACGACGCGGGAGATGAAGATCCCGGGAGAGACGAACCGACCAACCACGAACCGGCCAAAGTGGCCATGGGTCGAATGATTTCCTACACCGGCGAGCCGTCTTGCAACGCCGCACGCCGCGCGGACGTGCGTTCGCTTGCGATGCCCGTACCTGCCGGCACCATGAATCGAACCTGAAATAGAACCTGCTTCCTCATCAGTCACATCGACACGTCGAGCGGGCAACTCTCGCCACAACGAGACAGGCTTCGCACGACCACAAAAAAAGTTTACGCTTTCGTGTTCGGAATGCGAACTTTTTTTCAACCGCTCCGATCCGAAGGAACCTTCCATGCACGTCTCGTGCCAAGGCACCGACGAACCGGCGGAAGACCAGAAGAACGCGACGAAACCAGCGAACGCGTGCGGTCCGCGGAGCGTGGTCATGGAAGGGATGACAATCCGGTATGCAAAATCGCTGTCGGCCAGTCTGAAGGCAAGAAATTTTTACTCAAGCACCGCTTGAAACAGGGTAATTTAGGAATCTTCGGAAGACGAGGCAAGAATCTGTTGGCAGAGCCTCGGAAACCGCTTTCTTTGCACGAAAAACCACCAAATCGGCCCGGACAGCCGCTTTTTATGGAACATCTTCACGGCACGGCCGCGCAGCCGCCCTGCGAGCGGTTTCCGCTCGAGCCGGGCGAGACGCTCTTATCCGCCTGCCGGTTCGACTTGAACGCCGACCTGAGCTTTACCGACGGCTGGCTGGTCCTGACCGACAAACGATTGCTTGCCGACGCGCCAGCCTCGGCCGACGAACCGCCGGCGCGGCGAACGGCGGACGGTGTCTGGGCCTGGCCGCTCGATGCGACAACGCAACTCGACGTTCGAATGCGGAATGCGATCGGCCGGATCGAGCTTGCCGCGCACGGTGACGTGGTCGCCCGTTGGATGTTTACGGCGGCCCGCGCCAAGGGAGTGCACGCGCTGGAGGATGCATTCGACGAGCGACTGCATGGCGAACGGGCGGCGCGGCACGACAAGCCCCAGCCTCGCGCGGAGGCCCCCGAGCAGGAAGCTGCCGCGGTTCCCTCGGCGAAGGCCGGCGAGGAGGAGGCCGCTCCGGTCGCCGGCGGTGCCTCGTGGCAGGCGCTGGGGCGGCTCGTGTCGTTTGCCCGGCCGCACGCGGGGATGGCGGTTCTCGGCGGCGTGCTCACGCTCACCGGCACCGCCGCTGCGCTCGTGCCCCCCTATCTGACGATGCCCTTGGTCGATCAGGTGCTGATCCCACGGCAGAACGGCGCCAACGTGCCCTTCTCGGTCGTTTGGTGGTATCTCGCCGGCCTCGCCCTGGCGGCCTTCGCGGCCTGGTTGCTCTCCTGGGCGCGGTCGTGGGTGCTCGCCTGGGTGAGTGAGCGGGTGGCGGCCGACCTGCGGGTGCGGACGTATGCCCACATGCAAAACCTCTCGCTCGACTTCTTTTCCGGCAAACGCACGGGCGACCTGATCACGCGGGTGGGCAGCGACACCGACCGCATCAACATGTTTCTCTCGGTGAACCTCATCGAGTTTTCCTCGAATGTGATGCTCGTGCTCCTGACGGCGGCCGTGCTCGTCTGGATGAATCCCACGCTCGCGGTCGTCACGCTCGCCCCGTTCCCGTTCGTGCTCTGGCTGGCCTATGCCGTCCGCTATCGGCTGCGGCGCGGCTTCGCGCGGGCGAGCGTGGCTTGGGCCGACATGACGAGTGTGCTGGCCGACACGATCCCCGGCATCCGCGTGGTGAAGGCCTTCGCGCAGGAGCAACGCGAGGTCGGCCGCTTCCGCGCCGCCAACGACCGGGTACTCGAGGCGAACGACCGCGTGAACGTCGTCTGGTCGTTCTTCGGTCCGCTTGTGAGCCTCTGCAGTGAAGGGGGCATCCTCGTCGTCTGGGCGGCCGGCGCCTGGCTCGTCTTCGGCGGCTCGGTGACGGTCGGCACGCTCACCGCCTTTCTCACCTACATCTCCCGCTTCTACGGACGCGTCGAATCGATGATTCACATGGTGCCCGCCACGCAGCGGGCCGCGGCGAGCGCCCAGCGGATCTTCGAGATCCTCGACTGCACGCCGAGCGTGGCGGAAGCCGGCCGGCCGGTCGATCCCGGCCGTGTGCACGGGCGGATCGTGATCTCGGGCGTGCACTTCCGCTATGGCTCCCGCGAGATCCTCCACGGCATCGACCTCACGATCGAGCCGGGAGAGATGATCGGCCTCGTGGGCGCGAGCGGCTCCGGCAAGTCGACGCTCGCGAACCTCGTCTGCCGGTTCTACGACCCCTCCAGCGGCTCGATCACGATCGACGGGACCGACCTGCGGCAGCTTTCGATCCCTGACTACCGCCGCAACCTCGGCTGCGTGCTGCAGGAGCCCTTCCTCTTCTTCGGCACGATCGCGGAGAACATCGCGTACGGCCTTCCGGACTCACCCCGCGACAAGATCGTGGCGGCGGCGCGGGCCGCGGGGGCCCACGACTTTATCCTGCGCCTGCCGGCGGCATACGACTCCCGCGTGGGAGAGCGCGGCGGCTCCCTCTCCGGCGGCGAGCGGCAGCGGCTCTCGATTGCCCGCGCCCTGCTCGTCGACCCGCGGATCCTGATCCTCGACGAGGCCACTTCGAGCGTCGATCCCGAGACGGAGGCGATCATCCAATCGGCCATCGACCGGCTCGTGGCCGGCCGCACCACGATCGCCATCGCGCATCGTCTCTCGACGCTTCGGCGGGCCGACAGGCTCGTGGTGCTCGACGCGGGCAGGATCATCGAGATCGGCACGCATGATGAATTGCTCGCAGCCGACGGCGCCTACGCCCGGCTCTACAACGCCCAGATGAAGGCCGCTGAGGAGGCGGCAGCGGGCGTCTGACGACCCGAACCGAGAACCGAGCCATGGCTGCATCCAACACCCCGACGATCGAATGGCGGCTCGAGAGCAGGCCGCACGGCAGGCTCGACTTTATCGACGCCCAGGGCCGCGTGCATGCCGACGTGGACGTGCTCCGCGCCTTTCCGATCTCCGACACCGAAGGCCCCGTGGCGATCGTCGGCGAAAACGACCTCGAACTCGCGTGGATCGACTCGCTCGCGGCACTCGAGCCCGGGCTGCGGGCGGCCCTCGAAACGGAACTCTCCCGCCGTGAATTCCTTCCGCTCGTGATGCGGATCGAGGAGGTCTCCGACAGCGAGCCGGCCGAGTGGACGGTCGAGACTGACCGCGGCCGCCGCCGTTTCAAGGTCGCGCACGCGGATGACATCTTGCGGCTCCCCGACGGCGGCGCGGTGATCACCGACACGTTCGGCGTGCGCTACACGATCCCGAGCATCTCCCGCCTCGACTCCCGCAGCCGCCGATTCGTCGAGAAGGCACAGTAGGGCGGGCTTCAGCCTGTTCGTCTCGCCATTTGCCGTCAACTCGCCCAACCCGGCCCGGGGCTGCCGATTACCCTCTCGGCGGACGTTCGCTACGGACATCCTGTCCTTCGCTCACTGCATGTCCGCTCGCTTCGGCATCCTGCCTGCGCTCGCTCCCATAGCCCGCGAAAGGGTAATCGGCAGCCCTGAGCCTCCCCGCATTCCGGACAAAACAGTTGAGGAGGCTTCGGGTGACCCGTACCCCGGGAGCCGGCGTATGCTGACAAGCGAAGCCAGGATGGAGAAGCGCCGTCAGCATCCGAGTGAGCGGAAGGCATGGATGCCTGCAGCGAACGTCCGGCGATGGGGTATGGGTCGCCCGAAGCTGGCTTGGGCGAGTTGAGGCCTGTCCTACTTCAGGCCGGGGCGGCGGTCGAGGGCGCCGCGGACGCCGAGCTGCTCCGGGTGGCGGGCGATCTTGTCGGTGAACACGCGCACGTCGTCCACGATCGGCCGCAGTTCCTTCGTGAGCTTGTTGACGTTGTTGGCCGCCTGGGCGAGGTCGTCGTAGACCTTCGGATCGCGGACGAGCTTGCCGAGCGTGCCCTGCGATTCGTTCAGCGCCTTCGTGAACAGCGCCGCCTGCTGGAGGGTCTCGTCGAGCCGGCTGATCGTGCGGTCGACCTGCGCCACCATCTCCTCGCCACGGTCGCCGAGCGGCTTCGTGAGCCCTTCGAGATTGCGGAGGTTTCGGTCCGCCGAGTCCACGACGGTGCCGATGCCCTGCACGGTGGTCCGCAGATCGGCCATGACCTGCGGGAGTGCCTCGATCGCGGCCTTCATCCGCTCGCGCGACTTCGGATCACCCATCACGTCGTTGATGTTGTTCATCGCAATCGTGAAGTTGTCGAGCGCGGCCTCGGTCTTCCGGACCATGCTTTCGAATTTATCGTCGCCACCGGCGAACATCCGATCGAAATTTTTCGAGAGTTTGCTGACCGACTCGCTGGCCTCGGCAAGCGAGTCGAGCGTGGCGCCGAACTTCGGCTCGAGTGTCGCGAAGACCTCGAAGGGATCGCGAGAGACTGCGCCGGCGAGCACCTCCTCCTTGCCGAGACGCTGCCGCGGCGGCACGATCCGGCCGGGTACGAGCGAGATCTCGGCGTCGCCGAGGAGTGAGCCGCTGATTCGCGGCTGCTCGTCCTTGTAGATCGGCACATAAGCATCGACGTCGGCCACGACGGTCACGCCGCCGCGCTCGTTGAGCGTGACGTCGCTGACGCGGCCCACGAGGATGCCGTTTTTGCGCACGGGCGTTCCCTCGGAGACGCCGCGGGCGTCGGCGAATTCCATCTTCAGCGGATAGGTCGCCTGCACGAGCGACGGCAGGTCGCCGAAGAGCACGATCAGGATGCCGGCGATGATGGCCGTCGCAAGCACCATCACGCCGACGCGAAACTGCATCACGCGATCGTTCATGGCGACTCCTCGGCGAGGCGGGCCTGTTCATCCTGCAGTTCGGTCAGCCGGGCGCCCGCCCGACCCTCGACGAACTGCCTGATCCGCGGATCGCGGGTGGCGTCCAGCTCTTCCGGCGTCCCCTCGAACACGATCTGCGACTCACCGGCGGCGAGCCGCGGGAGCGGATAGAGCATGATGATGCGATTGGCCACCTTGCGGGCCGTCTGCATGTCGTGGGTGACGACGATGCTCGTCACGCCCTCGCGGGCCCGCACCCGCAGGATCAATTCGTTGATGACGTCGCTCATGATCGGATCGAGGCCAGTCGTTGGCTCGTCGTAGAGCACCAGCGGCGGGTCGAGCGCGAGCGCCCGGGCGAGGCCGGCCCGCTTCCGCATGCCGCCGGAAAGCTGCACCGGTTTCTTGCGGGCCGCCGACCGCGGCAGCCCCACCTCGAGCAGGAGCGACTCCACGATCTCAGCGATCTCGCGTTCGCCGATCCGCGTGTGCTCGCGGAGCGGGAAGGCGATGTTGTCGGCGATCGTGAGGCTGTCGAAGAGGGCGGCTCCCTGGAAGACGAAGCCGTAGCGGGTGCGGATCGTGGCGAGCTGCCGCTCGGTCATGCGGCCGAGCGACTGCCCCTCGAAGCGAACCTCGCCGCGCGTGGGCTTGACGAGCCCGATGAGCGTCTTGAGCAGCACGGTCTTGCCGCAGCCGCTCTCACCGAGGATCACGAGCGTCTCGCCGGCTGGGATGGTGAGCGAGATGTCGCGCAGCACGGGCTGCGAGCCGAACTGCACGGAGACATCGTCGATCTCGAGCATCGGGCTCTCCGGGTGCTCGCGAAGGGTCGGCTTGTGGGTGGCGGTCGCTTGCATGGCGTTAGAGCAGCTTGCGCGGCCCCTCCGGACGGAAGAAATCGTGGACGTTGTTGAGCCAGATCCCCAGAAAGAGATCGAGCACCAGGATCAGCACGAACGAGTGGACGAAGGCATTGGTGGCCGACCGGCCGACTCCCTCGGCGCCATGGTCGCAGTGAAAGCCATGGTGGCAGCTCACCAGTGCGATCGCGGCCCCGAAAAAGAAACTCTTGAAGATGCCCATCAGGAAATCGAAGGCGTCGACATATTCCCGCGAATTGGCCCAGTAGTGGTGGTAGTCGATGCCCAGCAGGCCGTTCGAGTAGAGATAGCCGCCGAGCACGCCCATGAAGTCGGCCATGATCGTGAGCGTGGGAATGAGCACCAGGCAGCCGAGGAACCGCGGCACGACGAGGTAGTAAATTGGATTGGCCCCCATGCTCTCGAGCGCATCGATCTGCTCCGTGACCCGCATCGTGCCCAGTTCGGCCGCCATGGCGCTGCCCACGCGCCCGGCGAGCATCGTCGCCGCCAGCACCGGCCCGAGTTCGCGGACGAGCGAGAGATTGATCACCGATCCCAGCCGGGTTTCGAGCCCGAGCGCCTTGAATTGCGCATAGCTCTGCACGGCCAGCACCATGCCGATGAAGAGGCCCGTGAGCGCAACGACGGGAAGCGAGAGCACGCCGATCTGGTAGAAGGCGGGCAGGAGCACATCGCGCCGCTGGCGACGCGCGAAGATCCAGCCGAGCGTCTTCAGTGAGAAGATCGCGACGTCACCGATGCCGGCCACGCGACGCATGGCGAATTCGCCGACGTTCGCGACCTGGTTGGCGAACCAGCCGGTGACTCCGGGCGGGGCTGCGGTGGTGGCGGATGCGGTGGACATGATTGCGGAGCGACTCCCTGACGGTCGTATCGGCCATGCGGGTCAGGCAGCATGAGCCGGCTCTCCGGCCGCGCGGCAAGCGGCGCAAGCTGGGAAGGCTGGTGTCCGTCGTCGACGCGCCCGATCCGGCCCGGGGCTGCCTGTACCCCGGCTCTCCGGACGCTCGCTGCGGACATCCTGTCCTCCGCTCGCTCGATGCTGACTGCGCTCCCGGCATCCTGCCTCCGCTTGTCAGCAACGCCGGCGAGCGGGGTACAGGCAGCCCCGGTCCTTCCCGCATTCTGAATAAAACGCAGGAGGAGGCTTCGGGTGACCCGTGCCCCGGGAGCCGGCGTATGCCGCCAAGCGCAGCCAGG
>Ga0172376_10003481_pt1 | contig 18582 bp, 7 predicted proteins | sample Lak35m_FD_121114 | JGI IMG/M metagenome (GOLD analysis project Ga0172376, IMG submission 121114) | Freshwater microbial communities from Kabuno Bay, South-Kivu, Congo - kab_092012_35m | ecosystem: Environmental > Aquatic > Freshwater > Lake | place: Democratic Republic of the Congo: South-Kivu... | reverse complement strand
AGGCGATTGGCATTTATCCAGGGGAATAACTTATGCACCAACGGTAGGGAGCTATCCTGAATCACTTTGGGACCGGCTAGGCGAATGCGTAGCGACATTGCCCCATCTAGCAACTTAGGGGCCAGGACAATCTTCGCATTGGATGAATCGCCGATGAGCGATAGCGTTTGTGCCTGCGAAGTTCCGTTCGAGGGATTATGGATTAGGGTGCAATCGGTTGCTGTCCACCCCGTAGGGCAGATCAATGTCAGTTCTTTGCCATGGAAACCACGAAGGACCACATCGGTCTGTATCTGTGCGATTTGATCTCCATATCCGTCGACAAACAGATCTAAGTTTGAATGGAAAAAGTAGGGGGTCTTGGACTCAGTTGCTTTGGTGTCAAGTATTTTCCAAATCCCGGTAAAGTCCTGTGTCCATTCGTAGAAGGTTCCCGTTTGGTCTTCAGAGACTTGCACTGCCCTCAGTGGAGCATCCTCCAGCAGTAGTTCATCAGACACAATCAATTGATGGAGGTGCCGCTTGGCTTCAGAAACCCTTGGAGCTTGCAGTTCGAGTGTAGGAGGAGCGGACTGGATCGTTTGGATTGCTACGACGGACGCGAGTTTGCCGGAGTCTTTGTCGAGCCAGAGATTCTCGGGCTCAAGCACCCATTGCTTGTTTTCATCATCGAATCGGGCCGGCAGAGGAAAACGCTGTGGAGATTCATAAAACCACTGGCAGTCAGCGGGCAAGTGCACATGCATTTGAGCCATGGTGCTCCATTGCTCTGACAAACGAAACCGATGTTCGACTTTCCAGAGTGAATTCAGGCGTCGTATTCGGGTCTGGACCGGCACGACGAGACTCTCTTCGAGTGAAGAAGCGATCAAAGGAGGCAAGTGTTGATTCTTTGTTCCCAGGAGGAGGGCTCGACCGATCCTCGGGAGAGACTCGCGTTGCCAGGGTGTCAAATCTTCTTCGGACAATAACCAAGGACGCAGCTTATCTTTCAATCTCAGCCGATTGTTTGCATTGGGCTCGACATAGACACATTCCCGGAGCGTCCGATCCACCATGTGGATCCAGGGCATTTGGTCGAGCTGAAATTCCGTACCGCTTTCCAAGTCGCGGTAGAGCTGAAAGTCTAAAGTCGATTCTGAATTGGTCAGTTGATTGGCATCGATGCGGAGCACGGATTCAACTTCGTCGACTCCGACGACACCTGCGATCACTTGGGGCTTTACGAGTATCGAGTTGGGTTCGAGACTCCATCCTACAGGCAGTGAGATCTGCTGGACCCCCTGGCCAACAAGTTCCAGTAATCGAACCCTGATGTTGGCAACGCAGCGATCGGACTCTACTGCGATACGGACCATCGTCTCAACTTGGCCTGGCCCTGCATCGCCGATCAGAGAACATCGAATCTCCGGAACACTTCGATTCCAGTAGTACTCAAGTCGATGCAAACCATCGGCTGTTTTTCGCACGGACTCAAGTCGCCCGCTATCACAGGAGACTTCAACAAAACGCGAGTCGATTTGGTCTTGAAGGATCGTGCTTCCAAATAGCACCACCCCGTTGGTGGTTTTAATGGTCGGCAAACTGATATTTCCATGGGTATCCTCGGAGAGTTGGTCTTTGGGAAAGAGAAACTCAGCGCTCATTTTTGTGCGATTTGCTGAGTCTCCGCGGACAGCAACGGTAGGCACAGGAGCTAGAATTTTGATCTTGTTGCTCTGGAACTCGATACTTGGCTCACGATCGTTGATCACGACCGACCTAAGTTTCATACCGGGGGTCAATTCGAGTTGGATCGGTTCGACAGCATCCCCGACTTCGCTCCACTCCCACTCACCGAGGATACGAATCTGATTTGGGAGGCTTGAGTACTGAAGCGTGTGTCTTGAGAACAAGCGATCTATTCCCCAATCCTGGGGCTTTTCTATCGCGACTTCTCGGGAAGAGTTTGCACCGAGTTCTATGGTAAAAACGAGTTTATCGTGACCGCCGATCTCCAACACCCAATAATCCAGATCCAGTGCCGCCGCCCCTTTTGCACCGAGCATCGGGTTCTGATCGGGCCAATTGCCGAGTCGACTGGCAGCATGTTCCCAACTTTTTAATCTTCTGGCTACCACGTTTGATGCGGTGATCCTTGCAGACTTGGGAAGTAAAACCACGAAACATCCATCGACTGTTTTTGGGACCGCTGCTTCGAAATTCAATCGATTGGGGGTGCTGTCTGCAATCGATTTTAGCGACCAACGAATCCAGTATTCGTTGGTGAGTCGCTGTAGGCTGGGCTGACCAAGAGGATCAAAAACCCAGCTAGGAGCTTGATTGCTATTCGACTCCAAGGTGCTAGGGTCGGTATCGGGTCGGAGCGGCGAGGTTTGACGAACGCCTTGACCGATTGCTGAGGAATTCAACTCGTCAAAAGAGCTTTCGATAGCGAGATTCCAAGGGCTCAGTCGTTCGCGTTGAGACATGGGGGAACCGAGCAAACCGGGGGCACTGGGTTCTTCGGGCCATGTCAATCGAGTTCGCTCCGAAAGTAAATCCGCCCCGATCAATTGAGCGACCGCATGCATCGACTTTAATCCTTGGGCAGTTTCCGCCAAGGGATCGATCGATGCATTATTTCGGCGGACGAGACGTTCTAGCGCTGAGGGTAGTTTATCGATCTCCATGGGCCGCAAATTGTCCATAGGGATTTCTGGAAGTTCGTTCTGGGGAACGAAAATGCGCCGAAACGGACGATCGATCAATGGTTGTTCTGTGGCCTTGGAATTCAATGGCTTCTGTGGGGTTTGGTCTGTCTGAGCATCTGACAAACACGGCAATAACCCGATCGCAATACAGACTGCAACCAATAGCCTTCTGGCTACGGGTGAAAACCCAAGTCGCCCCATCATTGAGGCTCCCTGGTCTGAACGGTCACCGTAGATTTCAATGCGGCTACTTCTTGCGCTGCCTTTCGATTCGCATTGGAGATCGGCTCCAATTTACCTACTGGAGTCGATGGTTTGTATTGACGACTAACAAAGATACTTCGCCGCCGAGCTTTTCGATCCATCAACCAACTTGCGATTCCATAGAGCAACGCCAAAGCAACGCTCACGCAGGCCGCTTGTAGGACCAACAAGGAGATATCCCATGCTACTTGGGAGAAGACAAAGTAAGACGCAAAAAAGACAGCCCAAAACCATGGCCATCTAATCCAACGATTCCCTCGAAGCACGCCTGCCAACAGCAGGACAATCGATGAAACAGGAAGCCATATCATGGCAGCAGGTATAAAGGTTGCTTCCAATGGCTGGTTTGCTCCGATGCTAGTAAGGTCGTATTGATTGACTTGTTTGGCCAGCATCGGTTGCTTGGTAGCTCCAAACCTTTCTTCGATCTGCTCTTGCTGCAGATCTCCTACGCGTCGGAGGACCAAGTCGCTCCATCGCCATTGGTACATCGGTAACGCATTCCTGGATGTGAAGACCAAGTGCTCTGTGCGAGGCACAATGATTTGCCAAACCAAAGGAGTGCTTGCGGCACTGGACTCAAGTCGCGGACCGATCGGTTGCACATGGCGCAACCAACCACCAACCGCGGACTTAGAAGTATAAACTTCCAGAACATGATAGGAATCGCCAGCGTTTTGTTCGCTTTCTGGGATCGTGATGATAGCCTCACCCTCGTGCTGAGTATCTTCGCGTACCGCAGCTCGTTGCCCATCTAAAACCCACTCCGAATCACGAATCCGGTCATGTTCTACTTTGATCTGGATTGTGCGTTGGTCGGTCTGAAATCGAGCAACGTATCGATCCCGTTGTTCGATTGCGTTAACGATCGTCTGGATCCATTGGCCATAGAGCCTCACAGGAGTTTGAAGCGTAGATAATCGCTTCGTGGCGACTAAGGTAACTTGCTGCTGGTCGGGATCGATGAGAGTCTCTTGGGCTTTTGTTTCGTCGGATCTGACTAGTGTGAATTCCGGGGAATCAAGGGTGCGGAACTCGATTTCTTCCAGAAGAATCTGTTCGAATTGCCCAGTAGGTTTCAGTTGGGGCAATCCGACGTCGAACGCCAGTGATTGCTCCGAACCAGCTTGGTTTGGTGCCTGGGTAGTGAACTTGGATTCCAGCATGAAGTCCAATCGATGAGATCCATCGACTGGAACCTCTGGAACCGATATCTTAACCCATCGATACTTTGAAGACGATTGAGGATCCATCGCCGCCCAATTGGCTTCGACGGCCCGCCCGTCGATTTTCAACTCTAAATCGCGAACGGATTGCTGCTTGGAATCTTCAGTCGAACCTGAAGGTATTCCCAGCATCAATTCCGTTGGCCGACTTCCAATGCACTTGCATTCCCATCGTGCATTCCATTCAACGTTGTCTTTCTCTAGAAAAGCACTTGTCGAGAGGATAGCGGATACGAAGGAACCTTTTCGAATTCGTTTTCCGGCCCATTTTAATGGCACATTGCTATCGGTAATCTGAAACTGCATGATGAATGGATTGGTGATCGAAGAATTTCCATCAAGGAATTGCTTCTGGATCACTCGGTCTAGCGAAGTTTCCATCAAGCCGGAACTCGACGCTGTATCGCCTGCTAGGCGATAGGGCCAGCTCATGACCAGTAGTCTGCCAGGTACGTTGCGGGTGACCCGCTGCTGGGCCTCTTGAGAAAGCCAAGACAATCGAGGCAGCGAGTAAGCGACTTGGGCGTCACTTGCCTCTAGGGTGCGACTGAAAAAATACTCAATTCGCCTTGTCGTATTAGCCTCTTTTTTATCGGTCGATTTGGCGAGAATTTCAAGTGGATTGCTGATTGGGTTGTTGCCATAAGTACTGATGCCGGGAAAAAGGTCTGTATTCCTTTCGGTCCTGCTAGGTTCGGTGCTGCCGGGTCGGATCGCAGAAGTGCTTCGTATCCACAAATTCGCGCCGATAGGTAATGACCAAGCCTGTAGTGGATTCTCCGTCGCGTTGCCCGCTGCATAAACGATCGAATCAAGCGGGATATCTATTTCCGAGGGGTACAGGACAATTCGCTCAGGTTTCCAGCCTTCGACCTCCAATTGCAAGAGAGGCAATTGAATCGGATCGCTTCCAAACTCCATTACACCTCGCAAGAGCAATTGGTTTTCACGAACCTCGACCCGTTGCTCAGATACGATCCGAGGTCGATCTACGATCGAAGTCCACTTGGTGGCAACCCCAGCATTTTGACCCTCAAATTGAAACGAATATACGATCGATTCACTGCCATCGGATGCTTGAGATTGCCTCGTCAACTTCACCTGGCCTGAAGGAAACCAATCGATTGAATTGGTTCTGGGGATCGCAAACTCAATGGTCCCACTGTGCCTCTCGATTCCATCGAGTCGAGGCGATTCAAAGGCAACCTGCGATTCGCTCGAAGCTCTCGAAAGATCCCACTCGAGATTTAGGTCCAATTCACTACGCGAGTACGCTTCATCAATTTCAATCCACCATGCTTCGATCGACGGTTGCCCAGTCAACGAGATCGGGTCTGGTGCCAACGGAGCGATGCTTGGCACAGCGCTCAAAGGTGGCTGATCGCCTGGCTTTGCACGAACCAGTCGATAATTTGGAAAGCGGATTATGTTCGAGTTGGCTTCTCGCAGTACACCTTGGGCCGGCAGAGTCCATCGGATACGCTTGCCGCCCAGTTTAATAGGGCCTCGAATTGCAAGTGCAGAATCGGCTCGCCATCGGTTCACGTCCCCAGAGGGCGAGAATTTCGTTTGGCTAAAAACCTCTATCGCAGCGCTGGGTTCTCGAGTCTCCTTCAGACTCCATGTCAAATTGATCGAACTCGATGAAGTCCGAACAATCGCCACAGAGTATTCGCCCTGTTCTTGAAACGGTTCGATGACCTCGTTGCCTCCGCCGGTCGCATTCAACTCCCAATTCCCTTTAGGCAACTTCAATTTGACCACCGTTGCTGCTGGTGGTAGGTCCAATCGAAGCGTGCTGCTAGAGGCCGAGGAGTTCACCCTGCAAACCGCATCGAGGTCCAAACGCCGCTGTAGCGATTTGCCGGGTCCCAAACGCCAAAGGTATCCATTGGCCTGAAGGGAGGTTGCTATGCTCTCGATCCCGTCTGCAGTCGCCTCCTCCTGGGGGTCCCGAGCCTTCGGTCCGCTCGCAGGATCGCTGGGCATCCACTGGAGTTGCCCTAGCGCGATTGGGACGGTCCAAGTGGTTCGATTGGGCCGCTTCAACGAAATCCATCCTCGAACCTGGATGTCCGCGTAATCCGACTTGGGTTCGATCGAAAGGTCCAACTGATTCAAACTAGGTGTCGCTGCTAGGCCTTCGCTCCCTAGCTCGGTCTCCATCAAGATCCTCTCAAAATCCTCATACCTTGCACGGGGTACCAGGATCTCTTCCCCCTTTTGATTCCGCATATACATCAAATCAGGAAGCACCCCTGGTCCTACCACTCTGGGCACATTCTCAGGTGGCATCATCCCACCCGGGGGGACCGTCGGTGGGTCTTGTCCCATCGCATGACGCACCCAATCTAGCGACATCCCTGAGATCATCAGCATCACCCAAACCCCAACAAGCCACCTTGCTGGGAGCCCAAGCATCGCGAAAGGACTCAACGCAAAGGCCTGCATGGGCCGACTTCCCCTGCGCCAAATATGACTCAGACTGCGTCCTTCCCGTTGCACTCTCGCTTCTCTCCGGTGCGTGATTTTATTGCCCATTGGTCGAAACAATCGATCGAAAGCGTTCGACGACGCCCCTACGGCGGACGCCCCTACTTTGCATTTTAGGCATCCATCTTGCCTACCAACCCAATTTTAACCGATTATTACCCTGGCCTGAGCCTCCTATTCTTCCATTCCCCAAAGAAACGCTACAACTGCTACTGCTGGAACCACAAACTTCAGCCTAAGTTATAATAGGGTCGGGTTTCCCAGGTATTCTCATTCTCCATCGAGTCCCTTCTGAGAAAAACAAGCAAGCACCTGATGTTGGCTCGAAAACCGATCGATCTGATAACGGCACTGGCAATCTTTGGTTGCATGAGTGTTTGCAGTTGGGGACAAAGCAATGGGAATTCACAAGACCCCTTGGTTTCAGGGATCCGATCGGATGTCGTCGATTTTGTCCGTGATGTTCGCCCGATCTTTGAGTCGCACTGCTACCCTTGCCACGGTCCGGTAAAACAGAAATCGGGTTTGCGTTTGGACGTGAAGTCCAAAGCCCTCGGGGGTGGAGATCATTATGGTCCATTGCTCGATGCATCGCGTCCTGGATCAAGCCCACTGATAGAGTGGGTTGCTAATCCAGATCCCGATCAGCGGATGCCTCCGCCGGGACCTGGAAACCATCCGCTGAGCACTCAGCAAATCGAAATTCTCAAAACATGGATCGCTCAAGGGGCCTCTTGGCCAGAGGGTATCGATGAAACGGTATTGGTCGATCCAATAGACCATTGGAGTTTCGTACCGCTTGCTAAAAACCACCGTCATGCATCGATCGATGAATTCGTCGAAGACAAGCTCCGATTGCATGGATTGAATTTTTCTCCTGAGGCATCTCCCATCGATTGGCTGCGCAGGGTGTCGTTGGACTTGCATGGGCTGACTCCCGATCAGGATCTTGTCGATTGGTTCGCTGAACACCAAGCTCAACCCAACGCTTACGAAACCGTTGTCGACCAACTACTTGCCTCACACCATTACGCAGAGCGCTGGGCGCAGCATTGGCTCGATGTAGTTCGCTATGCCGACACGCATGGTTTCGAAGTCAATACGCCACGTCCTCATGCTTGGCACTACCGAGACTATGTGATCGGAGCGCTCAATGCCGATACTCCTTTCGATGAGTTCATCCGACAGCAGATCGTTGGGGATCAAATGGGCCATGACACAGCCACTGGTTTTTTGATCACCGCATCGGTACTCCTTCCAGGGCAAATCGGAGCTGATGAACCGAGCAAACGCTTAGCTCGTCAAGATGCGATCGACGAGATTGTTGTCAACATCGGCCAAGCGTTCCTGGGTTTGAGCATCGGCTGTGCGCGGTGTCACGATCACAAGTTCGATCCGATCACGCAGGAGGATTACTATGCCATGCAAGGCTTCGTTGCTGGAGTCGAATACGAAGACCGAATCGTGGATACTCCTTGGTCGCTCCAACAGCGGCAACGTCTGGGATCGATCGATGAGCAACTGCGCCAGATCGATCAATCGCTTTTGAAATTTGAACCATTTGCACGGCCTGACGCGGCCCCTTCGGTTATCGCCAACTCCAAAGAAAACGTCTTGGAATTTGAAAGTAGAGCCGCACGCTATATCAAGATGGAGATTTGGAATGCGAACTTGCATCCTACGCTAGGGCTGATCGAACCATGCATCGATGAATTCGAAGTTTGGACATCCGGAGAGAACGCAAAAAATGTGGCGTTGGACCAACACGGAGCCCGCGCCAGTGCCTCGGGTAGCCGAGAATCAGCGATCCATAAGCTTGAGCATATCCACGATGGAAGACTGGGGAACGCTTCGAGTTGGATGAGCGACCAAGCCGGTCGGGGCTGGATTCTAATCGAACTAGCCAACGAGGAATTGATTTCGAAAATCGTTTGGGGACGCGATCGACTCGGGCAATTCGACGACCGCACCCCAACGGCCTATCGGATCCAAATAGGACTAGATCGCCAGAACATGCAGGATGTGGCTGTGGTTTTGCCTAAACGATCGATCGTGCAACCACGCTCAAATTCCGATCGAATCGACCCTGCCAAGACCAAAAGTGTCCGATTCACGATTCTCGATACCAACCATCTGGAACCTTGTATCGATGAGTTCGAAGTTTTCAACGTGTCTGGCGAAAATGTTGCTTTAGCATCCCATGGAACTCGTGTGGTATCCAGCGGCGATTCAGTCAGTATCGATCGCCACGAATTGCGGTTGGTTAACGATGGTAAATATGGGAACAGCAGCAGTTGGATGTCCAACGCGATTGGCCAAGGTAGTTTGACCTTTGAGTTCCCAAACGAGCAAACAATCGATCGATTTGTTTGGGGCAGGGACCGCCAAGGCCAATTCCAGGATCGCTTAGCTATCAAGTACAAAATCGAAGTCCTGGATTCTCAAGGCCATTGGATGCTTGTGGCCGATGAATCGGACCGAGTTGCTTATCCGAAAGATCCGGCGGAACCCAAACCGCCTAGCTCTTCGAACGTCGCCACGATTGGATTAAGCACCCAGGAATCTCAAGCCATCGAGCAGTTGGTGCACAAGCAGAAGCAACTTCATGAGGAGCGGTCGGCCGTTGAAGAGAATCAAAAAGCTTTCGCGGGTCGATTTCGCACCCCCGATACCATTAACCTTTTGCTTCGAGGTGATCCAGAGCAACCAAAACACACCGTTGCACCGAGGATTCCCAGATTCTTCGGAGACTTGGCACTGGATCGCTCGGCAACGGAATCTCAACGGCGTTTGGCTCTGGCCGACTGGATCGCGTCAGACTCGAATCCTCTGACATGGCGAGTGATCGCGAATCGCGTTTGGCAAGGGCACTTCGGCGTGGGGTTGGTCGAAACCCCGAACGACTTTGGAATCAATGGGCTTGGTCCCAGCCACCCTGAGTTACTCGATTGGCTCGCGGCCGATCTGATTCGAAACAACTGGTCGCTCAAGTCACTTCATCGCAAGATCGTCCTTTCAAGGACTTATCGACAATCCAGCCAACCGAACCCAATGGGACTTCAGATCGATGGCGATGCGAGACTATTGTGGAGATATCCTCGAAGACGTCTGGAGGCTGAGTCGATTCGCGACACGATTCTCATGGTGTGTGGGCAACTCAACCCAAAAATGTACGGACGCGGTTACGATCTTTTTCAGCAGCGCGGCGGACTCAGTGGCTTTACACCCATCGAAGAATTTCGCGGGGATGGGCTCAAGCGAATGATCTACGCACATAAGGTACGTCGTGAGCGCGAAGCGGTATTTGGTGCTTTTGATTGCCCTGACGCAGGACAAAGCACCGGGCTGCGACGTACCTCAACCACTCCAATCCAAGCTCTGAATTTGTTCAACAGTCGTTTCACCATCGATCAATCCGCAGCACTAGCTCAGTCGGTTCGCAACCAAGTAGGGTCCGACCCCAAAGCATGCATCGAAGCTGCATACCAACGCTGTCTGATACGCATGCCAACGTTCCAAGAGATCGAGGAATCGCTACCGATCGTCAGTGAAATGGGCCTGGAAGTCCTGTGTCGAGCATTGCTTAATTGCAATGAATTCCTTTTTTTCCCCTAGTTTTTCGGCAGGCCAAACGTGCACCCGTTATTGGATCGCAGAAGTTTTCTCAACAGTGCGTCGAATGCCTTGGGGGCGATCGCACTGACAAGTTTGCTGGACCGAGAGCGATTGCTCGCAAACACCCCGATTTACAATGGCAGTGTTGCCATCGACCCTGCGAAGCCTTATGCGCCCAGGGCACCACATTTTCAAGCCAAGGCAAAGAATGTGATTGTGGTCTTTTGTGCTGGAGCGGTCAGCCAATTAGAAACTTGGGACTACAAACCCAAGTTGATCGAGTGGGACGATCGCCCTTTACCTGGTGGGCCTTCGGTGACATTCCAAGGTCCTGCGGGGAATCTGGCTAAACCGCAATACAGGTTTCAACAGCGAGGACAGACAGGTAAGTGGGTCAGCGATTTGATTCCCCACCTTGCCCAACTGAGCGACCAGATCGCTTTCGTGCATTCACTGACCAGCAAATCGAACACCCATGGTCCAGCAGAGAATTTCCTGTCGACTGGATTCAACCTCGATGGATTCCCCAGCCTAGGAGCTTGGGTGACTTATGCCCTTGGCAGCCAATGCGATAACTTACCCGCTTACGTGGCTATCCCCGATCCTCGAGGGGTTCCTCAGAATGGATCCAACAACTGGGGGCCAGGATTTCTGCCGGCTGCTTTTCAGGGGACCACTCTGTCGGCCAGCGACCCGATCCGGCATTTAAAAGCGTCAGGTGTGAGCGAGTCGGCTGACGCGGCGACCAAGCGATTGCTAGAGCAGATGCAGAAGCGTCATTTGCAAGCGCACTCAGGCGATACCCTACTGGCAGCGAGAATTGCAAGTTACGAACTTGCGGCCAAGATGCAGCTAAGTGTTCCTCAAATCACCGACATCGACCGAGAGCCCGAGCATGTGCTTAAGGCTTACGGTGCCGACGATTTGGTCAATAAGGACAAAGCAGCGTTTGCGAAAAACTGCATTTTAGCGAGGCGATTGGTCGAGAGTGGGGTTCGGTTCGTTCAGCTTTTCAATGGAGCTTATGCCAGCGCTGGCAAACTGAACTGGGACGGCCACAACGATTTAAAGAACCAATATGACATCCATGCATCGATCATGGATCAGCCCGTAGCGGCACTGATTCGTGATTTGAAAGCCAGAGGCTTACTCGACGAAACCCTTGTGGTATGGTGCACTGAGTTTGGCAGGATGCCATTCTTTCAAAAGGGAGCCAAGGGTCGAGATCACAATCCTGATGGGTTTACTTGTTGGATGACCGGGGCGGGGATTCAAGGGGGCGTCAGTCACGGTCAGACCGATGAGTTGGGGGTTAAGGCGATTCAAGACGTGCACCCACTGTATGACTTCAACGCAACCATCCTGCATTTACTGGGTTTGGACCATGAGCGGCTGACTTATGAGCATAACGGCATTCAGCGACGACTTACCAATGTCGAGGGCAATGTCATCCATTCGATTTTGAGTTGACCTAGTCGGATATCGATTGAAGTTAAAATTTCAACCGTAGCATCGGCGATCAAGCCGTCAGGATCGCTGTCGTTTGCTAACGTCGATCATCAGTCGTCGGTATGCTTGCGAATCTTTCTGACATTTTCGGAATTCTTGGTTCTGCCGCAGTATCTCTGTCAGACTCGGTGCATAAAAAAACCGCGAAGCGTTTAACGCCTTGCGGTTCTTTTTGATCGATTGAAGTTTCGCTGCGTGGACTACTTCTTGTTCTTGGCTTCTTCTTCAAGCTCTTCCAAGAAACCCTTGATGTCAGCATTGCTGCCATCGATCGCAACGGCAGCCTTTTGCGTTTTGATCGCTTCTGCAAGATTTCCAAGACCGTATTGAAGGTGAGCCACGGTGTCGAGCGTCGCAGCCTTGGTCTGTCCTTCTTGCTTGCCTGCTGCCGATTGAGCCACCTTGAGGGCTTCACCAAGAAGCTCTTTATCCGACTTGATTTGACCTTGTTCGGTCATCTCCCATATCGTCCAAGCGACTTGATTGGACATCATCGGATTGGTGCTTGCAAGCGCCAGAGCGTCCTTGAGTGTCTTTGCCACTTCCGATTGCTCGCTGTTTGCAATCTTATGCAGGTTCAGCTTCATCATCGTAAACTGGATCTTGGCTTCTGGGCTCTTGATTTTCGATGTCAACTCATCGAACTTGGCCAAAGCACCCTTAAAGTCGCGATCTCGCAAGAGTCCGCCAACTTCGCGCTGCACCTTCATCTGCAAGGCGCCCATTTCTTGCTGCTCTTTGAACTCTTCGGCAAATGCCTTTCGGTCCCATTTTCCAGCAACCACCGAATCCAACGCATCGTCCATTTGCATCGGGTGCCCGATCCACTCGATCTTGCCGTCCTTACCTACGATGAACGCACATGGGATTCCATTTTGACCAGCCGCTTGCATGTAGCTTTCGTTCGAAGAACCGTCCGGATCTGTGGTCAAGCAGTATGACTTGGTAAGGTCACGGAAGGTCATTTCCTTTTCAGACCGTGGAACTTTACGATCGAGGAATTCATCGACGGTTTCTTTAGGCTCATCGCTGATGCTGATGATCTGTACACCCTTGTCGGCATACTTGGCCTGTGTCTCGACGATATGAGGCATGCTAGCCACGCACGGGCCGCACCATGTTGCCCAGAATTCGACGACGTAAACTTTATCCTTCTGGAATTTGGTGACCTTCCCAAATTTGCCTTCGCCGTTCTGAACCCAATGTTCGACGTCCAAGGCAGGAGCGTCGCTTCCGATCGTCAACAAGTCGTCTGCCATCAAGCTCGATGGAGCCAACGCAATCCAACCACCAAGAACCGCTGCCGTCATCGCCGCGCTTGCCAATCCAAAAAATCTCTTCATCTTTTGTTCCTTGTATATCAATAAAACAGGTTCATTTTGATGTAATGCATGCGTACGCCCGCAAGCTCGCCACTGGGAATGCTCCTAAGAATACGGGGGATCGCCCGAGGTTACAACATTCCTAAGGCTAACCTTGATTGAAAATTCCTAGATCCCCGCGTCCTTTTAGGATCAAATCTTGGTAATATCGCTAGCAATGCAGTCATTCCAGGGCGACTAGGAGATCCCGTGAACGATTCACTCGAGGAGTTGGAAAACAAGAATTCGCCGAGTTTGCCCCGTGTCCTGGGCCTTTGGATGGCGATCGCCATCGTCATTGGCAACACCATCGGTGCTGGGATCTTTGTCAAGCCGGGTCGCATTGCCGCCGATGCGGGTTCATTCCCTTTGATCTTTTCTGTCTGGGTCTTTGGCACATTGCTTTGCGTTCTTGGTGGGCTGTGCTTGGCAGAGCTTTCGGCGATGCATCCACGATCGGGCGGACTCTATGTTTATCTGAGAGAGGCTTATGGTCCCCTGCCCGCCTTTTTGTTTGGATGGCAGGAATTTCTATTCGCTCGGCCAGCTTCCACCGCCGCTTTGGGAGTGGTCTGCGTTTCCTCGCTGCTTCGAATCCTAGGACAAACTCCAGGCGCGTGGCAGATCGTACCTCTTGCGATGCTACTGATTTTCGCCGTCGCATTCTTTAATGTGCTCGGGGTGCTCTGGGGAGCACGCCTTCAAGCCCTTACCACGATGATCAAGTGCGGCTTGGTCCTGACCATCGCTTTGCTGCCATGGATCCTGTCGCTAAGGGGTACGTCTCCGATCCAGTGGAACCTGTTGTCCGAAACGGTAACACCGATGCAGCCGACGATATCGAGTCAGTTTGCGGCCGTACTGCTAGCGGTCATGTGGGCTTTCAATGGCTGGGAAGGAGTCGTCCCGATCGCTGAGGAAGTCAAAAATCCGGGACGAAACCTACCACTTGCGTTGCTCGGTGGCATCGGACTCTTGGGGCTACTCTACATGGGTGCTACGCTTGCTTATCATCTGGTGATCCCGATCTCCGATATGGCGATTCAAGAAAATCGGGAACATGTGGCAGAGCTATTGCTCACACGCTCGATCGGGAACTGGGCTGGATCGATGATGTCGGTTGGATTGGTACTCAGCACACTTGGAACCATCAATAGCAATTTGCTTACGAGCCCCCGCGTCACATACGCGATGGGCCGCGACGGCTTACTGCCCAGCTCTTTCGGAACTTTGCATCCTCGATACAAAACGCCGATGAATGCGATTTTGTTCCAAGCCGCAGTCGCTTGCTTGATGGTCATCGGCTCTGCGCTGCTGATCCAGTACACCAGTTACTTCCAAAAGCGAACGATCTTTGATTTGCTAACCGATTGCATCGTGTTTGCCGCAAGCCTTTTCTACACAGCGGCCATCGCTGCGGTGATCGTCTTGCGCCGCAAACAACCCGCGTTGCACCGACCCTTTAGAACCCCTGGATATCCCTGGACGCCGATCCTCTACATCTTGGCCTATCTTTGGTTCATCCTGAGCATCCTTTACGAGCAACCGGTCGAAGGCGTCTTTGGCATCCTGCTGATCCTGATCGGTATCCCTTACTTTTTCAAGAGAAATCGCTCACCATGAGAAACCAACCATGGAGACCTATTCCCTTCGCGCTTCTTGCATGTGGTCTGTCCGCAGCCTTGGTCCTGTCAGCCCCCAAACTCTGGGCACAGAACCTATCGGATCGTATCTTGCCGCTGATCGGGAAACATCAAGGTACCGTTTGCGTTGCAATCAAACACCTAGGGACCGGTGAAACATTTCTCTATCGAGAAAACGAAGTTGTACCGACTGCCAGTTTGATCAAATTTCCCGTGATGATCGAATACTATCGCCAATTGCAAACCGGCACGATCTCGGCCGACTCGATGGTCACACTCCAAGAGGAAGACAAAGTTCCCGGGTCGGGGATTCTAACCGATCACTTTCAAAGCGGCTCAACTTTGCCACTGGAAACCATCGCTCATTTGATGATCACCTATTCGGACAACACCGCAACGAATCTGTTGGTCGACCGAGTGGGTTTGGCCAGTGTTGCAAAAACCATGGCGGATTTGGGAATCCCCGAAACGCAGATCCATTCAAAAGTTTTCCGACGCGACACGTCGATCGCGGTCGATCGGAGCCAAAAGTACGGCTTAGGTAGCACGTCCGCCGCTGACATGCTCAAACTCTTAGAGATGCTCCACACCAAGAAGCTTGTCTCCGAGCAAGCCTCCGAGCGTATGATGTCGCATCTGCTCAGTTGCGATGACAAAACCAAGCTTCTGCGGTTCCTCCCCAAAGAGGTCAAAGGCTATCACAAAACAGGAGCGGTCAATGAATCTCGAACCGATGCAGGATTGTTTCAAACTCCCAGCGGTTGGATCGCGATGGTCTGCTTGACGAGCCAAAACCAAGACAAAAGCTGGGGAGATACAAACGCTGCCGAGATCCTCTGCGGGAGGATTGCTCAGTCGGCTTACGATTACTTTCACCCGATACCCCTGAACGAAATCAAACCGCAAACGCTCAAAATCGGTGCCAATGGTCCTTTGGTAGAAGCTCTCCAGAGAGCCCTCAATGAGAAACTTCAACCCTCAGCCAATCTGAGTGTCGATGGCGATTTTGGTGGGATGACCGAGCAAGCGGTCATTCGATTCCGCAAAGAAAACGGTCTGGGAGAGTCCGGCCAAGTCGACGAGCAAGTATGGGCAAAAATTGGGGAAATAAAACTCGATCAAGACCCCTCGGAAAAATTCGCTCCATTGAAACCACTCGAACCTGCCGATTCCCCTTCAGGGATCCCCAGTGTCTCTTGCAAAGCGTGGGTGATCGCCGATGCTCAGTCAGGTAAGATCCTTGAAGGACACCTCCACGAGCAACCTCTGGATATCGCTAGCACCACCAAAATGATGACGGTGCTGTTGCTTGCTCAAGAGATCCAAAACGATCCAAAGTTGCTTGAGCAGCAGATCGTATTTTCCAAAAGAGCCGATCAAACCATCGGTTCTTCGACTACCGTACGAGCCGGCGAATCGATCTCTCTGAAAGACGCTCTTTACGGACTGATGCTGCCATCTGGAAACGATGCCGCCGTTGCACTGGCCGAATGGTACGGAACTCGCAAAGGTGCGATGGAACAAGGCAAAGATCCACTCGCCTATTTTATCGATACCATGAACACACGGGCTGCGGAACTCGAAATGACCAAGTCCAGTTTTCGCAACCCTCATGGGATCACGCATCCAGAACATAAAAGCTCATGCGTCGACTTGGTCGTCCTGACCCGTGAACTGATGAAATTCCCGCTGGTGATGGAGATCGTTCAAACCCGAAGGTATGAGGCGTTAGTGCGGGGCGCCGAGGGCTACACGCGACGACTGGTATGGAACAACTCCAATCAACTGCTCGACCACCAAGGCTATCTTGGGATCAAAACTGGAACCACCGATGCTGCCGGAGCATGCTTGGTTTCCCTTGGCAAACATCAAGAAAAGGAAACCATCGTCGTGGTGCTGGGCTCGTCTGGCTCGGCAGCAAGATACTCTGACTCTCGCAATCTACACCGCTACGGATGGAGACCCTAAATACCTCGTTGTACAATGAGGTGTAGAAAATGTACGCTAAGATTCAGCTGGCTTGCAGCCAGTGGTGGGCTCATCCTGAACAACCCAAACTCATAGAAAGATTACCGTCGTACCATGCCAGCTTGGGCTACTCAAAAAACGATCCAGATCGACGCCCCTGTGTCAAAAGTTTATTCACTGGTTTCGGACTTTCATACCTGGACCGCTTGGTCCCCATGGTTGATCGCCGATCCAAAGACGAAAGTTGAAGTTAGCCAGACCTCGGATCAAATTGGATCGAAGTACCATTGGACCAGCGATATCGTCGGTGAAGGCGAACTGAAACACACGACGCTTGAACTCAACAAATACGTCGAATGTGAATTGCGATTCATTCGACCGATGAAATCGGTTTGCAAAACCGCATTTCAGCTTCATCCAGTCGGGGACAAAACGGAACTGACTTGGAGTATCGATGGCAATCTGCCGTGGTACTTGTTTTGGCTCAAGCCGACGATCATCGCGATGATCGGGATGGACTATCATCGAGGTTTAAGCATGATCCGCGACTTGGCCCAGCAAGGTTCGATTCCCTCGCGAACCGAAGTGATAGGAGTGGAGTCTTTCCCCGCGATCCGTCTTGCCGGTTTTCCCTCATCCGGGTCGTTCTACGCGATGGGTGATTCGATGGCACCGGTCATCCAGAGAATCGATCAAGAGTATCGCGAAGAAGGATTGCCCAAGGAAGGTACCATGGTTGCCGTCTACACTCGATTCGACATGCAGAAAGCTTCGATCGAATACATCCTTGGACGCGCGATCCCCGATACGTTGATTATGCCAAGCCACTCCAAGCTGACCGACTGGCGTCATCCCGCCTGCCGAGCATTGCATGTTAGGCATATTGGTAGCTATGAACATCTGGGAAACGCTTGGTCGGTCGCTAATCGTATCGCTCAGCACCAAAAACTAAAACTTAGTCGATGCGCTGGTCTTGAGATCTACACCACTCACCCTGCCGATACTCCCAAGGATCAGTATCAGACCGACGTGTACTTGCCACTGCGTTGATAGCGATCTTCCAAAGCTTGCCTCTGTGAATCGGTAAACGTGATGGCTTGTCCGGACTCTGGCACAACCGGAACGAGCCTTTTGGATATTTCGCTCAGGAGTTCGGGGATTCCGTTGCCAGACACTGCGCTAACTTGGACGCTCGGGCCGCTGAGTCTATGTGCATGGGATAAATCGGGCATCGCGCAATCTGCGATGTCTGATTTGGTGATGACGATGAGCGATTGGGTTGGCTTTTCGTCGAGCAATTGCTGATGCTGGCCCGTCCATCCTTCGATGGGGTCCACTAGGATCAATTGCAGATCCGACGAGCGGCTGGCGGCTACCGCACGTTGGACGCCGATGGATTCTATCGCGTCACAGGTCGCCCGGATTCCAGCGCTGTCGGTCAGTCGCACAGGCCAGCCATCGATACTTGATATCTCGCTGAGCAAATCACGTGTCGTGCCAGCTTGTTGGTGTACGATCGCTCGTTGGTATCCAAGGATCCGATTCAGCAAGCTGCTTTTTCCCACATTCGGTGGTCCGCACACCAGGATATCAAAGGGCTCGATTAGGTGCTGCCCTAGCCGGTCCCAGGTTCGGATCTGGTCCGCCAATTCCGTCGCTAACGTGAAATCACCCTTTTGGATCGCTTTGTCGATGTTGGCTAATGCTCGGCTGAATGCACCTTGCTGTTGATCTAGCAAAATTTTGGCAGTCCGCAGTGTGGTGGCTTGGGTCAGCGCCATCGTAGCTTGGGCAATAAACGGATCTTGCT
>Ga0172376_10003478_pt1 | contig 18592 bp, 9 predicted proteins | sample Lak35m_FD_121114 | JGI IMG/M metagenome (GOLD analysis project Ga0172376, IMG submission 121114) | Freshwater microbial communities from Kabuno Bay, South-Kivu, Congo - kab_092012_35m | ecosystem: Environmental > Aquatic > Freshwater > Lake | place: Democratic Republic of the Congo: South-Kivu... | reverse complement strand
CGCCACGTGCGGCTTTAGAGACATTAATCGAACTCAATAACCGTTACGCACTCGATGGTCGCAACCCGAACTCGTACTCGGGCATCTTCTGGACCTTAGGCCGCTACGACCGCCCGTGGGGCCCTGAGCGTCCTGTCTTCGGCACGATCCGCTACATGAGTTCCGACAACACCCGCCGCAAACTTCCGGTTCGCGAGTACCTTGCCCGATACGCTCCACGTGCTGCAGCACGATCGCTGTTTAAGGATGACGAGTCGTAAAGTGACGAGGATTTGCGGCCCAACGTTTGGTCCCCGATTCACGCCAGCAACTGCTGCATGACATGCGCTTCTTCGACTCCGGTCAGTCGCGCATCAAGGCCCTGCACTTTGTAGGTGAAGCGTTCGTGATCGAAGCCCATTAGGTGCAGGATCGTTGCGTGCCAGTCGCGCAAGTGGACCGGGTCTTTCACGATGTTGTAGGAGAAGTCGTCGGTCTCGCCGTGAATGACTCCGCCTTTGATGCCGCCGCCGGCCATCCAAATTGTGTAGCAGCGCGGATGATGGTCGCGGCCGTAGTTCGTCTTCGCGACGCCGCCTTGAGAGTAGATCGTCCGACCGAACTCGCCGCCCCAAATGATGAGCGTCTTGTCGAGCAAGCCTCGCTGCTTCAGATCTTGAATCAAGCCGTAGCTTGATTGGTCGACGTCGCGGCATTGATCGGGCAAGCGGCCTGCGACATTCGCATGCGTGTCCCAGTTATTGTGATAGACCTGCACGAAGCGGACTCCGCGCTCGACCATCCGCCGCGCGAGCAGCACGGTGTTAGAAAAACTACCCGGCTTCTTCGCTTCCTCACCGTAGAGCTTGAAGGTGCTCTCGGGTTCCTTCGAGAGGTCGGTCAACTCAGGCACGCTCGACTGCATGCGGAAGGCGAGTTCGTACTGTTGAATGCACGTGCGAGTCTCCGGGTCGCCGATCTCTTGAGCGGTCAGCTCATTGAGTTGCTTCAAACCATCGAGCGTCTTGCGACGAATCTCGCTCGGCACTCCCGGCGGGTTGTTGATGTAGAGGATCGGGTCGCCGGCGTTTCGAAAGCTCGTCGCGGCGTACTCACCGGGCAAATAACCCGACTGCCACAACCGAGCCGAGATCGCCTGCACCTGCTCGGTATTGGTCGGCTTCGCGACCATCACGACGAACATCGGCAAGTTCTCGTTGAGCGACCCGAGTCCGTAGCTCATCCAAGAGCCGAGACACGGGCGGCCCGTCACTTGATTGCCCGTTTGGATGTAGGTGATGGCGGGCTCGTGATTGATCGCTTCGGTGTTCATCGAGCGGATGAAGCAGAGGTCATCGACCATCTTCGCGGTATGCGGCAACAGCTCAGTGACCCACATGCCGCTCTGTCCGTGCTGCTTGAATTGGAACTTCGAAGGAGCGATCGGAAAGCGAGCTTGCCCCGAAGTCATCGTCGTCAGCCGCTGCCCCATGCGGACCGAATCCGGCAGGTCCTTATCGAACCACTCCTGCATGACGGGCTTATAATCGTAGAGGTCCATCTGAGGCGGACCTCCAACACAATGCAGGTAGATAACGTGCTCGGCCTTCGTCGCATGATGCGTCAATTTCTTGCGAGCTTGAGTGGCGGCGACGGCCTCTGCCCCGAACGCATTGCTCCCAAAGATGCCGCCTTCGCGCGCTGCGAGTGCGGAGAGCGCGCCCCATCCGAGCGCATGCGAGCCCTGCTTGAAGAAGTACCGACGAGTGAGTTCCTGACCGCGTTCTTGAAAGAGGTTCAACATCAGATGGTCTCCACGGAAGAGTGCTGGTGGGAGGCAGGATGAGTTGAGGTGAGAATCAGGCGGGAGCAAACTCAAAGGATAGAGCGCAGCGTCAGATCTGCAGCCCTGCGGACAGTGGACCAGATGAGCTAAGTACTGTCGTGGAATTGAAGCCCCTGGAAATCAACTCGTCGAACCATCATGGTCATCGAGCAGCACACGGAACAGCGAGTTGAGTGTTCGAGCGAGGTCGGCAGGCATCGCACCACGACTAATCAAACAACCGACTTACGGACTCGTTGCGGTGAATGCGCCGAATCGCCTCGCCCAACAATGGAGCGACCGAGACCACTCGGATCTTGTCAATCATGCGTTCTGACGAGATGGGCAGACTGTTGGTCACCACGACTTCCTTGATCGGAGCGGCTTGCAGTTTTGCCATCGCGTCGCCGCAGAGTACGGCGTGCGTCGCGCTCACATACACGGCTTTGGCTCCGTACGCTGCACAGACTTTGGCAGCTCCGACGATGGAGCCTGCGGTCGAAATCATGTCGTCGAATAACAACGCCACTTTGCCTTCGATGGGGCCACCAATCAGATTTTCTTGCCGCGTCTCGAATGCGTTCGACCGGCGTTTGTCGACGATCGCCAATTGACCGCCGAGATTTTCAACGTGCTGCAAGCTGCGTTTGATACTGCCCTCATCCGGGCTGACAATGACTAAGTCTTCACGCGGAATGTTGAGTGACTTGAAATACTCATCGAGCACCGGTGCGGCATAGAGATGATCCACGGGCACGTCGAAGAAGCCTTGAATCTGAGCGGCATGCAAATCCATGGTCAGCACACGGGTCGCCCCGGCTTTGGTAATCAGATTCGCGACAAGCTTCGCTGTGATCGGGACTCGACCTGCATCTTTGCGGTCTTGGCGGGCATAGCCGAAATACGGAATCACCGCCGTAATACGTTCGGCACTGGCACGCACGCACGCGTCGATCATGACCAGCAATTCCATCAGGTTGTCATTCACCGATGGGCCGGTCGGCTGAATGAGAAACACATCACGGCCACGGATGTTCTCGTTGAGCTGACAACTGATTTCCCCATCCGGGAAATTACTCAGCGACACTGCTCCGAGAGGTAGTCCGAGATACTCGGCAATGGATCGGGCCAACAGTGGATGTGCTCGACCACTCAGAAGAACAAGTCCTTCATGCATGCCAAAATCTCGCTGGAAGAAACTCGAAGAGCCGTCTCGAAACGCAATGAGGTCGCCGCCCAGTAATCCCGCCCGTCCTCGCGCGGGACTGTCGTGACTGCTAGAAACGAGTTCAAGCAACGCGCGCGAACGGTTGCAACGCATTCGCGAGTTGTTGCGGCTGCGCTGCTGCAATCGCTTCCATCGTGTCTGTTGCCGCCTGAAATCCGAGATTCACGTCACTCCACGATTCGCTGTGCCGCCGATGTAAAGGCCGATTCGGTCGAATTCAGAGACTGCTCGCTAAATGGCAGCGAACACGGTCGGAGCGACGATAGTGGAGACTGGCGCGAATGAACCGCGACAATCCGTCACCCCACGCCGCAACTGCTTGAGAGCCATCAATGCCAACACATGTGCCGTGCAGAATGACCGCCCTGCTCTGCTTGTTGGCCGTTCATGTGTGTGGCGAGTTATGTGCGCAGCCTGTCGTTAGCCGACAAACTCAGCGGCGGGAGGAACTACGGTCCGCGTACCTGGCCGCTGATCAAGACCGCGATCGCAAGCTCTCAACGAGCGAGTATGTCACGTTTGCTCGCCAGCGTTTCCCTGATGACTCCCACGGCGAAGCCAAAGCTCGACGTGACGCGCAGTTGTTTGATTGGAATCGGGACGGGTACTTGGATCTGACCGAGTTCTTCACGGTGCCCGCGCTACTGCCGGCTTGGGAGCGAGAGTCCATCGACGATCCATTCCACGTGGTCGTCGAGCGGTACCTCGCACGGCTCGATTCCAGTTTTCATGAATTCCACGAGGACGGTTCGGGCCGTGTGCCTCTCGTGCATTATCAGGCCGAGCTGTCGAAGGCTCTCACGACACCAAAAAGCGTTGAACTCAAGCCCTCGTCAGCAGACAGCGACCACGATCAGATTGTCACTCGACGCGAAGCCCGCGAGCACATCGAACGCTTGTTGGCAGTTCGACGCCCCAACGGACAACGCCTTCGCTTCGATGATGGCCGCGTCCTCAAGTTTCAACAGTGGCAGGACAACGACATCAACCGTACGGGCACGATTACTCGCGGGGAATACAAGCGGCATTATCAAGAGACAGCGATTGACGACTTCTTCAGCCAGGCGGATTTCAACCACGATCACGAAGTGAGCTTGGATGAGTTCTGCCATAGTTCTGTCGGTGTCTTTGACGTCCCTGGTCGTTTCTGCGAACTGGATCTCGATACCGACTGCGCACTCAGCGAGGGTGAATTACTCCGCTCAACGAGCGGGGCGAAACAAGCGCTGGTGCTCACATTATTCCCAGCCTTCGACGACAACCGCGACGGAAAGCTGTCTCTATCTGAGTTCGCGCTATCGCCGCTCGGCAATGAACTCCTTCATTGGTGGCGTTTGCCGGTGGACAAGAACGGCAATCAGCGACTGGACTTCCAGGAGTTCCTGTTCGGAAGCGCGTCCGATGACTTTGCGTTGCTGCGTTGGGAAATGTTTCGACGCCTCGATGTCGGCCAGCAAGGCTCGCTGACGAAACCACAATTCGACTTCAGCCTGCGGAACACGATGCGAGTGAGCTGGTTAAGCACCGACGGTTCTCGCTGGCAGGATGTGCCGATTCCCGGAGGCGCCGGACCGAGGCTCTCCGATCTTTGTGTCGGACCTCAACCCGAGTCGCTCGCGTTCGCAATCGCGCGCGCCGGTGGTCCGCGCATCCTGTATTGGCACGAGGATCAACTCCGCGAAGTGACGACCGGATACCACGGCGATTGGTCACCCGATGGAACTCGCTTCGCATACTTCCGACATGACCGAGTTTCAGTGCTGGGAATCTGCCAGATCGATGGCACGGGCGAGCGAGTGGTTGGCTGTGGCACTCGCCCAAGATGGTCTCCAGACAATCGGCAACTGGCCTTCATTCTGGATCGGGGTGATCGTGGAGTTGCCGTGTTGAGCCTCGACAGCGGCGAAGTCTTTCAAGTCTTCAAAGACTCGCAGCAGCTTGCCGTAAGGCCAGATTCGAGCATTGAGTGGTCGCCCGATGGTTCTCTGCTTGCCGTTGAAACTACCGCACAGTCAGAGCCTGAAAGCCACCTGACCTTAATCTCGGCCGCAGGTTCCGCTTTCGGACTGAAGCACCGTCTCAAGTTGCCGCGATCCATCGGCAACTTGACTTGGCATCCCGAGCAACCTCGTTTGGTCTTCAGCATGTTCTGCCCCGAACGACGTCACACTCAGCTTTATGAACTGAATCCCGCCACCGATGACGCCGCGAAACTGGTCATCGGTCAAGACCGTTTCAGTGATGTCAGGTCTGCGCGTTGGAACCGCGATGGCAGTCGACTGTGGATTCTCTACAGCGAGTGACGCGATCCCCGTCTCAGCATGCTCGACACAAACTGAAACCAATGGCAACCGGCGCCACGAGCCTGGAGCTCCAACCGATCGGTCTGTGTTCTCTACACGACCGCTCGCGATCGATCTCCCCGGATTACCGGAAGTGCGTTACGACAGCGCATCTTCGTTTGGCATCGAAAGGATTTGGCATGGACGCGTGGGAATTGTTGTTGGAAATCGTGTTGTTGTTAGGAGGCTGCTTCGTCCTTGGCGCGATTTGCTCTTGGCTGAAACAGAGCCCCATCGTGGGCTATCTGACCGCCGGAATGATTCTCGGTGGACCTGGCAGTTTGCATGTCGTGCAGTCCGAGCGGCAATTGGAGGCCATCGCAGAACTGGGCGTGGCGTTGTTGCTTTTCAGCCTCGGTTTGGAATTCTCATGGCGCAAGTTGATGAACCTGGGCACGAAGACTTTGGCTTGCGGTGCCATTCAAGTCTGCTTGACAGCCATCTTGGGAGCCGTAGTCGTCAGCTTCTTTCGTGTGGGGCTGAAAGAGGCGATTGCCGTCGGAGCCGTCGTCAGTCTCAGCAGCACTGCCATCGTCCTGCGTGTCCTGATTGATCGAGGAGAGATCGACAGTCTGTATGCACGGCAGTCGATTGCCATTTTGTTAGTACAGGATTTAGCTGTCGTGCCGTTGGCTGTCTTAATGACGTTGCTGGCTCAAGGTGGCTCGGCGGGAGAAGTCGTGCTGCTCCTAGGCAAGATCGTGGCCTCGGCGGGTGCACTGATTGCGACTCTGTACTTCATCCTGAATCACTTGGCTGTTCGAGTCTTGAGAGCCTTGTCGTTCGACCAAAACCGCGAACTCACCATGATCTTGGCCATCGTGTTGGGATTAGGAGCCGCGTGGGCAGCACATGCGTTAAGCCTCTCGCCATCGTTGGGCGCGTTTATGGCCGGCATGTTTTTGGGCAGTTCGCCCTTCGCGGTCCAATTGCGTGCCGATGTCGCCGCGCTCCGGACCGTCTTGCTGACATTGTTTTTTGGAGCAGTCGGACTCGTGGCTGATCCCATTTGGATTGTGACTCACATTCCACTGGTGATCGGCGCCGCGACATTGATCCTCGCTCTCAAGGCACTCGTCATCACCGGACTCATACGCATGGCAGGGCAACCGCTATCCGTCGCCTGCGGGACCGGACTTTGCTTGAGTCAGGTCGGCGAATTCGCCTTCGTGCTGGCGAGTTCTGGTCGCAGCGGAGGAGTCATCTCTGAGGAACTGCACCTCACGCTGGTCTCGGCCACGATCGCGTCGATGTTCGTCACACCGTACCTCGTAGCCTTCGCTCCGTTAGCTGGGAATTGCCTAACACGCCGCCGGAAAAACGCCCTGTCATTGTCAACCGCCAATGCTCGCGAGCTCGGCCCGCTGGACGTACTCATCATTGGGTTTGGGCCTGCCGGGCAAGCAGTAGGCCGCTCGCTTATCGGTAAGTCCAAACGAGTGGCAGTCCTCGACGTCAATCCGCAAGGAGTGGAATTTGCGCAGTCTCTGGGCTTTGAAGGTCACATTGGGGATGCAACGCAATTCGAAGTGCTGGAGCACGCTGATGTGCGTTCGGCGCGAGTCGTTGTGGTGACTGTGCCGGCACTATCAGCGGCGATTCAAACGCTGCACAGTGTCAAGCAACTCGCGCCTCAGGTGCATGTCGTGGTGCGCTCGCGCTATCAACGCCATTTCACAGACTTTGAGCAAGCGGGAGCGGACGTAGTCATTGGCGACGAAGAACAAGTGGGCTATCGACTCTCGGCCTATGTCGCGTTGCATCTGCACACAAACGCCGACTCGGAAAGCAAGTGATCTCCGAGTCGGCGCTGTAACGAGACACTGAGGCGTCCCCAACAACAGCTTCGCGAGTGCTGTGATGAATCGGTCACGAGAGATAGAAGACGCGTGAACTAGCCGATACGGAAGCTCGGCAGACCATCGATATCAACCAAGATGCCGCGGCTGTCGATGGTCATCTCGGCACCACCGCCGACTGAGAAGCTGCCGGGGCCGTAGTAGATCCGCACGCCGGCTTCGATCCGGAAGGTCGCTTGGAAGTCAGAGAAGTCATCCAGTTCCATGTGCAGGCTCGCGCGAGCCCAACCTCGTGCGCCGAAGTCGAGTTCGAACAACCAGAAGTCGAGTGTCACAATGCCGTAGATGTCGAACCGCAGCGCCGCATCGACAATCAAATCACCCTCGATGAAGTTGCCTGCGATCAGCACATCAACACCGAACGTGATGCCCACTTCCGCGATGTAGAGATCAATCTCGACGCCGGCTTTGGCATGTCCTTCCAATCGCACATCGCCATTCCAGCCGATGAAACCTTCAACCTGCACATCGATCAAGGGCGTGTCGATCTCTGCGGCGACAGTGACGCCCTTATCGAAGTCGACTTCAAAATCTGCGAGCCGGCTGTCGAACTTCACGATTGAGTTCTCGATGTTGTCCAGATCGAGAAATCCATCGAGCGACATCGTGCCCATCGGATTAAGTAAGTCGCCGATGCCAGACTCCTTCAAGATTGGAATGGCATTCAACGGACTCTCAGCCGTCTGAGCTCGGAAGTAGATGTCCTTCTTCTCGCCGTCGTAGATCACCGACGCATCACCCAGTTCGATGTCGACGAAGTCCAAAGACAAATCGAGATTGCCCATCACGCCGATGCGCATCTTGCCGATCTCTTCCAACAAGGCCATGAGCGCGCCGGATTCGAAGTCACCACTAAAGACGTCATCGATGAGCCCGCCCGTCAAGTCCGCAAACTCACTCGGACTCAAATCAGGCAAGTCAATCACCGCTGCGCCACCAACGGAGATGATCTTGAAGATCTCAATCCCATCGACGCGGGCATAGATGTTGCCGCCAATCAAATCGGTGTACTCGTCCGGCATCGCCTGCGGACGGAAGGCCAGGTCGTCATGCACCGCGATTCCGAACGCGAGCGTGAAGCCATTCACGACGCCCTTGAAGTACCCCATGCCGCGCACGGGATCGACGATGACGGTCATCGAGTTCTCGGGCAGGCCAACACGGACTGATCCTGATGTGACGGCCAGATTCACGCCGATCGCTCCGACGAAATAGAGACCGTCATCAAAGACCGGTGCATCGCCATCGACAGTCTCGCGAATCTCGGCCCCGTTCATGAAGCCAAATGTGAACTGGCCGAAGTCGATATCAAACCCCGCCAGCGCTGGGATCTGAGGAATGCCAAACGACTCGTTAATCTCGACGACCGTGCCGACCGGTGTCTCCTGCTTGATGTCGATGCTGACGCCCATCTTTAGCGGAATCGACGCTTCCTTGCCGACCAGTTCTACATCGCCATCGGTCTTGAACTGGGTCGCAGTCTTGATCCATGGCAGATCGGATTCGAAGACATACGAGAGATCACTGCCAAGTGCTCCGACCTTCAATTCATACGGAGAAATCAGCTCGGCCACCTGAGCGGCCCCTGCCCCTCCGCCGATGTTTCGTCCCTCGTTGTCGTAGGCTTTGCCGCCGAGCAGGATGTCATCACCAGAGTTGCCGCGCAGCTCATCTTTCGGCGTGGGAGAAGAATTGTCGCCTGCTCCATACAGCCAGTCAGCACCGCTGCCTCCGTGAAGCGAGTCGTCTCCAAAACCGCCACGCAGCGTGTCGTTGCCATCATCACCTTCGAGGCGGTCATTTCCAGTACCACCCATCAGCGTGTCGTTCCCGGTGTATCCCGACACATAATCGTGGCCCTCGCCGCCATCGACGTGGTCACTGTCGTGGTCGCCCCACAGCCTGTCGTCTCCGCCTTCACCGAAGATGGAATCAACGCCAGTCCAACCGCGAACGATGTCATTGCCCCCACCGGCATGGACGAGGTCGTTTCCGTGACCGACATGAATCTCGTCATTGCCTTCGCCAGCTTCGACGGTGTCGTTCCCATCCCAGGTATTCGTCCAATTGTTACCGTTGCCAAGATCAACGAAGTCATCGCCCCACTGCCCATGCACGACATCGTTGCCGGCCTCGGCCAAGACGGTGTCGTTGCCATGACCGGCTTCGACGTAGTCATCGCCCGAACCGGTATTGATGAGGTCGTTGCCGAGTCGACCATAAACAGCATCGTTGCCAAAGCTACCGAAGAGAGTGTCATCACCGAGGTTGCCAGTGAGCGTGTCGTTGCCTGCTTCACCCAGCACGAGATCCGCGCCGTCGTAGAGCGCCAGGAATGTCGCCGTGACGGGGATCGCTCCTTCGTCGTCGTACAGACCGCCGTCAACCCGGTCATTGCCTTCGCCGCCGAATACCGAATCCGCCCCCCACTGACCGGCAACGTAGTCCTCGCCCGCCTCACCGAAGAGCGAGTCATCGCCGTGTTGACCGGTGATGTGATCGTTGCCGAGTCCCCCCTTGATCGTGTCGTTGCCAAGCCCGCCTTGAATGCCGTCATTTCCAGCTCCGCCATAGATCTCGTCGGCGAGATCGACAATAGCCACATTGACCACAACATGGGGCAGCGACGGCACGTCGAGTCGATCAGACCCGCCGCGCAGTTGGTCGTTTCCATCACCTCCAAAAAGCGTATCCGCACCACCATCTCCGAAGACGTAGTCATGGCCGCTGCCACCTTCGACGAGGTCATGGCCCGCACCGCCTTGCGTATTGTCGTCGTGATCCCCGCCATAGATGCTGTCGTTACCCGCCTCGCCGAACGCGACATCGTTCCATGAGCCTGCATCGATCAGATCATCGCCTGTGCCTCCCAGAATTGTGTCTTCATGCTCGCCGCCGATTAGTGTGTCGTTTCCGTCACCACCTTCGATCCGTGAGTGGCCATGACCGTCTGTCACTCGATCGTTGCCACCGCCAGCAAAGATGAAGTCGCTTTCGCTGCCCGCGTCGATGACGTCATCACCTTCGCCACCGTAGATCGTGTCTTCATGTTGGCCACCCGAGATCGTGTCGTTGCCCTCACCTCCTTCGAGACGTGAATGGCCATGATCGTCTAAGACGAGATCATTTCCGGCTCCGGCATAGACGACATCGTTATTGATTCCGACGTCGATCACGTCGTCACCCGCGCCGGCATAGACCGTGTCGTTGTGCATGCCTGTGCGAATCACGTCGTCGCCGTCGCCGGCATCGACATACTCGTGCCCATGATCGTCGACGATGACATCGTTGCCCTCGCCACCGTAGATCGTGTCACTTTCGATGCCCGCATTGAGCGAGTCATCACCAGCACCGCCAACGATCGTGTCGTTGTGATCGCCGGTCGAGATCGTGTCGTCGCCGTCGCCACCTTCCGCTCGGTCGTGCCCGTGATTGTCCGTAATGACATCGTGGCCATTACCGCCCAGCAGCGTGTCGTTATTGATGCCACCAATCAGAGAATCATTGCCGTCACCACCTTCGATGCGGTCGTGATGATCAAAGCCGTTAAGCAAATCATCGCCTGCTCCACCGACGATGGTGTCGGGATAGCGCCCCGTCGTCACGGTGTCGTTCCCTAACCCCGCGTCGACGACGATCGACATGGCCGTATTGAAGCGGAAGCGAGAGGTCGCCGTACTCGTGTCACCATAAGCCTCAAATGAGTCGTTGCCGCCCAAACCAACAAACGAGATCTTGTTGAAGCCGGACTTATTGAAGGAACGCGTACCGGACTCGTCCTGCACATAAATGAAACTCTCGTTGGTGCGAGTCGCTGACCAGCGTCCATTGGCGAGCGTACTGGTCTCGCTGTAGTCAAAGACCTTAACGGCATCGTCACCTTCCGTGCCCGTAATGAGCAACGTCTTGGTGGCAGCATCTACGACCGCATTAACGGTCATCACCAATCGTTCTTACATGACTTGACCAGCGGCAACTGACAACCGCCGGGTCTTGGTGCGGCGCAGTGACTTGTGGCGCGAAGGATTCGACGAGGAACTGAGTGAGTGAAGCCAACTGTTGAAAAACATGCTGCAAGTCCTTGGAGATGCCAAGTTGTGGCAAGCACCCTGTGTGCGTGCGGGTTCAACCTAGGTTCAGGACTCGTTCAGGCAGTGTTTCCCCCGTCAAAATGAGGGCGATTCAGGCATTTCACCGACAACTGGGTCGCAACGTTTGACAGGCGAGTCAGGAGTGACAGGTCACTGTCTCAATCGTGATGCCGAGGTACTACACCTCAAAATGGACAACTGATGTAACCGTCGATCACAGATTCCTCAGGTACCAGCAAGCCAGTCGAGTGCCGAGCACTTCGTTGGCTCAAGTGCGCCCGAGCATTCTCTTCCAGGTACGATCACGCCATGACCGATTCGTCTTACTCTGAATCATCCGCGACCAGAGCGACTTGCCATCGTTGCGGCGCCCCCTTGCAAGCAGTTGTTGCTGATGGAGTTTGCCCCGCGTGCTTGTTGCGAGTGGCGGCCCTCGGTACTGGCGTTGATAGCTTGCCGAATACGCCGTGGGTGCCACCGACCGTCGCCGAATTAGCGTCTGCCTTCGAGCAGTTGGATGTTCTCGAACTTATCGGTCACGGTGGCATGGGAGCGGTCTACAAGGCTCGCCAAAAATCATTGGGACGTTTGGTCGCACTCAAAATTCTCGCTCCCCAGTTGGCCGAGAACCCCGACTTCGCCGAACGCTTCTCTCGCGAAGGACAAGCGCTCGCGGAAGTGAATCATCCCAATATCGTCACCGTCCACGATTTTGGACGGGCGGGCGACTTCTACTTCTTGTTGATGGAGTTCGTTGACGGAGTCAGCTTGCGGCAAGCGATGTCTGCCGGGCGACTCACCCCCGAGCAAGCACTCGCCATCGTGCCACCCATCTGCGAAGCCCTACAATTCGCTCATGATCGCGGCATCGTGCATCGCGACATCAAGCCAGAAAACCTGCTGCTCGATAAAGACGGGCGCGTCAAGATCGCAGACTTTGGGATTGCACGGATGTTGCGACGTGGAGCGGTCGACGAAGCTCGATCACCACTTAATGAGACGCCGGCGACGAATGCCACACCCGAAGTCGCTGGCGAAGAATTCGACCTCACGCAGCAATCGATTGTTGGTACTCCGCGTTACATGGCTCCTGAACAGCGCGAGCAACCGGCGTCCGTCGATCATCGAGCCGATATATTTTCGTTAGGCGTCGTGCTCTACGAGATGCTGACCGGAGAAATCCCCGGCCCTAACTTGCAGCCGCCTTCTCGCAAAGTGCAGATCGACGTGCGACTCGATGAGATCGTGCTGCGAGCACTCGACGCTAAACCTGAACTTCGCTTTCACACCGCGACCGAGTTTCGACAGCATGTTGAAAGCATCGTCAGAACGCCCACTCGATTCGTTGCTCCCACGAATGCTTGGCAACCCCAACACACTGAACCGCGTCGTACCGCGTGCCATGTTTCCACACCGGATGAACTCGCAACGCTGTTGGGGCAAATCTTCTTGTGGCGGAAGTTCGGGCAGCTCGTGCTGAACGACGTTCAGCTCACACTGACTCAAGGTGGGACAACTTATGCGATTCCACTCGCCAGCATTCGCGACGTCAGCATCGGTCGCTATCCATTGATCGTGAACCCGATGGGACTCGACTTTGTGTGCGTGACCTACGAGGTCGGCGAATCGAGTCGCCAAGTCTGCTTCTCGCCGTATGTCGCGATCATCGGTCTACCGACTCAGTTCAACGACGGGACGGCGTTGTGGTATTCGATCGTTCGTGATGCCGTCACCGCAGCGACAGGACGAACTCCGACAAGCATTGCGGCACCAACCATCGGCGCGCCGACTAACAAGTGGTTCGGCGTGGGAGCACTCGCGTTGCTGATCCTCGCGGTGGTGATCTTTCAAACGATTTTATTCCGCTGGGCGACGGGGCCCGAAGGAACGCTCACGAACTCTCTGGGGAAAGACCTCTGGCCCATCGCGTTGGTCTGCGTGATGCCGATTCTCGGATTGCTTCTGCCACTAGGAGCGGTGTTGTGGACGAGGCAACGCGATCGCCGTTACCGGGCATCAGTTCAAGACGCGACGGGCTCGATGGCCACGATGTCGCCGCTCAAGAAACCGACATTACCACGCATCCTCGTGCCGTTGTTCGCCATCACCGTGTTAGTGAGTGGATGGCTCATCATGACTCGAAAGCAACCGCGCATCGATGTGCATTGTCGCGAAGCGGTGATCGAGAATGGCCACTTCAGCCTGAGCTACACAGTGCCTCCGACTCCTGGCCAATCGGTGTGGTTGATCACCGAGAACTATCAATTGCAGAAGCGCGAATTGCAGGTCGGTGATCCAGCTCCGCAGTTGATTAACCGCTCGCAGTTAAAACTCGAAGGTCGCAATCGCGTGCGGATTCCATTGGAGCATTTGCCGACGACGGACGAAGGCCGCAGCCGGATGGAAGCGTCATTACCCCCGCGCGAAGGACACAACTTCACGCTCGGTCCGAATCGCGGCATGTCGTTGCTGGCCTTCACGACCGAAGACCTCATCAATGTTTCGGCGACGTTGATGGTGCTGCCCGAAGGTCAGAGCCCCGACTCGCTCGTCACGTATTACGGCGGGCCGCATTACCAGACGCTCGCGGCGCCCGAAGCGCGGCAAGTCGGTCCCTTTGAAGCCGCCTACGACGATGGCCGCATCGAACTGGTCGCGCTCGGTTCGCATCCAGCCAAAGGACATCCGCATTGGAAGCCGGACGGCACTCCACTGCTCGATACCGATGTGCCGGAGGTCGGCGGCAGCAGTTGGTCATCGGGGCAGATCATGAAAGAACTCGTCGTGCGAGTTCACAGCGATACGAAACGAGCCTCTGCTCCCGTGCTGAGATTCCCGCCGAAGTCTGAAGTTTCGAATATGGGCTCCTCATACCATCCACCCCATGACAAGCAGTCAGTTGGTACGCTTGCTACTGCGCTCGCCTGTTCGCCCGAGGCTCGCGAAATGACTGTCGAAGTCGGAGTCGCAGACGGAAACTGGCGTTCGTCACTCCCTTTCGAGCGGATCGTGGGACAATCGCAACACAATCGCAGCTACAGCGGCAGCGATGGAAATTGGTCGGGATCAGTCCGGACCACTCGCGAACTGGGCGACACGTTGCCGCTCGCGGTCAGCTTCACTGCCAGCGAGAACCATGAAACGCGAATGGCTTATGAGCGTGACGATGGCGCACTCGTCGTCATGAAGGTTGAGGGTGTCGAAACTCGCAACGGTCTGCAGCAAGGAGTCGCCACGCTCTCCAAGACTGAGTACGACCGCATTCGTCGCTTTCATGTGCAGTCGCGAAAATACCAATGGCTTGAGTTCCGTCACGTCTCTTTGGAATTGGGGCACCTCACCCGCGTGGAGGTGCGCTAGAGGTAGGCAGCCATCCGCAGCACAACCACTGCATTACTGCCCGGACGAACTTCGAGACGTCCTCAGAATCAGCGTGATAGATCCAAGCCTACGCCGCCTTGTTGGTTGATATGTCCTAACTGCCTGTTGATTTTCGTGGAGCTCGTTTTGAACGTGCCCGGATTCATGAAGTTGAGAGCACGATCAGATCGCGCTCTACCTATTTTTCAACAGGCTACTCAGTTGCATCGTGAGTTCACGCAGGTAGGAAATAAGGCATGACGACCCGGTGGTGGTTTCGAATTGGGTTACCGGTCATCTGGTGGATGGCAGCGTGGATCTCCGTTCGACATCCCGGTGATGAATACGGTCTGTGGGGTGTCGCTTGTTTGCCAGCAGCTTGGTTGTTTGTTGTCGTCCGCGGGACGCATCCACTCGACGTGCAACCGTTGATCTACTGCGCAGGGCTCTTGACGACTGGCTTAGTCGGCTGGTGGCTGGACGCTTGGCGAATGCGAACACTCGTCTGGTTCAGCGTTTGGGGAGTCGGCGTCATCGCCTTAGTCACGAGTGCGCTATCTGGTTATGAAAGCTACCATCGAGCCATCATGAAAAACGGCTCACTCATCGCGTATGTCAGCTCCGCGACCAGCCTCAGCTTGGTACTGACATCGGTATTCAGCCTCACTGGAATTGGCCTGTGGCGTGTGGGGCGATTTGCACACTCCAAGTTGAGAAGCCTTGATGCCTGAGAGACCCTCGTCAGCCTTTCATACCACCCAATGGACTCAGGTCGTTGCCGCTCAAGGCGAGACACCCGCAGCCCGAGAAGCGTTGCGCGATCTGTGCGAGACCTATTACACGCCAGTTGAGTTCTTTATTCGGCGTTATCGTTATCAACCCAACGCGAATCAGACCGATGACGCCCATGATCTGACTCATGACTTCTTCGCCAAACTGCTTGAAGGCGGAAGACTCGATCAAGCGGATCGCCGCCGGGGTCGATTTCGGACCTATCTATTAGGAGCCGTTAAACACTTCTTGTCCGATCAGCGCGATCAACACACATCGCTCAAGCGTGGCGGCGGGAGGTTAATCGAGTCGCTCGATGATCCGTCTTACTCCAGATCAAGTACCGACAACGCCCCGCACTCTCGTGAGATTGTCGATCCTCAAGCCTTCCCCCCGGACTCCTATTTTGACCATCAGTGGGCGCTAACGGTCGTCGAGCAAGCCATGGCCACCCTGCGCGCCGAAGCGACAGCAGCAGGAGATGCCGCCAAGTTCGCGATCTTACAAAGTTGGCTTGTGACTCCCGCAAATCCAGGCACGATCGTCACTGCCGCACAGTCGCTGAAGATGACCGAGGGTGCTTTCAAAGTCGCGGTGCATCGCCTGAGAAAGCGTTTTAAGCAACTCGTCATCGACCAAATTGCACACACCGTCGACGACCCTCACGAAGTGCTACAAGAACTCAACTATTTAATCGCCGCACTGGCACATTGAGCCGCCTTGTGGGCAATCAGTTGCAACATCAACTCAACCGCCTGGGCTGCAAACATTGGATCGTTGATATTGCAGTCCACTTCGACAATTGGAATCTCTGGTTTGGCGTGGGCTCGTACCGCGTCAAAGAAGGCGCGATCAGCCACGCGATCACAAAAGAGCCCTTCATCTGCGTCGAGCATCGAGACACCGCGCAACGGGAATAAGAATCCGATTGGCCCCGTCGCTGCGTTCGCTTTCTGTGCGAAGATCTGCCCGAGTCGCGTGTTCTCTTCCGGAGTGGTTCGCATCAACGTCACTGTTGAAGTCCACTCATAGAATGTGCGATCGCCCGTCAAATAACGCTCTGGCACAGTGGCCATGCCGCTGAAATTACACATGTCGAGACAGCCCGGAACGATCACATGCGGAATGCCTCGGCGCCCCGGCGCATCCAATCGCTCAGGTCCGGCAGACAACGCTCCACCACACAACTCGTCGGCCCACTCGGTCGTGGTAATATCGAGTACCGCATCGACCAGCCCCGCGTCGGCTAACGATTCCATAATCCGCCCGCCTGTGCCTGTCGCATGAAATACGAGCACTTCATAGCCCGCGTCGTTCAACAACTGGCGACAGGCATCAACGCACTTGGTCGTATTGCCAAACATGCTCGCGGCGATCAGCGGCCGCTCGTTGTCCGCTGGTGGCACGACCGCGTTGACCATGCCACAAACTGCAGCCGCCGCTTGAGTCAGCACGTGGCGCGAGATGCGATTAATACCTGCCACGTCCACGATCGACGGAATGAGTACGATGTCCTGCGTGCCGACATACGGAGCCGTGTTGCCACTCGCGAGCGTCGAGACGCAAACCTTGGGCACACCCAGCGGCAGTTTGCGCATCGCTGTCGTCACGATGCTCGTCCCGCCCGATCCACCCATGCCGATGATGGCATCGAACCGACCGGCCTGGAACAAATCCTGGACCAGCCACATCGCCCCGCGACTCATGACCTCCATCGCTTTACCGCGATCCTGTTGATCGCGCAGAACCATCAACGCCTCACCGCCGTTGCGAGCGACCTCACCAGCTTCGACATCGACCGGAAAGAGTTCCGTCGAACCAAAGACACCCGCGTTGACGGACACGACTTCGCAACCCTGCGCCAAGATGCGTTCGCGCAGGAAGGCATACTCGGACCCCTTGGAATCAAACGTGCCCAGCATCAAGACGCGCTTCGCCATCAATTGCTCCTTGTGGTTGTGAGACGACACATGGCCGAGTTGCTCGGCGACCAGTTGCCCCGTGACTCACCAATATCGAGCTTGCTTTCGCATTGCTCTGGCTGCGTGCTCCTGCCACGTTTCGCCCCACCTCTAATTGTGACTGAGATATCCGGTCACGATGCGAAGTGCGACTGACTTGCCTCGACCATTGAGGAACTTAGAGATGACCTTCTCTCGCCGCGAATTCTTGTCGACATCGGCTTACGGCATTGGAGCCGCCGCGCTCGCTCAACTCTTGCAACGCGATGGTTTGCTGGCCGAGACCTCGACCAAGCCGCCCGAGAATCTACCGCTCAACTTACAAGAACGGGCTCCGCCACACGCGCCGCGGGCGACGGCATTGGTGTCGTTGTTTATGCATGGTGGGCCATCGCATGTGGACTTGCTGGATCAGAAAACGGAACTGACCAAACATCACGGTTCCGAATACAGCGGCGACGTTGTCTACAGCTTTGTCCAACGAGCCAACAAGCGGCTGTTCGGCAGTCCGTGGCGTTTCCGCCCGCATGGCGATTGCGGTACCGAAGTGTCGGAACTCCTACCGCACATTGGTTCGATTGTGGATGACATCGCGGTGCTCCGCTCAATGCACACCGGACACAACGGACACGAAGTTTCGATCCGCTATTTTCATGGCGGCATCGCAGGAGTCACCGGCCGGCCCACGCTCGGCAGTTGGATTAGCTATGCGCTCGGTAGTGCGGCCGAGAATTTGCCTGCCTACATGGTACTTTCCGATCCAGGCGGTCATCCGGTCGATGGCACACACAATTGGTCCAGTGGGTTCATGCCGCCGCTCTATCAGGGCACTGTCTTAAGAGCTCAAGAGCCTCGCATTTTGAATCTGGACGCGCCTGCTCAGTTACGCGGCGTCGTGCAGCAGCAGAACCTGAACTTGCTGCGGCAACTCAATCAGCGACACCTCGCACAAAGACCGGGCGAAGCTGACTTAGAGACTCGCATTCAAAGCTACGAACTCGCCGCCGCGATGCAGACAGCGGCCAAGGACGCGCTCGACGTCAGCCAAGAGCCACAGCACATCCACAAGCTCTATGGTTTGGACCATGATCAAACCCGCGAGTATGGCACGCGTTGTCTCATCGCGCGTCGGCTCATCGAGCGCGGCGTGCGCTTTGTGCAACTCTTTCTCGGTGG
>Ga0172376_10003477_pt1 | contig 18598 bp, 41 predicted proteins | sample Lak35m_FD_121114 | JGI IMG/M metagenome (GOLD analysis project Ga0172376, IMG submission 121114) | Freshwater microbial communities from Kabuno Bay, South-Kivu, Congo - kab_092012_35m | ecosystem: Environmental > Aquatic > Freshwater > Lake | place: Democratic Republic of the Congo: South-Kivu... | reverse complement strand
TTGGGGCTCATGGATAAGCACCTATGAGAAAGGGCTCGAAGGTTGTCTGCGTCGATGATCGGTTCCCGCCAGAGCTTTTCATTTACTACACACAACTCCCCCTCAAGGACCGCACCTATACCGTCAGGGACATGGGCGTGGGAATCTCCCACAAGGGCGAGGCTGGAGAGGTCGTGGTCTACCTGATGGAGCTAACCAACCCCGCATCCAGCAGGCCCCCGCACCCCGAGCGAGGCTTCGCACAATGGAGGTTTCGGGAGATTGAGCCGCCCGTCGAGGCCGAGGAGGTGGAGGTCTTGGAACAAGTCGGGTAATTGGGGCATGGCACAATGGGATATACTTGGCAGACACAAGCTAAAGGGGTTCAAAAGCAGCCCATGGGTCATGGTCAAAAGAAGGGTCAAGATCCGGAAGGCAAAGAATCTATGGGACTGCTACTGGTTTAACACCCAGACACGCATCTTCACAAAATACATGGCCGAGCCCAGCTATAAAAGGGCAATAGGCAAAATGGGGCAGGAATCGGCATCCTCCCTTCTTCTGAAATGGGATCCCGACGATATATGGGCTTACCCAAGGCGATCCCTCCGCTTCTTCCGAGGGATTGGGCAGATGGATCTTTTCCAAAAACATCGGGGGTAATTGATATATGACGCTATTTGAAGAAATTATTGAAGACCTAAAGGCATACGAACCGGACAGCCCATACGAAAACATAACAGATCGGTTGCTTGCCTATCTGCACAAACAACACATCCGCAGACTTGGCAAACGCAAGAGGACGCCGGTATTGCTGATCGACGACACTCTGAAGGAGCTGGATGCCGCGATCAAGTCGGCAAAGGAGGGATGGTGATCCGCAGCCAAGTTGTTGCCCACAACGGCAGAACCATCTTATGGCTTGATGAGGACACAATCCGAGATGCCGGATTCGATACAACCGGCATCACACAAAAGCAGTTCGACCAGATCGCATCCAGACTTGAGAAGTATATGGACGCACACTACCAGAGCCTTGTTTTCGAGATGTCCCAAGACCTGCTTCCTTTGGCGAAAAACAGCGGGGGTAATTGATATATGAATCAAAAAATGGATTTTATTATTCCAGAATGTGAAATGATTAAGAAAGACGGTAAAGTAGTTTGGCAAATAACCGGCTCGCGTGTTTTTAGTAGGCGAGAGATATTTAAACGCCTGCAGGGACTTGCAGAGCGGGAAAAGAGTCTTTTCCGAGACGACGATGACCGGCTTTTAACTAACCCAAGTATGGCCGCCGAGTTTAGTGCCATTCATGAGGTCTTAAATGACCTTATAGAAAGAGAGTAACGATGATCCGCCAAGTGAAAAACATCGGGGGTAATTAAGCTATGAGAAAAAGCAGATTTGTTTCAGACCAACGCAAGGTGCGCTCGCAAAACGGGATTGGGGGAGGAATAAACAGATGCGGTTGCAGGAAGTTTGTCGTGAATTTGCGGGGATGCCACATAGACGGACAGGTAGTAAGCACGACCGACCTGAAACGGGCGGGATACGAGGTTCCCACCCTCCCCATGATTACGAAGCCCAAAGACAAGGAGGGTAATTGAGCCATGCCAAACTGGATTACAAACGAACTAACGATTGAGACAAACGAAGTCTCCAAGGACATCAAAGAAGAGCTCAAGTTTTATGTCTCCAAGGATGACGACGGGAAAGAGGGGCTGGACTTCGACAGGGTCATTCGGATGCCCCCTTCCCTGCAAATCACCGCCGGCGGGTCGGTGGAGGAGGCCATGGCCGTCATCAAGGGCGATCTTAAGTTTTTCTCGGAAAGATTGAAGTGGTGGAAGGGCAAGGGTTCTTGGCTTGAAAAGGAGGGCATCAAGACCGCAAAGGCCTTAATGGAACACAGCCGAAAGCGCCTTTCCGAAAAGGAATTGGGCGAAGGCAAAAAGGCCATCGAGAATTTAAGGAAATACGGCCACAAGGATTGGTATGACTGGTGTTGTGCGAACTGGGGGACGAAGTGGAACGCCTCCGACACACATTGGAACGGCAACTCGGTCTCATTCCTCACCGCTTGGGCTCCGCCCGATCCGGTCATCCAGAAGATGGCTGATGAGACAGGACACGTCATCCAGAATATGTGGTTCGATGAGGGCGATGTTGAGGATGTTCAGTATACGACATTCTCTCCGAACAACGGGGATAATTAGGCCATGATTACAAAACAACTGCTACAAAACATACGGAATCAAATTAACCCACATCTGGAGGCCATAAACAAGAAGTCATCAGACTTTTCGCTTCGATTGGGCAACTGCACATACGACAGCGACAACGCCACCTTCAAGCTAGAGGTATGCTCGGTGGAAAAGGGTTCCGTTATCACCAAGGAGTTGTCCTCCCTGCGTCAAACGTATTCCATTTACGGACTGACCGAGGCCGACCTTACGAGGGAGTTTGCGACCAGTCGAGGCAAGGCAAGGCTCTGCGGACTCAAGCCAAGGGCGGAAAAGTGCTTCATCTTCGAGATATTGGATGGGCAAAACAAGGGCAAGAAGTATGTCACCAAGCTGGAGGCAATCAAAGCCTATCTCGGAAAAACAAAGGGGCTAATTAGCACATGACAGCACTAGAACTAATCAGATCGAAACAAAGCATGGACAAAGCGGCCAAGGATCACGCCGAGGCCGTCCAAAAACGGCAGGAACAGGAGGATGCCGAAAGGTTTGCGCCTATAAAAAATATATACGAGGAGGTTCGCAACCTTCCCGCAAGGGAGAGGCCTAGATGCTCCAACCAGTGCAAAGAAACAGTCGCAAGCATGTGGGAGAATAGGCTCACAAGCCGATCAATTGAGTTTTGGGGCGACTACTCTTCGGACACATGGTGGCTTTTTATTGATAAAGGCACATTCCACCTACGCACCAGCCTTTATAACAACCCCGTCCAGACGGAGGATGTCGAGGAGGCCAAGAAATGGCTTATTGAGAAGCTGGCCAAAATAATCCCCACGGAGGAACCCCGAAAACACCGAGGGTAATTAAACCATGAAGAAAAAAGCCACTAAAAGCACAAGCCACCCACGGATTTGGGGAACCCTCTCCGAGAGGTCTTTGATGCGTTTGGCCACATTGAAACTAATTGCATTGAAAACAAGGGGGGTAATTAGATTATGAAAACAATCAATCTGGACGGATTCACGGAGCATAAGCCATCCCGCAAGAAGGAACCCAAGCCCCTTCTGAATGTCGATGGCAAGCCAGTGACGACATTTGTGAAGGCCAAGCAAGCCTTTGACCACGCCGAGAGCGATCTACGCAAGGCCAAGGAAGACCTAATGGAGGCCGCCTCGCTTGAGTTTTGGCGTATGAACCACGCCCGAACCACCGCTGGCGATCTCCCCGCTTCCACCGCCGAGATGCAGGGAGATGACTGCACGGCAAAAATCACGATGGCCAGAATCTACCCTGCCGTCACAGGCGAGGAGGTGCTTTCGGTATTGCCCAAGCCAGTCTTCGACTCCGCTTTTCAGCAGAGCTTCGATTTCAAGATTGATGGGTCGAAGTTAAATCCCGCCACCGCTGGCGACTTTGTCTCGGAGCTTCGGATGCTGGTCGAAAAGCACCGCAGTTCACAGGCCGTCACGATCAAGCGGGGATTCCAACCCACCGAGCAGTTTCATATTGAGCGTCATAAGATTCTTAAGCCAGAGCAGAACCTACAGCTTCAGTCGGTTTGCCCAGCGAGAATCTATGTCAGTTGAGGTTGCCACAACCCTGCTCACGAAGTCGCCGAGGCTACCGCTTCGACCCTATTCGTGCGTCACAGCACTTCAGTTGGAGTCCTTTCGTGAGTGGAGCTTCGAGCCAAAGGTAAACGGCTGGCGATGCGTTGTGGATGCCGAGCGTGGGAAGGTGATTTCACGGCACGGCACAACCTTCGCCGAGTCGGGACACATTCTGGACATTGTCGCAACCACGCCGAACCTTGCTGGCCTTGGCTTGCTTGACTGCGAGTTCCTTGGAAGGAGAACCAAGGCTGGCAAGGGATCGGTTGTGGTGATGGATGTGATGGACTCCACCCTCCCCTATCTGGAGAGACGCACCCTGCTGGACAGCTTGTGCGAAGTTCCGCTGGACGACATCCCCAAAAACGCAATCCTCCGCTTCCCTGCATACACACAAGAACAGGCCAGACTCATTCTGGAGGATATGCGGGAGGTGAATGAACGCCGTTGCGAGGTGATTTGGGAGGGATTTGTCGCCAAGCACAACGCCTCACCCTATCCCCGCCGATACGACCAAAACGAATGTCGGTTTTGGGCAAAGGCTCGACTCCTCACCGCATAAAACACGCAGGGTAATTGGAGCGTGAGGAAATTCACGCTCAAGAAATTCAAAAGAAAATACGGCATCGGGGAACTGGACGATGTCGATTCGGACATTATCCCATCCTACCTACAGACACTTCGGGAATATGTCGATGACGGAGCCAATTACTCCGACTTTTCTGCTTTCTACGGAACCAACAAAAACAACGGAGGTAATTCAAGTATGAGAAAGTCAAAGCAACTTCGTGACAGATGGTATGCCCGATGCCTCGACATCAGCATCACCGAACTCGACAAGGAAAAAAAGCGGTGGGAAACCCGCAAGCAGAATTGGGGCAAACTTTCCTATATTCGTGGTGGCCTCAAGGTGAACCCATACAAGCCGACCATTGAGGAAAAATACTTCGAGTCATTCAAGGGCGACCTCTGCTCCGTTGAGCTTGAGTGTGTCTTTCAGCGTGAGTCCGACATCCCCAGCGTCCGAACCCTTGGCCGATACTTAATCGACAAGGAAGACGATGGCTCTCTCGAATACTATCCCGATAAAAACGAGGACAGGGACGAGTCGGAAGACAACTGCGAGGAGTCCGAAAATGAAAATTGGGGTGCAGCCGAGTTCAAAGTCACCTTTCGACACGAGCGTCCCCTTCGACTCCGATCCGTTGTCGATAAACTCAACCTTCACGGAGCCGAGGTAAACACCACTTGCGGGATGCACGTTCATCTCGACCAGCGTGGAATCTCCTCTGCGATGGCATCCAAGCGAGCCAAGCGACTTATCAAATGCCTACCCGCATTGACGCAGATTGTCGCCCCCTCCCGCTTGCGGAACAACTACTGCTCGATCAATCGCCCGATTCGCAGGGGGATGAACTATCGCCACCAGACTGACCGCTACTTGGCGATCAATCATTCCTCCGCCTACTGCGAACATACCACCACGGAGAACAGGCTACACGGAGGGACGCTGGACTTCTGGAAGATTATGGGATGGGTCGATCTCAACAAATGGATTATGCGTTCCGCCGAGGTCGATGCGAAGGCAGACGAAAACTCGCTTCGAGTCACCAATGGCGAGGTGAATGTCACCTTGGAGGATATGATTCGATTCAAGACCCTCCCCGAAACCATCCGCCAATATATGTGGAGACGATTTCGGCAGTTTCATCCGACCAAAGCGATTGAGCTTCGGGAGAAACTGATTCACGACGATCTTCACCGCCTAACCGATGGCTATGCGGTCAGCTAAAACAGAAAGGATAATTAAGCTATGTGCAGACTAATTGGATTCTCAACCGATAAACCCCTTGAGCAGGACAAACTCGACAAGATGGTTTCAACTTGCCGAGACTTGCTGAAGGATCAGAAAGACGGATTTGGATATGCCCTTTCGGGCGGGGAGATTGATGGCATCACCCATCTACGCCTAGTGACAGGCAGTCTTCTCGGATACGGCTATGCCCCGCTTGGCGAGTGGGAATCCGTTGCCAAGCCTACCTACGACCAGCGGGGCGATGTCAAACCCTGCACGGCGGGACTTTTCCACGGACGGACTTCGACCAACGATGTCGGTATTAAAAATACCCATCCCTTCGTGAATGAGGAGCTTGCCTTGGCACATAACGGCATTGTCGATTATTCGGGACCTCATCGTAAAAAGATCGGGACTTGTGACAGCGAAGACCTTTTCAACACCTTCGCCAAGGGCAAGGGCTGGAAGGAGCTATCTAAATACTACGAGGGATATGCCGCCCTTCTGATTTTACGCAAGAATGGGCATCTTACCCTCTATCGGGACGAAACCCCCTCCCTCTATGTAGTTCGCTTTGCCACGGACACGGCAAGTGGGTTTGTGGTGGCAACATCAGCTTATGACGGCACGGAGGCGGTCAAACAAGTCTTCGGTTGCGTTCCAAACGCACCGATCCAAGCGAAGGCGAACCATGTAGTTTCGACCAAGCACGGAGCTATCCTCGACAAAAAGCGGGTCAAACCCATTGCTAGGAAAAGCTACGCCAAAGACCAGTTGTCCCTTGGCTACAGCACCAGTTATTACCCAAAGAAAAAGGACAAGTCGGCGACAGGGACTTGGGTCACGGATGGCGACAAGGAGGACACAGGAGTTGGCGACTACCAAGGCCAAGGCACGGACACTGATTTTCAAACAGGGTATGACGAGGGGTATCAAGATTCATACAACGACACAGGCTATTATCCAGACAACACACAACCCAAGAAATTCCAAGACGGCTACGAAAAGGGATATCTAGAGGGCGAAAAAGAAAAGGCCAAGATCGGGGAAGTCGATGTTGAGGAGGATTCGGAGCTGGAGGTAGCACCCTTCTAAAAACATTCGGGGTAATTCCAGTATGACAAACTCCAATAATCTACAAACCATTCGGAAGAAACTTGTCGATGCAGTCGTGGAAGTTAGTAGCTGGAACGAGGCGATGATAACACTCGCCCACAAGCCGAGGGACGGCAGGGACACCGAAATCGTGGACATGATCGACCACGCCCACGCCATTCACGACTACGCCGAGCAGTTGCTAACCCTCCTTCGTGGATACCAGATTCAAAAAGACATTTTGAGGGCAGAAAAGGAGCAAGCAACTCAAGCGATGGTGAGAGGGCTGAACGCTTAATGAAAGTATTTAACAAAAAAGAAGGTTCGATGGATGTCGAAAATTGGATAATTGACGCAAGCGTGGATTCGGACGGACACCTTACGCTCAATATATGTCACCACGATGGAAGCAAGGTTCATATACTTGGTGCTGATGTTTCGGACGAAACTGGTTGGGGTGATAGATTCACAACTGAATCAATCGAATCTGAATACAAGAAACAAACAGGGTAATTCAAATATGAGCGATCTAACAGACGATACAAAACTAAATTGTGCAGGTGAGTTTATTACGGCCTGCGAAAATCCCCACCAATTAAGCCAAGCAGTTGAGCTTCTGGCTCTATTGCTAAATGGAGAAAGAAGCCACGCCGAGGCTTGTTTCGCCAGCTTGGAGTATGTCGAAAATATCTCCGATGCCTTGGTTTACTCGATTGAACAGGCAAAGGATCACTACAAGGACATAGACAACGAACAAAGCAGAACAACCCTACAGGAGGAAGTCTTGACTCAAATTCTTGAGTTTTCCCACGCTTACCTAGCCAAGGCCTACGAAAAGAAAGTCGGGAGGGCATAAAACATTATGAGTAATTACTTTATGCAAATCAAAGAAACCAAGGAACAGCTAACGGACGGAAGGCTGAAAGTCGTCCGAACAATCAGAAAACCAAACTTATCGCTTGTCGATATTGTGACTTACGAAAAGCCGTTAGCTATGTCCGAAATCTACTGGAACAAGGGGGGAAGAAAATGAGCAAGAAAACAAAGGCAAAGCAGACCGCAGACCTCAGCGACAGACTTCTGACATTCGTATCGGGATGCCTTGGGCTATCCAGTTCGCTCCCCGATGACAGGGTCGGGACGGAATTGGCGGAGGCAATCCTAAAACCCGCAGTCGCATCCTATTTTCGCCACGGAGAGGCTGAGGGGTGTGCCACGGCAAAGGAGTTCACCCAAAAGTTTCGGGAAACATTGGGCGAGTTGCGGATTGCACGGAGAGCCTTGATTCTTATCAAAACCAACGCAAAAACCGAGGCGGGGCGACAAGCCGAACGGCTCCACGAGGCTTGTGACGAGCTTGTGAGGGCTTTCTTCCAGTCAGTAAGAGTCCTCGAAAACAAGACAGGTAATTAAGGTATGAAACAAAAAACCAACCGACAAGTCTTCAAACAGGCGATTCAAAACTTGGATGACATCACCTTGGCGATTCTTCGTGAGAGGATTCTCTCGATCACCGAGGCCACGCTTCGGGACAAGGAAGAGGTCAAGAAACAGATGACTGGCTCCTTCTTCAATCCCGACAGCTGGATTGGGTTTATTGAGAAGATTCACGATCAATTCAAATTCGAGAACAGCGGAAAGTTCTTTTTCAACACGCCAACCACAAAGGTCGGATGAGCGATACAACCATCAGATTCCTATCCAGAGAGGCGGTATTGAGATGCCCATTCTGTATCTTGATGCCAGAACATTATCGGGAGGACGAAACCTGCCGATGCGATGACCCGAAGCATACCGAAATGAGCGAATGGGGATATTACTGGAGTTCACTAAAAGACCGATGGGTAGAGGGACTTGATGGTGAATCTGTTGAGCAACTTGAGCGATGGAGCTTGCGAAAGAAATGAAGGACTTGCCCAAGGGACTGACATACTTCGTCCGCACGGAGTCACTCGCAGTTCCCGCACAACCGAGAACGCATTATGCGGTAAAGTCGGTTTCACCCGCTGGCTTGGCGGGGGCGATAAATCCAAGCCAAAAACTTCAAAGGTAATTAAGGTATGAGCCCCAAAATCAAAGAAGCGATCAAAAAAGAATTAGACCCTATTGATGTTGAGCAACGCTATCGGGACTTGCTCGATGAAGTGTATCCAGAGGTCAAAATAGGATATTCAACCTATTCCCCCTCTCAAATCGTGGAAGAGCTTTCCCCCACGGACTTTAGGGTCGGGGTAGCTGACTACACAGGAACCGAGGAAAATCTAACCGAAGTGGACGGCGAATATTACGACACAAGCGAGGTCGATGAAATCACGGAACGGATCGGGGAAGAGGACGATAAAACACAAGGCGAAGACCAGTAAAACGCACGGAGTAATTGAGTTATGACACCACTTCACCCATCACTTGCAGAGCTACCCTTGGAACAGATCGTTCCCGAATATATCGACATTGTCCGCCATTTTGATGCTTGTGTCGCATACACAAAAAAGGATTGGCGGGATTGGGAGAGTCGCCCTTGGTATGAACGCACCAAAATCTGCTACGGAAAGAATGAAACCGACTGCCTTGAGAGAATTATCGAATATCTTGAGAGGGATGTTTTGAACCTCAAGCGACACCTAAACGCCAGAAAACAAACAGACTAATTAGGGTATGAACAACACAACCATCACAGACGGCGAAAAGGAGCAGAACGAAAGAATCAAATCCAACTTGGCCGAGGTCGATTGGAAAAACACCTCCCTCGATGAATTAGAGGATATTTTCGAGGACAGAGACCCCTTGGAATTCCTCTGATCGGGGAAACCAAAGAACCCCAAAAACATCCAAACTAATTAGAGTATGAACGAAACCAACCAGCAAATCGTGAATGTGGCCAAGGAAGCGATTGAGAAAATCTTGACGCTTACCGAGGCGACCCAAACCCCCAGCACGGAAACCCCCAACCGAGAGGCCGAAGAGCGTCACTTTACCGAGTCAGTCATTGACAGGGCAGTCGATAAGATTCTGGACGATAAGAGCCAGATACAGGACGACATTGTCGATCGAGTTGCCGACACAATCGACAACTCCGACATCAGCGACTTGGTTTATGATCGCCTTGAGATTGACGACATTGTCAGTTCAGTCGCAGAGCGAGTTGATGACGATGAAATTGCCGAGAAACTGGCCGACAGCATTGTCGAGAGCGATGCCGTGGACTTCTATAAAAAGCTAGTCGAGGCACTTATCCAGAAGATTGCAAAAACCGAGGAGGTGAAAGCCTAAATGGGGTATCGGGGTGGGGAGTGACTAACCACGCCCGAAAAACAGCCAAAGTAATTAAGGTATGAACAACTTAAACCTCACCGAAATTTATTGGATGCTGGAAAACTGCACGGATGAAATCAATCGAGTCGATGCCTTTGATCGTCTTCTGACCGAGCTAGGCACATCGACACGAATCCACCGCACAATCGGACGGATGGAGGAGCTTGCCATTGCAGTCGAATAACCCCCAAGCGGGGGAAAACGAGGAACCCAAAAACATCCAAGCTAATTAAGGTATGAGCAAAAAACACTTCGAAAAACTGGCAGTTATGGTCGCCAGCATCAAAGACCAAACAGACAAGCAAACAATGACGGAAAGAATGATCGAATTCTGTAGGGATATGAATCCCAACTTCTCCGCTTCCCGCTTCACGGAAGCGATCAGCGAACTCTCCCAAGGCCTCCGCCCTTGCGGATTCACCAAAGCAACCTTTGAAGGAATCCGAAAATGAGTTGCCCCGATTGGACTTGTGACGAGCGAGGGAATACAATCGTGAGAACCCCCCAAGTTGAGCCCCCTTGGAAATGGGGAGTTTATACAGGGAAGGGAGTCGCCGAACCTCGGAAGCCACGCACGCACGAAGGGGGGAGCGTTCTGGATTCGATAGAGAAGCTAGGGGAACTACTGAAGGAATTTCCAGAAGGGAACCCTTCAGAAAACAGGCAGGGTAATTGAGTTATGCAAACATTCATCAAATCAGCATCGAAGAAAGCAGTCAGTGACTTTGTAAAAGAAGCCAAGCGGGTAGGCTACCCCGTGAAGGGTAGCATCAAAGAGGCGAGGGTTGAGGTGTTCACCGATGACACCTTGCCCCAAGAGTTGGTGTTTAAGGCGATCGCCCCTTACCCGAATTCGAACTTCTGGCTGATGACATTCAACGCCGTTTATTGGAAAGAGGGAGCCACGGCGACAGCCTAAGCCACCCCGACCCACCCCCGAAATCGGGCTCTGGGTCACTAGCGGGTAGCGGAATAAAAAAAAGTATGGGACCCACCCCTCCCCCACCAAATTATTTTACAGGGTCATGGGGCCCCCCTTGCCTACCCCCAATATCTTTAAGGTCACAAATTGTGACCACCCCCCGCATTAATTTGCGTATCCCCCGCCCGGGGGTATGGAATTTTTTTATGAGGGCATTGGTGATAGATCCGTGTGGCCAGCCTCAGATTTATGAGGAGACCATGACTGGCTCGACTCGTGGGATTGTGGAAATCCTGCGTGGGGCAGCCGAGCCTGTCCGGATCAACGACACCGAGGTCATGTACGTCAATGAGGAGGCCTTAATGGACAGCGATTGCTTGGGCGGGTTTATTGTGATGGAAAAGGGCGAGGACGAGATTTTGGTCATGAAGCGGTTCCTTGGCAGGGCGGTGATTCTGGGCAAGGGCACCACTGGGCGAACCAAGTCGACATCGATGGAGCTACTGGATTTAAGCCGGCGGGTATGCGTGTTGCCGGGGAAGCGGGTTGGGCCGAAGCCTTCCCTGAAAGGGTTGCCTTGAAGTCCGTCCTCTCAAGCATGCACATTGTTTGCAGGCTTGGCCTTTCTTGGATCCTTTACTTTGTCGGCGACATCGTTTCCAAGACGATATTGCGTCTCGGTATCGGCTACGGAATCTACAGCCGGCTCATGAGGCTTTCGGTGGATCTGGACGACAACGGCCATATATGGAAGCCGGTTGCCAAACCCTAATGCCCTTTCCTGCGCCGTAAAAATGCCTTAAAATTCGTTTCTACACCAAATAGGGTCAGGACAGCACCCCCACCCACAATCCCCCTCTATAGGCCATTATAAAGCCTAATACACGCCCCAAGCTGAATTAATACTTGTGGGCAACTGGGCCGAATAAGCTTGACCACTGGACCACGTCCCCTCCCCTAACACCCCTCCCCGCGTTAGCGGGTGCCTATAACGTAATTCAAAACCATAGCGTATTGATAAAACCAAATTCCCCATTCAACAAAGACTCCCATGTCGACAACAAATGTCGTCAAATTGCAATAGTCCTAAAGTCTAGGAGCTACTGGCCAAAAGCTAAAAGCAAAGTCAGGGATGGGGGTTCCAAGGGGGAAGGGAAACAGCTAGGGTAATTAGGTCATGAAAGCCATCCTCATCGACCCAAAGGGGAAACCGCCCGTCAGCGAAATTGATGTCGTAAACGAACTGGAGCCGCTCCAGAAAATAGTCGGCGGCTATCTGGAAGCCCACCGCCTTGAAAGCGGCGACCTCCTGCTGGTGGACGAGGACTACAACATGAAGGCCAACCCGAAATTCAAGGGGAAGTTCGACATCAGGTGGGTCGTCCGCCCGGGCAGAACCCGCACGGACATCTTTGGCGGCCGTGGACTAATTGTCGGATCCAAGGGCGACAACTTCACCGACCCCAAACTCAGCCTTCTGGCCGCCTCTGGATTGGCTAATATACATATTAGCTAGCCTTATAGTAAGTTTGGTGGTTGCTTTTGCCCCCTCAAAACGGCGTATGTATAATGAGGGGAATAGAGCCGGAAGAGAATTCCGGACAATTCAATTGGGAGCCCCGCAAGGGAGACAGCCCAAACGAATGAAATCCGATCCTCCTGAACACCCCTCACAAAAACATGGCGGGTAATTAAACCATGAACGCCGGCATCTACCTTAGGGTATCCACCGAAGACCAGCACACCGACCTCCAAAAACAGGAGCTCATATCCATAGCCCAAAAAAGACAATGGCAATACGCCATTTACGAGGATTTCGCCATGTCAGGAGCCAAGCAGGATCGCCCCTCCCTCACCCGCCTCCTTGACGACTGCAAGTCCGGGGCCATCCAAGTTGTCCTTGCCTACAAGCTCGACAGGCTTGGCCGATCCACCCAGCACCTCGCCGGCATCATCAACACCCTCTTGGATTGCAACGCCGGCCTTTGTGTCCCCTCCCAAGGCATCGACACCTCGGCCGGATCCATCAACCCAGCCAGCAAACTCCAGCTAAACGTGCTTGCCGCCGTGGCCGAGTTCGAGCGCGACCTGATCCGCGAGCGCACTAAATCAGGAATGAAGGCCGCCAAGGCCAGAGGAATCCATGTCGGCCGGCGCGCCACCTACACCGACAACCACCGCAACGTCGCCAAAAAACTTTTGTCTTGCGGACCCCTCACCCTCAAGAAACTTGCACCCATGGTCGGACTACCGGTCACAACAACATGGAGGATGCTTAAAACTTTATGACTATTTTTTTGGACACGCCAACACCCCAGCCAAAGGACGTGGATCTTCTGGGGCTTTTGATGATCCCGCTTTTTCTTGCCCTTGCGATGCTTTGGGCTTCCCGTAAATGAAAATCACATTCATCGGCGCGCATGTGCCCGAAGTCGAGGCCTTGGGATCCCGGTCATACGAAATCGTCCACCCAAAGGTAACCATTGAGTTTGAGGCGGAAACCCTTCAGGCCATCTGCGAGGAATTCAAGCATTTCCTTCAGGCTTGCGGATTTTCCATTGAGGGGGAAATCGGGGAACTCGAACAAGAGGAGAAAAAATGAGCGTCAAGCGTCTTACTTATTTGGGCGATGTCCTTGGTTTTGCATCCGAAAGAATTCGCGCTATCCGCAAAAGCTGGAGCCATGCCGAAGAGCGAGCCAACAAGGATATTGTCGATCACATCGACCTCGCCGCCCAGATCACCAAGGAACTTCTGCGAAGAGCCAAGACCTTCCAAAAGCGGGACATGGAAGCAAAAAAGAAATGAACCCCGAATGCGATACGCTTGGTAGATACGCATCTGAAAAAGTCCTTAAGGACGGGTTGTCCCAAATGACCGACGCCAACATGTCGCTCTTTGCGGAAAACCAGATCCTTCGCACCCGCTTGGAGAAGATGTCCGAATACCTCCGGCACGTTTCCATGCTCCAAGAGGAACACGAAACAACCGGGGTAATTGGGGCATGAAACAAATCATCGCATCCATCCTGATCGCAACCGCAACCGCCCAAGCCCAAGACTCTTTCTGGCCACGGGACATGCAGGTCATGTTCGAGGGGCGCGAGTATGAACTGGAATCACCCAACGACAGAAAGCTCGTCTGCCGGGTTTACAAATACCTTGGCGATCACATGTACGAGGTTGAGTTGCCGAGGAAATTTAACTGGGTTGGTGGAGGTGGGACAATTCGTGGAACCCGCCAAGGCGAGCCTGTTTACCAGTATGAGACCGACCCCAAGAAGCGGATCATCCTTAACATCTCGACGTGGGCCTCGATCCGTGAGCTTCACGTTGATTCACGGATCAGCCGCGAGCGCAAGGACACTTATGCCCACAAGGAAAACTGGGACTCAATCAGCAAAACATACGGCTCCGAGTCGTGGAAGAAATAAATCTAGAAAAATACAAGTGGCCCGATGGCGATCTTGAAACTTGGAAATTTGCAATTCGAACTCATCGAAGATGGAAGCCTTTTATGGTCATAATTACGCGCACGTTCCCAATTGGAGACTTTGATTATGAAAGGCCTTCAATTGGCGAGTCACACAGAATCTATAAAACCAAAAGGGGCTGGAGGGTTTTTTATACCTCAAGAATCTCTCCCGACATTACGGAGATGCGCTCGGTCATGAAGTTTGATGGAGCAGATCGGGACTATGTCAGGGGGCTGGCAAAAGCCAAATACTATACGGCAAGGTTAACCCCAAAAACGGAAAAGCGTTGCGAAGACGCTGTTGTTGGCGGAGATATTGGTGTTGCCGCGCTTGTCGGAGAGTCAGGAAAGAGGCTGCCTGAATGGTCGTCTTTTATTGAACTGCACGACAAAATTACAAATGCGCTTAAATCAAAAACACTTGTATGACGCCCCCGAGCTATCCATGAGTTGCGAAATTGAGCTAAAGCTGATTACGGGCATACCCGACTCCGCCAAGATCAAAACCGTCGACATGCCAAGCGGCGAGTTGTCCATGACTGTCAGAACTCCAGACTTTGAGGAAGGCGACGCATAAGCATACAAAGGAATTGCGGATAGGGCATGGTCAAGCACTTTGACCGCATGCCTAAAACCAACGAGTACGCCGGCCCGGAAGCGAAATCCATTAAGCCAGCCCTCAACAGGGTAAGGGCAAAGTTTAAGGAAATTGTGGAGTATCCCACGATGAAGGCCGCAAAAAAGCGCGCCTTTGGAAAAGAAAACCCGACCGACAAGGAAATGCAGGATAAGGCCTATGGTGAGGCCAGCCGGCGCTGGCCTTGGCTCAAGGACGAGGAATAACATGAAAAAAGGCGACAAACAATTTGATGTTGGCTACGGCCAAGGGGGCGGAGGCGGGATGGGCGGGGCGTACAAAGGTCCGACCGGAGGTGGGTCGGGCGACCTGAGGCAGTTCAAGCAGGTCATGCGCGAAATCCGCGCAAGCGACACAAAGCAGGCCATTATGGACAACTACCTAAAAAAACTTCAGTCGGAAAAAATATCAGAATCCTCCATAAGTCGTGCCCCCAAAATAGACAAGCCGATGGGCGCAGTTGCGATTGGGGCGGCGGCGGCAGCTGGGGCTGGCGTAGTTGCCAAGAAGCGGAAGGACGCTGAAAAGACGGAGGCCTACAGGCGCAAGCCCCGCATGGCCGATGCTCCGCCAAAAATAAATATCCGAAAGGCTTACGAGGAATAATAATGTCAAGTACCCCCTATCTCGGCGGAGGAACCCTTGTTGCCTCAATCAACGAAAACGCGCTTGCTGCCAAGGAGGACAAAAATAAAAAGGGCGTTGCCAACGGATATGCGCCACTAGACGCAAGCTCAAAGGTGCCGGCGGAAAACCTCCCCGACGCGGCTGCCCTAGACGCCGAGGTGGCGGCGGCAGTCTCCGCCCATAATGCGTTGACAACGTCCGTTCATGGAATTGCCGATACGGCAAATCTTGTCCTAACAAATGACTCAAGGCTTTCAGGGATATTTGAAGATTCCATCAAAACGACCACCGCAGACCAAATTGTAATGGGGCCAAACGGAGGAACCATTAATTCAAGTAACTACGGGGGGAGCATAGATATAGGCGGGTTTGGCGGAAGTATATCTACCACAAATTATGGCGGGAGCATAAACACAAGCGAGCATGGCGGGAGCATCATAACCGGCCCTTATGGTGGCAGAATAGATACAACAGGACAAGGGAAAATTGAGCTTGGCACTTTAGTCTCAGCATCAGGCACAACAGACGCAAGAACAACGCTTCTTGGTTCGGCCAGCGTAACCAACAAAACAATTACTTTCCCAAACCAAAGCGGGACAGTTTCTCTGGAAGGCCACAAACACGCAATCGCCGATGTAACAAATCTGCAGACCGAGCTAAACAATAAACAGGCCAGCGGAAGCTACGCTACTCTTGTCGCCGGGAAAGTTCCATCCGACCAGCTTCCAAGCTATGTGGACGATGTTTTGGAATTTGCCAATAACGCCACCTTCCCAGAGACCGGAGAAACTGGGAAAATCTATGTATCTCTGGCGACCAATAAAACATTTCGCTGGTCTGGCTCTGCGTACATTGAAATCAGCCCAAGCGAAGTTACGTCCGTAAATACAAAAACTGGGGCAGTTACCCTCACCCCGGAAGACATCGGCGCGCAGCCTGCCGGCTCCTACGCAACAGCAGCTCACTCTCACGAAATCTACGATGTTAACGGGCTACAAGGGATAGCCTCAGATTCCATCAAAACGACCACCGCAGACCAAATTGTAATGGGGCCAAACGGAGGAACCATTAATTCAAGTAACTACGGGGGGAGCATAACTATGGCCGGCTACGCGGGGAGCATAAACACAGGCGGGTATGGCGGGAGCATAAACACAAGCGGTTTTGGCGGGCAAATATTTACAGGCTCAAGTGGCGGGAGCATATTTACAGGCCCTCAGGGTGGCTCAATAAATACCACAGGACAGGGACAAATTCAGCTTGGTAATTATGGGACACGGACAACGCTTACTGGCTCGAATTACGGCGGAGGCGACAAAACAATTACTTTTCCAAACCAAAGCGGGACAATTTCTCTGGAAGGCCACAAACACGCAATCGCCGATGTAACAAATCTGGAGGGCCACGCCATCGCCCTTGCCCTAGCCCTAGGATAAACCATTATGAAGCAAGTACACCCTAATTATTTTTTTGAAGCGTCTACCAAGACGATCACGCTGGCGGGGCTAAACATCTCTCAAGACCAGCTTCTTTTAATCACCAACGCCACGCGCGGGGTCATCTACTACAACTTTGCCTCGAGCTCCCACAGGGCCACCGTCACGGGCTACTTCGACATACAGGGCGAAGGCAACACTCAGGTGGTGCTTGATGCCGGCACCAGCACGACCGGCCACGCGGACAGCGATCAGCTGGTAATCCATTACGAGGACCAGCTTACCACCCAGACCATCGCGGGCCTAGGCTCGACAGCTGACTCGGCCGCTTCCTCCGACACGGGTACATTCAGCCTTATATCTCTGTTCAAGCGATACCTTCAGCGATTCACGGAAAATTTTGGCTTCGCTTCGAGCGGTGTGGCCGGTGACGATATTGGCACCCATCCTTTTATAGCTCTCTTCAAGCGGCACCTCCAGCGGTTCACAACCCTGCTAGATAGAATCCCGACCCTCGTCTCGGGCAGGATTCCTGTAGACGCCTCAGGCCTTTCTTTAATGGTTGCTCAACCTCCATCGCCATATGCACGACTTCGGGTCGATATTGCTGATACGGATGGAAATGCTGGGTATGGTACTACTGGTGCTCCGCTAAAAACCGTCGTGAGCAATGCCGTTGCGCCTGACGATAGCCCGATCCGGCTTGCGGTGACGGCGGCGATTGAACCGCAAGGCGTAGGAATAAATAGTTTTATTTCTACAGGCGGAAGCGATGCTCCGGCTTTTGCGGTTGGCATTGGATATAATACCGAATCTAATACAGAATTTTTGGCTGTAAACGATAGCGGAAACAATCTGCCTGTTGCAGTAAACAACTCCGTCACCATCGGTGCGATGCCTGCCATCAACGGCACGGTGACGGCTTCATCTATTCAAGGAACAAGCGTAACCACATCTAACTTCACCAGCACAACGGCCTCTACCGTTCTTGCATCTGCTAACGCAGGTAGGAAGGTGTTAACGATTTTTAACGAAGGAGCAGGCAACTTGCACATCTGTGCTGGGGCAACCTGCACGACCGCCGCCTATCAAGTTCGCCTATCGACAGGGGATTACTACGAAGTGCCACTCAATCAGACAAGTCTTGCCCACTCCGCAGTATTCGCCACGGCTGGAACTGCTAGGGTAACCGAAGTTAGCTAGGAGTAGGACATGCCATTGTATTCGGCAACTTGTCCTTTGCCAGTTAATCGGATAAAGAACAGATTAAATAAAAATCTTATTTTAAATTCTAAATTTGATGCTAATAATGATTATCCCTTTGATGGATTCGATGCGAATTATTTTGCGGGCGGAGCTCTTGTTGGTGGAAGCTCTATATTAGGCAACTATTATCATAATTCTCCTTTATTTTATATGCCGTTACAATATCGAACTATAGCAAATAAAACTTTCCATGAAATTAACAGCCCATATGATATACTTCTATATAACCATCCACTTAAGCCTAGATTATTAAAAATGTTTG
>Ga0172376_10003476_pt1 | contig 18602 bp, 19 predicted proteins | sample Lak35m_FD_121114 | JGI IMG/M metagenome (GOLD analysis project Ga0172376, IMG submission 121114) | Freshwater microbial communities from Kabuno Bay, South-Kivu, Congo - kab_092012_35m | ecosystem: Environmental > Aquatic > Freshwater > Lake | place: Democratic Republic of the Congo: South-Kivu... | reverse complement strand
TTTTTTTATATTTTTTTACTATATATTTTATTATATTTTTTAATAATTTTCAAGATCATCTAATATAAAGAAAAATTGAATATAAGTATATAATATTATTAATATTGTTTCATAAAAAATAAAGAAAAATAAATAAAGAAAACATAATGTCAAACGAAAGTATAGAACAAACCTATCCAAAATTTGAAGCATCACCAATAAGTGTTTCAACAATGACATTTTTAGGTAATTTAAATACTACTATTAATTTAAATATTCTTGCTCGTTTTCTAAATTTAGTTTCTCCAGATTCAGAATTAATCGAACAATCATCACATGGATATCCAGTGTATATTGAATATTATCGACTTCTTCCACAAGGTGAATATTGTGGAAAACGTAGTAAAAGAAAGAAGAAAGAAATTCAAATTAAAAATACTAAATATAATGATATTGATGAAAATGGAGATGACTTGATTAAAGAAATTAAAGAAAATAATGAACATAAAGAAAAGAAAAAACCTGCTAAAAGACAATTTAATAATCAGGCAACAATGATTTATAGATTTAAGGGTAATAGATTAGTTAATATTAAGATATTCAATAATGGGAAATTACAAATTACTGGTGTTAAATCAGAAGAAGAAGTTAAAAAAGTAATTAGTGAATTAATTCCATTATTAATAAATACCAAATACAATCTTCAAGAAAATAAACCATTAAATGGAGTTGTTAATCAATATTTATTAAGTAAAACAAGTGATAATAATTTACAAGTATATAGATATTTAAAAAATATGACATCTGATGAAGATATTTATGATTGGATTCCATCAGATGATAAATATTTAAATACATTAAATAAACCGGAAGACTGTTTAACAATTCCCAAACCGAGTGAAATTCATTTAACAAATTTAGAAATCGTTTTAATAAATAGTAATTATAAAATTAATTTTAATATAGATCGAAATGTTCTAGCATATATATTATCAGTTGAAGAAGGAATATATTGTTCATTTGAAGCAAATGAATATCAAGGTGTTAAAATATCATATTATTGGAATCAATCACAAAAACAATCTAAAAAATATGGTATTTGTTCATGTGATGTTCATTGTCGAACAACTAAAAATAAAAATAAAAAATCATCAACACCATGTATATTAATTACAATTTCTGTTTTCAGAACTGGTTCAATTATTATAACTGGGGCTCGAGATATGGGACAAATAAACGATGCTTATAATTTTATAAATAATATAATTATTAAAAATATTGAAAGGATATACCAAAAACCTGATAAACCAAAAGAGAAAAAACAAGTTGGGCGTAAGAAAAAAATAGAAAAACAACCTATTATAATTACCTTAATGTCTCCACTGGAAATAATTAAAATGCGTCTCAAAGAAAAAGATCAAGAAAATAAACTTCTGAATAAAAAAATCGATAATAAAAAAATCGATAATAAAAAGATTGATAATAAAAAAATTGATAATAAAAAGATTGATAATAAAAAGATTGATAATAAAAAGATAGTTAATAAAAAAATTGATAATAAAAAGATTGATAATATACAGAATGATACAAAGATATTATTTTCATAATTAAAATTGAAATTAAATATTTATAATTAATTTAAAATAGATTGATAAAAGATGGCGTTAATGTATATTAGGAGTCAAACTATAAATAAAGTAAATGAAGTTTATTATAAATCGTTGGGGGATTTTTTAGGAATATTAGCGAGTGATCCAAAATTCTTTCTAGGAAAGAAAACTCAAGAAGAATTATATCAGGAATTTATTATTGATGGAATTATAAATAAACGTAATTTATTAGAATCTAAAAATAAATTAAATAAAACTATTCAAGAAAATCGGAAAAAAAAATATAAATTAAATAAATCAAAAACACTTAAAAATCAATGTATAGCTTATATTTCAAAAGATGGAATAAATATTCATAGATGTTCTTTAGAAACTGTTGAAGAAGAAGATTATTGTCATGTTCATATAGATTCTACATTACCATATGGTGAAGTTTCTTTGTCCGAAGAATAAAGCTTTTTTCTGATTATCTGATTATATGTTTATTATGCTTTTTTAGGTTCAAAAAAACGTGAAAATAAATTGACCAATTGAGTTAAATTACGAGTTTGTAAATATAATGTAATTGGTTTATCTATTGCGGTGAATGTCATTACAACACCTTCACCACTTAATATTGCGGTTTTCCATGTTCCAACTTTTCCAAGAGTATAATTAACATTTTCATCACATGCTAGAAAATGACCATTATCTACTTTTAATGATTCACCTTTTGGAATAACTTTTTTAATGATTCCACCATATGCGGATACCCAAACATATCCATCACTTGGACTGGTAATATCGACCGATAATTTTGTCATAAATACATTTTCATCAACAAATAAATTTCGAACTCTTGTTTTAACACCAGTTTTGACATTATTTGTCGCAACGGTAAAACCATCATTTGAAACATACATTCCTGTTCCAGGTTTAATTTTTAGAACAACCATATCACCCGGCATTTTAGGAGCAAATGTTATTTTTTCACCAGTATCTGAAACACCAGTGTAATTAGTTGTAAAAAATGAATTACCTGTAAGCATCATTCTTTTTATTCCAGAAAAGAAACCTGAACGATTTGTTGAATCAGTGTTCATTTTCCCATCCATCCATGCCATACATCCAGAATTACAAAATACAGTTTGTCCCTTTTTTAAAATCATTGAAACCGCACTAAATGAATTATCATATCTGATTTTATAAGCTGGTAAAATATTATTTTTATCTATTGGTTTTCGATATGAACGTATTTTTTTCTCGGTTGATTGACTTTGTGATAAGTTATTTCGAGTTTTCGTTTTTGAAGGCATTTTGTATTATATTTATATTAGAAAAAATTGAATTTTAAAATGAATAATTATCTAAATCATTTATAATATAAACATTTTAATTAATATAAACATTTTAATTAATATAAACATTTTAATTAATAATAAACAAATAAATATGAATAACAATGATGAATATGATGTTCAACTTCAACAAATTTTAATGATATTAGCACAAGAAGAAAATAAGAAACATGGTAAATTTCAAGTTCAGGATAATCAAGATAATTCATCTAAACATAATCAAACTAATATTAAATCTGATAATACACTAGATAATAAACCTTTAAAAAATCTAAATAATTGTGGTTTATGTAATAAAAAATTACCATTACTCAAATTTGAATGTCGATGTGGATTTAATTATTGTAATTTACATAGAACACCAGAAACACATCAATGTTCATTTGATTATAAAACACATGAACGTAAAATACTTGAAAAAAATAATCAAAAAATTATTAATGATAAATTAGAAAGAATCTAAATTGAGGTTATCACATTAAAAAAAAAATTGATTTAATTTTTAATATATTTTAATTAATGACACTTCATAAATATAAATATCACAACATAAACATGGCTTTATTAACTGAATTTAGAAATAATCACGAATTTTATCGTAATACTGTTCAACTCGTAAAAGTTTTACTTACAAAGGGAACTCATTGTTTATCCGCTGGAACTGGTGAATCCGAACTTATGAAAGTATTTACAACTGATCCTCCAGAATATTTTTCAACTAAAAAGAAAAAACGAATTTCTCCAAAGGAACGTAATCGACGTCGTAAAAGTTTTTGTAATAGATTCTCTCTCCGAGAACCTTATACGGCTGCTCGAAATTATTATTTACAAGAACGTAAAAAACAATTACTTTCACAATTTCCAGATGGCGAAAAAACAGGTAAAGAATTAAATGAATTAGCATCTGAAGATTGGACAAAACTTCCAGAAGCTAAGAAACAAGAATATGAAGATATGAAAGATACACAATGGGAAAAATTTTATCAATCGGTACGAAAAAATGATACATCAGGCGAATTTATTAAACTTTGGGTAAAACCGAAATCACCACCAAATGCTTTCATTTTATTCCAAAATGATATTCGTGAAAAAGTTAAAAAAGAACATCCAGAAGCAAAATTATCTGAAATGTCTAAAATCTTTGCTGACAAATGGAAAGTATTAAGTTCAGATAAAAAGAAAAAATATGAAGATCAAGCAAATGAACTTCGTAAGGATTTTTTAGATAAAAAAGATAATGATAAACATGATGATGAAAATCATTCTTCTCCTTCTCCTTCACCTTCACCTTCTCCTGAACCAGAAGAAGAACCACACACTAAAAATAACAAATCAAATGCTAATAAGAAGAAACCTGAAGATAATAAGAAGAAACCTGAAGATAATAAGAAGAAACATGATGATAATCCTACACCTGAACCTGAAGAAGAATCAACACCTAAGAAATCAGATGATAAAAAAAAATCAGATGATAAAAAGAAATCAGATGATAAAAAGAAACAAGATAATAAAAAGAAGAAACCAAGTCATCTAGACGATGATTCACCTCTTTCAGATAATTAAATTAATTTATTATTTTAATTTATTTTATTTTTTTATGTTTCTAGAACAATTATGATTGGGTATATTTTTCTTGAACCAATTTAACTTCAGAATCCTTTTTTTGATTGAGAATTCCAAATTCCAAAGCTTTAAAAGCATCTTGATATAATCTTTGACAATTTATATAATATTGACTTAATAAAGTTCTGGCTTTTTGTTCAACTTTTGTTAAATCTTTTCCACCTAAATTAGCCAATTGATATTTATCATCTTCTTTATCATAATGAACCAAATAATCATTTAATAAAGTTAATAATTTTTCACTTTGTATTCTATAATGGTCTTCTGATTTTTTTACTATATCTTTAAATTCTGAAAAAAATTGGTTATTTATGTCTATTGGTTGATCAATCATTTGACAGAAATTATCTCCTCCTAATTCATTTGGATTTTTTGGTCTTAATCTTAATCTATATTTTTCCGGTATTTTTTTAATATTTTGGTATTCTCTTAAAAATCTAATAAATCTTCCAACCGCTGTATTATTATTATTATTATTTTCCTCATTTTTTTCATCCAATTCCTCAATATTTTTATTATTTTCATTATTTTCTGGAATTTTATAAGAAGTTTTATTTTCTTCATCATTTTTCATACCTCCAAATTGTCTTGGTGGCATCTTAAAATCATCACTTATTTTTTCTTCTTGTTCATATTTTTCTTGTTCATTAAATGTTTGATTTTCCATATTTCCAACTGTTTGATGTTCCATATTTCCAACTGTTTGATGTTCCATACTTCCAACTGTTTGATTTTCCATATTTCCAACTGTTTGATTTTCCATATTTCCAACTGTTTGATTTTCCATATTTCCAACTGTTTGATTTTCCATATTTCCAACTGTTTGATGTCCCATACTTCCAACTGTTTGATGTTCCATATTTCCAACTGTTTGATGTTCCATATTTCCAACTGTTTGATTTTCCATATTTCCAACTGTTTGATTTTCCATACTTCCAACTGTTTGATGTTCCATACTTCCAACTGTTTGATTTTCCATATTTCCAACTGTTTGATTTTCCATACTTCCGACTGGTGGTAATTCTGGTAAATTTTGTATATCTTCTTGAAAAGATTCATAATTTGGAATTGGTTCAACAGGTTGAATATTGGTATTTGGTAAATCTGGTAAATCTGGTAAATCTGGAAAAGTTATTCTAGATGTATAATTAATTTGTTCTTGTAATTTTGAAAGTTCCATTTTAAATGTTTCAAGTTGTTGTCTAGAATTTTCATCAATCATTTTTTTAATATCATCACGTAATTGTTCTCGATTTTCTTGTGATGGTAATTGTTTTTCTTTTGTCTCTTTAATAACATTTGACAATTCATTTATTTTTTGAATTAAATCATTAACTTTACGATTAATTTGACTTGTTTTTTGTGCTTGTTCTTTTGTTAATGAACTAGCATAATTATTTAATGCTTTATCTCTAATTTCCTTAGCTTCCTTTTCAACGTCATTAATTTCATTTTCAATCGAATTATCATTTTGAGGATTTCTAGTCCCAAATGTTTCATCTGGTAAATCAACAGAAGAGAAAATCATATATTTTCCAAGTTCTCTTTTAAATTCATCGAACTCCTTTTCAATACGTTCCTTTTCAACTGGATTAACTGAATTTTGTGCTAAATAAAAATAATATAAATTTAATAATTCTTTTATACCAGTTATTTTTTCAACAGTATCTGGATAAAGAGAATCATCACAAATATTTACTTTCATTTGACTTTGATCATAAAGGGCTTTAACACGTTGATAACACATATTATTAGCTGGATTTACAGCGGATAAAATAGATGCGATTAAATTAAAATGACGTATATAAACTAAAGCAAGTTCCTGACATAATTCTTTTTTATCATATGAATTATTATTATTATGATTTTGTAAATTTGTTTTTTTCCCAACATAAACATCTTGATTAAGCGTATCTAGATAAATTTTATTAAAAACTTTTTCAAGTTCACTTGAAAGAAAAATAAATGATTTTTGACATTCTTTAGCATTTTGAAGTGCTAGAACATCTAATTGTTTATCATTTTTATTTTTAGGATCTAAGTTTGATTTAACTAGGTCATTTGCGATTTTGTTAATTTTATCTTGAAATTCAATTATAGTATCTGGAAAATTTTTAGTTTTCAATCCTAACCATGCTAACATATTAAATTTATTATTATAATTTACTATTATAAAATAAAAAAATAAAAAAAATTATCTATTCATTTTTCTTTTGTTTTCCGTTTTCCCTCATCAGAAGCGGTGCTTCTTCTTGTCTTTTATTCCCTTCTTGTGGTGGTTAGACATGTTTCTGTTCTTGCGAGAACATGAATCCAATACTGTGATATCAATATAATCATCATAATAGTAATATGGATAAATACCATCGTTCGTGATATCTTCTCCATTAACAATCAAATCCCAATTGATTCTTTCTCTTTCTTCTTCCCAACACACTTGTTCCCTAATAAGTTTTTTTTGAAGATATAATGGAAGTTGATGAAATGACTTATCTTGTAAATTTTGTTTTTCAATAAGATTAATACGGTGTGTATCTTCAAACTTATTGGACATCTCCCTGTGGTGTTCAACAATCTTTTCTCCAATTTCATTGTTAGTCAAACCATTGACACACATAGATAGAGTTTGATTTAAAAATCTCTCATCTAGGGAAAGGTTCCCCAAATAATCAGATTTTAGAATATAACCGTAAAGAATATTTTTTGTTTGTTCAATACAATATAGTATATAAAAGGTAGATTCAAATGTTTGTGATGTTCGAACACGAACCTCACCATTTAGACGATATTTTGTCTTCTTTGTTCGAACACCATCTGAAATATACTCAATGGTTTCATTTTCCTCACAATCTATTTCACATTCTGAAAGTTGTTTCCCTCGAAAAGGGGTCGAGAATGGAAATGAGGTATGATAAAGAAACTGATAAGAACCACATAGATTTTCAATAAAATCATCAACTTTGTGATCGGGTTTCCTTTGAACATATAAGAAACCTACAAATATTGATAATGGGTTCTCCATTGGATTTACAGAAATGGGGATAAATATTTATTTATAATTACCATTAATACATTTCAATTTTCTCATTATTATCAAATCTAAAATAACTCATTAATTATAGAATAAAAAAAATCATTTTTATTTTGTTTTCGGTTTTCTTCTCTCCTCCTGCTCACAAGTCAGACTCGACACGGTGTTGTGTCTTCTTTGTGCCGTGTTTAGGCACCCTCTTGCGAGGAGAGAAGCCAGACTGGACACGCTGTAGAGTCTTGCCATTCTTGCGTTCGCGGTTTGTTGAACCACCCTTGCGAGAACTGGGACCGACAGAAAAGCCGTCGAAGTCATCGTAGGGCTTGCCTACGTAGACTCCGTCACAGTCCGATTCCAAGTCCTCGATGAAGGAAGTCCACTCCGCTTCTTCCTTCAGTTCTTGTTCCTCCTCCCACGCCTCCTGCTCCTCCAGAAGAATTTTCACTTCAGAGGAAGGATTCTCAAAAGAGGAATAGAGATCCTTACCGGTCTTGTCGTACCACTGGGCACAAACAAGCTCATGACGGTGAAGCTTCGACAGACGTTCCTTCAGGGTGTTGAGGAAATTGTCAATCTTCACCTTTACCTCCTCCTGAGAGAGATCCTCAAGCTTTTCATAGAGCGAGAGCTCATCGGACCAGCGACCGAAGAAAAGGTTACCCCAACGATCGGTCGAAAGGACAAAGCCACACAACATGGTTGTCGAAACGCCCTTGACAAGGACCTCACCGGTGCAAAAGACAACTGTAAAGTTGTTTTTGAACTGCCGTGAGGTCTTGACACAGTATCCTCCACGTGTCCGAAAAGACTTCTCGCACGTTACCACGCCATTCGAGAAGGTTTCACTCGTCCATGGGCGAAAAAGGAAGCCCTCGAAGGACACTTCTTCAATACAGGGTCGTCGACCCCGAAACGGAGTTGAAAACGAGAAGTCAACAGAGGAGAGAAACTTGTACTCCGTATTATAGTAGTACGAAACGGGGTTTTCGTTCCCACCGTTCCCATAGAAGGGACCAGAGAGCGAGGTCAGGAAGTCGAGAACTTTGTGAGTCGCATGACGGAAAATCCGATGCGAGGCGATCACAAGAAACCAAAACATCCTTCAGAAACAAAGCAAAATGGCTTTGAAAGGTGTGGAAGTATTAATTTATAATTAATAAAATCACAAATCAATTTTTATATTACTATCAAGTTAAAATAAGCCATAAAAAAAATTTATTCATTTTTCTTTTCTTTTACTTTCCTCTTCTCTTCCACACATTTCACACCCTCTTCTTCTTCTGCCCTTCTGTCTTTTGTTTGCGCTTAGTCAAGGCACTCTTGCCCAGACATTTGTCAAAGACAGAAAATGGGTCGGTGTCGCAAGGGTCTTCTCGCAAGTACCCGTCATTCGCGAGATAGTAGGCATCGTTGTGAGTACCATGCCAATCAAGTTCTTCTTGAGAATGATCGAATGAATCCCAATGGGCATCCTCAAAAATCTTCTTGAGTTTGAGAAGATGAGAACGAAGAATTCCTTCGATTTCTTCATCAGTCAAGTTGTCAAGCGACTGAGTCAGAGTCTCCTTTGAGAACCGATCATCATGACACAGATTGTCTCGATGGTTAAACTTCACGATCAAGGAATGAAGAAGATTCGTCGAAGAATCAAGACAAAAGATGACTGTGTACTCGGTCAGAAATGTCCATCGAGTATGGACAAGGAACCGGTCATCAGTAATTTTTGTATATGTTGTGGTCGTCTTAACAAAACGAGAGACAGATTCCTCGGTAAAGTCTTGCTCGAGAAAGCCATCACACTTTTCCATTTTGTTTGAACAAGTTTCATGTGGTCGGAATGGACTTTCGAACGAGAAAACGACCCGTCGAAGAAACATGTAATTTGGATTCACCGACCTGATGAATCGAAGTTCTTTTTTGGTTGGTTTCATTTCCAAGTTTTGAGGCAAGGAAACGCCGACCAACCACATGATCCACTCACAGAATTTCATTCTGAAAGGAAAAGAGGGTTTGGATGATGTTTGTATTAATTTATAATTAATAAAATCACAAATCAATTTTTAATATTAGTATCGAGTTAAAATGGGTTAAAAAATATAAAACAAAAAATTGATTTGAATTATAATAAAAATAAATAATAATTATAATATATAAATTTATATTTATGCTTAATACAAAATTAATTGCTGAAGGAGCATATGGAAGTGTTTATCAAATAAATAAAGGAGACTATAATTTAGCAAGAAAAACAATTATAAATGAATATTCTTCACATTCATTAAGATTTAATTTGCGTGAATTAACTTATTTGAAATTATTTTCGGAATTAAATGCACCGTCAATTATTCAAATGATAAATTATAATATATCTATAACAATTAGTAAATTCATTATTAATATTGATATGCCATTGTCGGATGGAACATTAAAAACATTTTTAGAAACACATGATTTTGATTATCGTAATTATTGTTTAGTAGATTTTACAACACAAATTTTAGATGGGATTGTATTTTTAGAATCAAATAATTTAATTCATGGTGATCTAAAACCTGAAAATATTTTAGTTTTCAATAATTCAAATGAAATGATACCACAATTAAAATTATGTGATATGGGTTTAATTGTTAATTTTGAACATGTTTGTGGAAAACAATTATCATGTAAAGATTATGGAAATAATCATATATGTCATACATTGGGATTTCAAGCTCCTGAAACAATAACAGTAATTAATGGAAAAGATGCTATTAAAATAACACACAAATCAGATATTTGGTCATTTGGAATGATAATAATTAGTATTTTATGTGGTGTTTCTTCATATAAATTTTTTCAATATGAAGAAAAAAGATCTAAAAATGAAAGATTAATTGATGAAATTGTTCTAGAGAGTTATATAAATTTTAATAATTTAGATGAAGAAGAAAACAACAATCTAGAAGAAAACAACAATCTAGAAGAAAACAATCATCAAGAAGAAAATAAAATAATAAATAATAATAAGTTATTTGAGTTAATAGATAAATATATTGAAATGTCGGATGAAATTAAATTTGATTGGTATAGTTGGGTTATGAATTATCAGAATAAATTTTCTAGAATTCAAAATATGATTACAAATTGGAGTGAAATTCCACCACAAATTTTATTAATGTTAGATTCAATTTTCTATCTAAAACCAAATAATAGATATTCTGGTTCAAATATATTATTTAACTTGAAAAATTCTGACGGTCTAAATAAAAATATATACGCATATGAAGAATCGAAATATTTATTAATTAAAGATATATCATCTATGCGTGATTTATGGTTGCGTGAATATTTATATCCAACTTCATTTAATAATGAAATATTAGAAAATAGATACAAAGAAACTTTTAGATTGTATCAATATTTAAATTTAACATCTAATTCTTCGATTCATTATTTAAAATCATATTGGATATTAGCAATTGAAATTCTTGATAGATATTTATTATTAATCAATGATGTTCAGAACATAAATAATCAATTATTTGATTTTAAAAAATTACTTTTATCATCGTTTGTTTTATCATTAATATTTTATGGATGTTTTAAAAAATCACATTTTACAAAATATTTGATTTTCTTCTTCTATAAAGATGAATTTGATATGGATGAAAAAGAAATTAAAAATATTTATGAAGATATTATAAGAACATCGATTAAAATTTATAAAGAGTTGGATACAAATATATATCATCCGGATTTGGTAGAAAATTTTAAATTGTTTTCTTCTCTAGAACAACATGAACAATATAAAATTATTGAAAAAAATAAAAAATTATTTGGTAGTATTATAGAATTAAATTCAACAATATCATTAAATAATTTAAATAATTTAGAATAATTTAGAATAATCTAAAAAATTAATTATCTAAAACAATTCTTTCAATCAGTGTAATTTCTGTATTATCAATTAATTTATTTGTTAATTTTTCTTTACTATTAAAGTCTTTCATTGACATTTTGATATTTGCTGGATATCGCAATGAAAACCTAAAACTAAAATGATATCCATATATTAATGTATTATCATATACAAGTATTATTTCGTCTGGATTTTCAAATGTATCTAAATATTTTTCATATTTAATTTCTTTTTGAAATCCATTCGGAAGAATAATAAACAATTTACGTAATTTTGGTATGCTCTCAATTAGTTCATCTTTATATTCTGGAACAAGTTGATATAAAACTTTAGTCTCTATGAAACTAATTAAATCCATATATGTATTAAATACATCATTTTTAATAAATGATTTTGGCTTTGAAGATTGGTTATTTCCCATATTATTAATTTATCTAATATTATTTATCTAATATTATTCTAGACATTTAATTATTTCAAATCAATTTTTTTTAAAATAGTTGGTTTAAAAATAATAAAAATAATATAAATGTCAATAATAATAAAATCAAATCTTATAAATGGTGAAGTTTTAATGCCTTTTGGACTTCTTCTTGTAGCTTTCAGTATTGGGATGTTTGTGGGATATACTATTATGGATCAGTATGAATCTTATACAAAAACAATTGTTTCATAGTAGGGTGATTACAAAAAAAATTGATTTAAAATATAATAATTAATAAATAACAATAATAATAATATATTTAATATGACATCTTTATTTGTTCCATATTTTGGAAGTTTGAGATATCGAGACCCTTTTGCGAGGAGATATGATGATAGATATACTATCGTATTAGTTTGTAATGATTTATCAAATAAATTGGTAAGTATGGTTTCAAATGTTTATACTAAAATTAAATATTCTGAATTATTCCATTATGTAAATCGACATAAAATTTATATGCCAATCACATATGCCTTTACACGTTCGGTAATTTATAATTTATCGCCATGTCAAATTCGTAATTTACGAAATTCTTTTGATTCTAATTTAAATTTTTATCACAGATATAATTCTTTATCAGATTTTAATTCTTATTTTACTAATTGTTTTTGGTCTAGTTTTCATCCATTCAGTTTATATATTGATGCTTGTAATTTATCAAACAGTTTATATATTGATGCTTGTAATTTATCAAAACTTATTACAAATAATATACCTAAGTTAGAAAGTAATAAAAATGGGTGTATTATTGGTAATGTATTAATGTCATTTGGTGTATGTCTTGTTGCTTTAGGTTTAGGAAGTATTATTATGGAATGGTATAATTCCTATAAAGAAAATCAACAAACTTTAAATGAAAACAATACAAAAAATAATCTGACTTTATATTCTGTTAGTCGACGAATTGATATGCTTGAAGCACAAATTATTGAAATGAACAAATTTAATATTAATTTATCAACGACAATTAATTTATTATCACACAAATTAAATCTATTAGAACCTAATTATCTTATTCATTTACACAATCCTTCAAATGAAAATATAACTAACATTAATTATGAAAAAGATAATCAAGATGAAAAAGATAATCAAGATGAAAAAGATAATCAAGATGAAAAAGTGAATCAAGAACAACACAATGATTTTTCGGATTATGAAAATTTATAAATTATCACAATTTTGATATTTTGAATATTGACGTGGTAATTTAGAAACTATCCATTCAAATTTTTGGATAGACCAAATGAATAATTGTTCTTTTTTTCTATAACAATAATAGATATTATTATTATCACTTAGTTCTTTAATGTGATATAAATCTTTTAATTTTAGATTATAATATTTATTCAAAGCATATTCTGAATCTTTACACAACGATTTTTCAGATTCAATTGATTGTAATAGTTCAATATTTTCAATACATTTTTTACTATTACGACATTCATATGTTTTTTTTCCCAAATCAATCAAAGCGGTTAAATCATCTAAAATACGATGTTGACCGCATCTTGAACATTGATGTGTTTGAACTGGTTGTCCATATCCCATTTTAGATTTTATATTTAATGTTAATTTTATATTGTTTTTTAGTTTTTAGATAAATATAATCTAAAGTGAAAAATAAACGAATAAAATATAATTATGAATTATAATAAACAAATAATTGAATTGACACCTTTATCTCTAGAATCCCTTATTAAAAATAATTTTCAAAATTTGAATCAATTGATAGATTATCATTTCCAGATTTATCTTGATAAATATAAATCCAATCATAAAATTTATCAAATTTTTGATCAAAATCAATCAAATTCTAGAGAATATATTTACAGACGAATTTATTATACACATCCCGATGAAAATCATCCATTAGTATGTCAATATCATTCTTATAATAATAAAAATCATAAAAATCATAATTATCAAATATATGTTATTGATACAATTGAAATTGATAGAGAAGATTTCAAATTATATAAATATAATCAATTTCTAGATAATTTAGATAAACATTATCTATATGGACTTTTAGCAAATATAGAAGCATCATTACATATTCGTAAATTCAAAATTTTCGATGATCCAAGATATAGATTAGATATATGTTCAAAAATAAAAAATTGTCAATATAGACTTAGATTGGTGAGTCCATTATTTAGAGAACATTTTAAATTATCATATCAGATTAAAGCACAACAACATTTACGTGAATATTGGAATTTAGCAGAAAATAATCCGAGACAAGCTGAATCAAAAATAAAAGAATTAGAATCATTTTTTAGATATAAAAATGATACAAACCATCTCAAAATTATTATTATTCTTTTCGAAATTCAAAAAAATATAAAAAATAAAATATGAACATGAAATTTCCACATTAAATCATCACATCAAATCACCACATTCCACATTGACATGAATCGGTTTCTTTCTCCATATCCCACTTACAAAAATAACAATGATACCTAATTTGATATTTTCCATTTATAAAAATTATCCTCTGTGAATACTTACGCTTCTTTGTCTTTCGATTCTTTACTGTAGGTGGCTTCTCTGGTTTTGGCTTAGAAACAATAATTCGTGAATCATAGATATTCTTGTAGATTTTTCGGATTTCTTCAGGAAAGATTTCCCCAGTTTCTGAACAAAAACACTTTTCAATTTGTTCTGGGGTAAATCCGGATTGTTCTAGTTTGATATTTCCTTCCAAACCATATTGACCAAGACGTTCGATAAATTTCTTGAATTGATTTTCAAATGATGCCTGAGACATAATTAAATAAGAGAATGTAAATCTCTAGAATAAATTAATTTGTATAAAATTGTGTAAAATTATGTAAAAGTAAATATAATAAATCAATTTTTATGATTGAATATATGATAAAATTACTAAAAAAAACAAATCAATTCACATATAAATAATTTTTATTAAATATTTATTCGTTTTTGATTTGATAAAATTATTATTTTCACATTTGAGTTTTTTAAGTAAATTTGGAAGTTCTGGTATTGAAGTTAATTGATTATTATCACAATACAGATATTCTAGTGAGTTTGGAATAATTGGTAATAATTTTATTATATTATTATCAAAATCAATAGTTTCAAGATTATTATGAAGTTTTGGCAATGAAGATAATTGATTATTTCCACAAAAAAGTTCTTGTAGCATATTAGGAAGTTTTGGTAATGATTCTAATTGATTATTATTACAGAAAAGTTCTTTTAGCATATTTGGAAGTTCGGGTAATGATTTTAATTGACACCAATTACAATAAAGTTGTCTAAGTGTATTAGGAAGTTTTGGTAATGAAATTAATTGATTACGACAACAATTAAGTATTTCAAGTGAATTTGGAAGTTCAGGTAATTCAGTTAATTGATTTCCATAACAACTAAGTGTTTTAAGTGAATTAGGAAGTTTCGGTAATAAAGACAATTGATTATCATTACAATAAAGATATTCAAGCGATATAGGAAGTTCAGGTAATTTACTTAATTGATTATTGGAACATTCTATTAATATAACTTTATCATAATCATTAATTTGTTCGAATGAGTCAACTCTAATAATTTTATTTATTATATATTTGATATGTATTGTCATGTTAATGATATTTTCAATTATATAAAATGTTATAAAAAAGAAATCAATTTTTTATTATAAAAATGTTAGGAAGAATTTAGACTTCTTCAAATTTTTCGGCGTGATAATTTGCGAAAAGTTTTTCACCAACATTTTCCAAAACCATTCTAACTTGATCATAACAACCTTGGTCAATCACACCTCTAAATGTTTCATAAGGAGAAACACTACTAGAATTCATTAAAACGATTCCATCTTCGGTTTCAACTTCAACTTGTGTGTTTTGTGCGAATGCTTCACCATACAAAACCATTTTCAAAAGAGATGGAGAAAATCCTTGAAGGAGTTGAACACCTGATAATGTGGCTTCGGTTTGAACCCCGGGGGTATTAGCAGCCAAATTCCAATAAATGATTGTTGGAACACGGTTGTATCCAGCTTTAGACCACTTAACAAGTAAATTTTGATGTGATGTGTTCCATGGGTTTTTTGATTGTGTATTCATCGAGTTAAATTGACCATCTGTGAAAACAATCAGATTCGGAACATCATTTTCCGGAACTTTATGTTTAACACAAATACTAAGGAGACATTCGATCGCCTTCTCGAAATTGGTAGAATATCCCATATGGTCATTAATAACACGATTTCTCTTGTCTTCAATAGTTTCGTTATCTTTGAAATAGAAGACAGAAGGGTTTTCACTGAATGAAATAGCCATATTTTTGAATGGATCTGAAGCTAGTTCTGAACTCATAATTCCTAATGCGATTGATGCGTCAATAGCTTGTGCTTTGGTATTTCTACCAATACTACACATCATTGAACCTGAAACATCCATAATAGGAACAAAATTTCCCATTCCAGTTTTCTTGGTTTTAAGGAAAGTTTCCAAAGTTCCATTTTTCTCAGCAAGAAGGCGACTTTCTTCAAAAATTTTATTAGCTTGTTCAAGAACATCTTTCTTTCTAGATTCCCATTGTTGAAAATAAATAGCTTTTTCATCTTTTGAATTTGATGAAGCAACAGCCCTAATAATGTCATGTGGTTCAAGACAAGCACCTTTGATTTTATTAACCTTTTCACTTGTTAAGAGGTCTCGTAATTTTTGTCGTGCTTGGACTCTGTCTTCTCTATCAGGATAACGATTTCCGGTTGTTTCTTGGGCATATGATAAAGTCCCTTTAAGTTTTTCGTTTAAATAAGCCTTAGTATAAAGTTTCATTGACTTTGAGGCGACTTTTTCAAATTCAATTAAATGATATTGATTCGCACACATCAGAACTTCTGGAACTTTAAGAGCATCTGTTAGACGAGAATTCACAATACGATATGTTTTTAAATCATAGAGTGTAATTTTTGAAACTGGTTTTTTAGTAATTAAACTAGTTAGATATTTTACAAATGAAGTGTTTTTGATTTGTCCCGTAGTGGTATCTGTATAATACCAAAAACAATTCTTATCAAAATGACTACCTTCACGAGGAATCCATTTTCCGATTAAACTGAGTTGATTTTTGTTTCCATCATTAAGATTTTTGAAATCAGTTTCACGTTGTTCAACAATCTTTTTACAGATTGTTTCAACTAAGTTATTATAAAACTTAAAACGTTGTTGATGTGTCATTTGATTTTTACAAATCAATTCCATAATTAACATGTAATCTTTAAAGTATCCAAAATTAGCAAACATTGGAACCAAAGCACAAATTGTTTGTGGGTATTTTTCATAAATACTCAAAAATAATTGATATGAAATTAATTTCTCTCCTTCTCCTCCTCGAACATTTCGTTTGTGAAACATCATAACAAATAAGTCGGCTAAATAATCTGGATCTTTCCTCTTTTCGGCTTCATCAAAAACCTTATCAAGATACATTTTCAGATTTTCTTCGCTAATGTTTCGAACTGTTTTGTTAAACAAATCAACACGTGCGTCTAATGTGGATTCATTAAGAAGAGCCCCATTTTCATTTACAATTTTGTTTTCTGTTTTCTCTGCTTCTTTTTGAAATGCTGTTGCGAAACTCATTTAATATTGTTTTTGATTGTTTAAATTACTTAAATATCTTTAAATAATTATTAAAAAAGAAATCAATTTTTTTGTGATATGTAATGGGTTCAAAAATATAAAATAATCTTATTTAATTTTATATAATAACCATTGTTCATTAATTCTTTCAAAATCTGTAAGTGGGGGATTTGGAAAAAATGTATAATTTATTCCATCTTTGTCTTTATAATTATATGAATCAATATTTTCACTCATTGTAATAATTTTTTGATAACATTTTACACATAAATGTTCATATTTATTAGTATTTTTATCATTTTGAGTATCATCTTGATTATATTGCCAACTTTTACACCGAATAAATTCAGCCTGTTTATGACAATAATAACAATAATAACAATAATTCATATAAAATGAAATATATATATATATAGGATTTTATATAATTTTAGTATTATTTAGAATCAATTTTTTTAATCTTCAAATTTGTCAATTAATTAATTAATTAATTTGGTATATAAATATCTAATTCAGCGAAATCTGGTTGAAATTGATTATTTGTAATTGTTTCTTCATTTTTAGGATTATAATAATCTTTGATTATCATATAATATCCAGTCCCTAATAAACACCCTAATAATAAACTATATATAACATCAATTATATCTTGACATCCAATCATCATTCGACTCCACATAGTGATAATGACAATAAGAGATAATATAATAAAATTAACAACATCATATCGACTTTGAAAATACATATCAGAAATAAGAAATGACCATATAAAACTTACAAATTCAGTATGTGGTGCGGGTAAAGTAAAAAATCCATCTGTATTTTTAACAAGAGCACAATTAACAATATCTTCAGTTTGAAACATATAACGTGTTCCTAACATGATAATTTCGTTAATTACAAATCCCATAAATAAAAGAAATCCTTTCATATCATAAAAAAACAATCCTAGAATTATTGAACCAAAATAAAATCCAATCGGTAATAGACGAACAATTGTATTAATTATATTTTTA
>Ga0172376_10003474_pt1 | contig 18611 bp, 18 predicted proteins | sample Lak35m_FD_121114 | JGI IMG/M metagenome (GOLD analysis project Ga0172376, IMG submission 121114) | Freshwater microbial communities from Kabuno Bay, South-Kivu, Congo - kab_092012_35m | ecosystem: Environmental > Aquatic > Freshwater > Lake | place: Democratic Republic of the Congo: South-Kivu... | reverse complement strand
TGGAGGGCAGAAAGATGGAGGGCAGAAAGATTGGGGGCAGAAAGATGGAGGGCAGAAAGATGGAGGGCAGAAAGATTGGGGGCAAAAAAATGGAGGGCAAAAAAATGGAGGGCAGAAAGATGGAGGGCAGAAAGATGGAGGGCAGAAAGATGGAGGGCAGAAAGATGGGGGGCAGACAGATGGAGGGCAGAAAGATGGGGGGCAGACAGATGGAGGGCAGACAGATGGAGGGCAGACAGATGGAGGGCAGAAAGAGACGGGGTTAGTGGTTTCGCGGGGATTGCAGGAGCAAGTCACGGTGATCGATGGCCAAAACACGTATGTGATCGGCTGGTTCCCTGACGCGTACACTGCACCGAGAATTTTGATCCCGGAATGATCAAAAACCGGTGCAGTGGTTCCATTTTCTTGTCGGAAAAATCCGACGAGGTTCGTTGGGAGTTTCGTTAAGCCTGTGTCTCGTAGCCTTTGCGGCTTTCGCGGCTCAGGAACGAGTTGGCTTGTTGGTCTCCGACGATGACTCGTTTTTCGGCATCCCAGGCGACGGCTCGGCCAAGTCGCATGGCGATGTTCGATAGGTGGCAGATCTCAAGCATGCGGTTGTGAGTCCAGACATCAGAGATCGGTTGCTTGCGAGACTTCATCGCGGCGGTGAAGTTCTCCGTGTGGTTCTCGCTGACTTTGCCACCATAAATTTCCTCGATGGCACCTTCTGGCAATGGCTTCTCTTTGAGCTCTTCGACGGGTTTGCCGGTGATCTTGCCTCGATTGACAAAGAATCGACCTTCGGTTCCTTCGAACAAGATCCCATTGTCCCCTTCGCTGGTGATGACCATCAGGACATCGTTGGGCATGGCTGCGTGGATTTCAAAGTTGGTTGCTGCGTTGTACCGATCCGATACCAACGGGTGGCCATCTTTGTATTCGACGGGCAGTTTGTAACTGACAGGAGTGATCTTGCTCGGTCCTGTTTGGCTGGCCCCGATAGCCCAGCAAGCGATATCGACGTGGTGAGCGCCCCAGTCGGTGAGTTTGCCACCGGAGTATTCGTGCCAGTTGCGGAACGAGTAGTGAGCGTTGCTGTAGAGCGGAACACCACCGCCATAGCCTTTGCGCATTTCTGCCAACGCGCGATAAGGGACTTTGGGGGCTGGACCGAGCCAGAAATCGTAATCGAGTCCTTCGGGCACGGGGGCTTCTGGGATCATTGGCGAAGCTTCCATGGCATCGATACCGCAGGTCACTTTTTTGATCTTTCCGATCCGCCCATGCTTGACCAGCGCAACGGCCGTTAGGAATTGGTTGTTGAATTCGGTCCGTTGCATCGTTCCGACTTGGAAGACGCGTCCGGTCTCCTTGACGACTTTTTCGATCAACTTGCCTTCGTCGATCGTCAGGGTCAGGGGTTTCTCGCAGTAGACATCTTTGCCGGCGCGCATGGCTTCGATGCAGATCTTGGTATGCCAATGATCGGGGGTCGCGATCATCACCGCATCGATGTCTTTGCGATCGAGGATCTTGCGATAGTCATTGTAAGCATCTGGTTTTTTGCCTTGCGCTTTTTCGACCTTGCCGACGTTGTCCTCGAGGACTTTGGAGTCCACGTCAGCCAAAGCGGCAAAGTTTGCGAACCTGAAAGACTTGCTGGTGATCGCCCAGCCTTGGTTCCTAAGTCCGATGGTGGCAAAGACGGGTCGGTCGTTAGGAGACTGATAGCCCGAGGCGCGGAATGGGGAACTGGCCAAGACGGAGGCTCCGGCAACTCCCATCAGAAAGTGCCGTCGGGAATTCGATTGCGATAGGCTCATGAGTGGTGATCCAAAAAAACTGGAAGAGGAAGGGCAGAGGGAATACTATAAACGAAAAACGGTTTTGAGAAGTCTATGTCTCTGGGGGCGTTGGGATTGGAAGCTTGGTTTGCTGCAATTTCATTCCCATCGGAAGCATGTCTTGGATGCGGATCGGACCGGTGAATTCGCTCGATTCCAGGTCGCTTAGGTAGATCACCAAGTCGGGGGCCAGTTCGAAGAGGAACTGCCTGCAGGTGCCGCAGGGGCTAACGCCAGTGGGTGAGACGATGTAGATGGCTTTCCAGTCCCGCGAGCCTTGCGCGATGGCTTGGGAGCCAGCGGTTCTTTCGGCGCACAGGGTCACCGAGTACGAGGCGTTCTCGACGTTGCAACCTTCGAAGATGCGGCCTTGATGATCGACCAGCACGCAGCCGACATGGAAGTTGCTGTAGGGACAATAGGCGTGTTTGGCTAGCGCGCGAGCTCGATTCAGGTAACCCAAGATTTGTGCGCGGTCCAAATCACTCATCGTTCGACTCTCTGGGGCAAGGGCTCGCACGGGGGCTTTAGGGAATCAGGAGGCTTGCCACGCAAGCAGTCATGTAGCAAGCCAGCAAGCCGCCGATCATGGCCCGAACGCCTAGGCTTACCAAATCCGCTCTGCGATCCGGGGCAAGGGGACCAAGGCCACCAATCTGAATGCCTATTGAGCCAACATTCGCAAAACCACACAGCGCGTATGTCAGGATCGTCTTGGTGCGATCGGAGATAGCAACCTCGCGATTGAACGTGGGGTCCATTTCCAAGTAAGCGATAAATTCGTTGCCGACGATCCGTTTCCCTAGGACTTGGCCTGCAAAAGGCAGGTCTTGGTATTCGATCCCCATAAGCCATGCGAAGGGTTGAGACAGCCAGCCGATGATCTGGGTGAAAGTAATCGGGTAGCCTTCTCCGGTGGCTTTGAAGGTGATCCATTGGATGGTGGCAGCGAAGATCGAATCGAGCATGTAGATCAGGCCAAGGAAGGCGATGAGCATCGCACCGACGTTCAAAGCCAATTTCATCCCATCGCTAGCCCCTTGGGCGGCCGCATCGATCAGGTTGGTCGCTTCCATCGGAGGGGTCATTTCGACGGTTCCCAAGGTCGAGGGTAGTTCGACTTCGGGTTGCATGATTTTGGCGACGACCAAGGCCGCAGGGGCGGACATCAAACTGGCTGTCAGCAGGTGAACCGGGTCGATTCCCATCCCGACATAGGCGGCCATAACACCACCTGCGATGGTTGCAAATCCACCGACCATCACGGCCATGAGTTCCGATCGAGTCATCGCATTGAGGTAGGGTTTGACCAACAAGGGAGCTTCGGTCTGCCCGACGAAAATATTGCCGGCAGCCGACAGGGTTTCTGCACCGCTGGTCCCGAGCGTTTTTTGCATCAGTAGCGCGATGGCACCGACGAGCTTTTGCATCAGTCCCAAATAGTACAGCACCGACATCAGCGAAGAGAAGAAGATGATTGTCGGGAGGACTTTGAAGGCCACGAAGTGAACTTTGTAGGCTGCGGTCGTTGCTGCGGGGTCCTCTTTGGTCGGGGTCTGGACCGCACCGTTACCAAAGACAAAGCCTGCGCCTTGGTCGACGCAATCGAGCAATTTGGTAAACAGATCTCCGATGGATTGAAAGATCGATTGTCCGACATCCGAGCGTAGGACCAGCAATGCCATCAGAAATTGCATCAGCATACCGCCGACGACGATCCGCATCGAAATCCGATGCCGATTGGAACTTAGCAACCAAGCGATCCCTAGCAGGACGCACAATCCAAAGGCGGGAATCGTTCGTTCCACGGCAAGTTCCTTGTAAAAATAGATCCAGCAGTTGGCTCAGCGATTCGACGATGAAACACTAAGGGGGCCTTGTGTGTGATGACCTTGCTAAGACGTTTTCGCTTGGCGATTGTACAGGTAGGGGTTGAGGCTCGGGTCGTTGTACATTTTCATTTGGCGGTAGGTTTTATGCCGTTTCTGGCCGGTATAGATGTCCAGAAGAAGCTCCTTGAGGGAGGCTGATAAGTCCGCAAATTGCATCCGGCAAACGGCCAAGCGATGCGAGACTTTGTCGATGTGAGCTTGATCGATATCGCGACGATCGAGTTGTTCTTCGAGGTGGTAGATGCGCAGCGACATGATCGAGAGTCGATCGATCGCAGAGCCAGGGGTTTCGGTGTTGAGTTTGGCGTGGCTCGTAGGTGCGATGTTGCTGCGCTGAAGATCCGAAGTGATCCAATCGTCGACTTTTTCGATCCAGTCGTTTCGAGCTTGGTTGTATTTATCGATGTTCCTTTTGACTTGGGCGATTTGAGCATCCGAAACATCGACCGAGCGAGCGATGTCTTCTTCGTGCCACAACAAGTAATTGAACTGGTGTTGTTGGCAGATGATCGCAAGCGGGTTGCCGACGGATTCAACAGCAAGCATCGGGTCACCGTAGGGTTGATCGATGGGTTCTTTGTGCCATCGCAAGACGCTTGCAATGTGAAACTCATTGACGATAGAGACATCGATCATGGTGGTAGTCGTTTTCGTGCAGTTAGGGTTTTTCATCGATCGCGCAGGTGCAGACAAACAGTCCGCATCCAGGGCATCCATTTCCGTACTTTTTCTGAAGGGCTTGAGCAAGGTCGACTTGGGCCACGTTCGCGATGGTGGCAAGCCAGGCAAGCACATCGGCGAATTCTTCTTCGAGGTTTTCCCGATCGTTTCCTGATTGCAATGCAGAAGCCAGTTCGCCGATTTCTTCCATGAGCCACATGAAGGTGCCGGGGATTCCGCGTTGAAGATCCTTCTGGTAGTACATTTGGTGGATCAGGTCTTGGAAGTCCCGGACGCTGACACTTGGAGTTGGCCGTTGGCTGCTCATGGATGGGTTTTCAGGAAAGGGTCGGGCTAGCAAGTGGCCCTTATCGTACCGAACCTGGAACCCAATGAAATGGCACTGGCCATTGAAAACAAGCAAGGCGATAGCCTCCGATCGATTCAGGTGAATCGGCAAAATCGTTGCGATCGGATTCTTTGCGATCGGATTCTTTCAACGCCGTGTGCACTTGGCAGGTCGCTAACATATCGCCGGTTTTGGGAGTCCAAGACACATCGTTTCGCATAGCACAGAAAGTTCGATTATGATTACCGGAAAGCGAATCACCCAGGGGCTTGGCAAGGCGGCGATGGAGGGTGCCAAGGGGGAATCGACAAAAACCAGCAAACGAAAGACGTCTGTGACCAGTAAAAAAGAAGCCAATGTGGATCATGCTCGGATCGAGCGGGCCGTCCGCGAGATCTTGATTGCCGTCGGGGAGGATCCAGATCGGGAGGGGTTGCTTGAAACACCCGCCCGAGTGGCGCGGATGTACGCGGAGATTTTCTCGGGATTGCACAAAGATCCCAGCGTGCATTTAAAGCGGGTTTTTACAGAGAATTACGACGAGATTGTCTTGGTCCGAGACATCGAGTTCCACAGCATGTGCGAACACCACTTATTGCCATTTTCCGGAAGGGCCCATGTGGGTTATTTGCCCAACGGCAAGGTGGTGGGTTTGAGCAAATTGGCCAGGGTCGTCGACGAAGTAGCCAGGCGTCCTCAAGTCCAAGAGCGGATGACCGAGACGATCGCCAACATGGTCGAGCAGGAGCTCGGGGCTCGGGGGGTTGCTGTGCTCATCGAGTCGTCGCACTCGTGCATGAGCATGCGTGGGATTCGCAAGGCGGGGGCTTCCTGCACGACCAGCGCCATGCGGGGGATTTTCCGCGAGAATCTATCAAGCAGGGCGGAGATTCTGGGTTTGATCCTCAACCAGAAGCGTTAGCCAAAGCAAGCGATTGGTCGCACGGAGCAACAGCTTCCAACGGATTTTTCAAGGCGAACTCAGCCGGGTATTTGGGTGTCTGAGTCTAAACTCCTTGGAAAATTCGCCTTGCGGGCACCCAGGCGATTTGTACACTAGTGCGACTCAGAAATCCCGGTCTTGGCCGGAAATTGTCTGGGAGCCAGGGGAAACTCAAGAGCACAAGGCCGGCGTAGCTCAATTGGCAGAGCAGCTGATTTGTAATCAGCAGGTTGCGGGTTCGAGTCCCATCGCCGGCTCTGATTCCAGGAAAGCCGACGCTGCGGTAGTTTTCTTGCAGTTAGCCGGTTGGAGTTTAGGAACTAGGTAAGATTTGCCGAAAATGGCTTGAGTCGAAAAAAACGGGGGAGGTTGCCCGAGCGGTTAAAGGGGACGGACTGTAAATCCGTTGGCTATGCCTACGTAGGTTCGAATCCTACACCTCCCATTTCTTGCCTAGTCGATTGCAGGCCGACTCAGTATCATGAGCGGCATGGTGATTGCCAAGCAGGACGTATGGCGCGGATTTGCGGTATGCGAATCTGTGTTTTGTAGATTTTGCGGGTGTAGCTCAATGGTAGAGCAGCAGCCTTCCAAGCTGAATACGAGGGTTCGATTCCCTTCACCCGCTTTCCTGTCCATGCTGCTGTAGCTCAGTGGTAGAGCACTTCCTTGGTAAGGAAGAGGTCATGGGTTCAAGTCCCATCAGCAGCTTTAGCTGGACGAGGGCCAAGGCTCAGGGAGCCGGCAGAATCGATTTATGCATTGCATGTTTATCGGATTTGCTTATGCTTTTGGACTTCGGTCAGGAGAGTCGCCCTTTAAGCAAGGGGGGCTGGGTCAGGAGACAGCGTACGAGTAGTAGTTCTGTGGATTTCAGGGTTTTTTAATTTAGGTGTTGTAGCAAAAAATGGCCAAAGAGGTATTTGAACGCAAGAAACCCCACTGCAACGTTGGAACGATTGGGCACATCGACCACGGCAAGACGACCACCACCGGCGCGTTGCTGGCGGTGCAGGCAGCCAAGGGTTTGGCGACTCCGAAGACTTATGCGGATATCGCTAAGGGTGGTACGGTTCGGGATGCGACCAAGACGGTGACTATCGCCGCTTCGCACGTGGAGTATGAGACAGTGAATCGTCACTATGCTCACATCGACTGCCCCGGCCACGCTGACTTTATCAAAAACATGATCACCGGTGCCGCTCAGATGGACGGCGCGATCTTGGTCGTAAGTGCCGCCGACGGACCGATGCCTCAGACCAAAGAGCACGTTCTGTTGGCTCGTCAGGTGAATGTTCCTGCGATCGTCGTATTCTTGAACAAATGCGACTTGGTCGACGACGAAGAGCTTTTGGAATTGGTGGAATTGGAAATCCGCGAATTGCTCTCCAAGTACGGTTTTCCTGGGGAAGAGACCCCGATCATTCGAGGCAACGCCAAGGCTGCTTATGACAAGCCTGCGGATCCTGTAGCATCCAAGTGCATTTCGGATCTTCTTGATGCTGTCGATGCCTTCATTCCGCAACCGACTCGTGAAGACGACAAGCCATTCTTGATGGCGATCGAAGACGTCTTCAGTATCGAAGGTCGTGGTACGGTAGCCACCGGTCGTATTGAGCGCGGTGTGGTGAAGGTGGGTGAAGAAGTCGAAATCATCGGTTTGACCAAGGAAAAGCGCAAGACGACCGTCACTGGTGTTGAGCAGTTCCGCAAGGAAATGAAGGAAGGTCGCGCTGGCGATAACGTCGGTTGCTTGCTTCGCGGTGTGGCTCGAGATGACATCGAGCGTGGTCAGGTTTTGGCCAAGCCAAACAGCATCACCCCGCACACGAAGTTCGAGGCCGAAGTGTATTGCTTGAGCAAAGACGAAGGTGGTCGCCACACCCCGTTTTTCAGCGGCTATCGCCCGCAGTTCTACTTCCGCACCACGGACGTGACTGGAACGGCCGATTTGATCGGTGCAGAAATGTGCATGCCTGGCGATAACGTCCGAGTGACCGTGACGCTTCAAAAGACCGTTGCGATTGACGAAGGCGTTCGTTTTGCGATCCGCGAAGGGGGCAAGACGGTTGGTTCAGGCGTTGTTGCCAAGATCGTCGAGTAGTTTTTCGCAAACTCGTCGGTAGATAAGTTCAAGACGGTCGCGGGGCTTGGTTGACCCGCGATTTGTCGTAAAGGGGTGTAGCTCAATTGGCAGAGCACCGGTTTCCAAAACCGGGGGTTGCGGGTTCGATTCCTGCCGCCCCTGCTGGCTAGAGAAGTTGGCAATCGCTGGTTTTTCTGGTGATGCTGGGATGTAGAGTTGAATCAAGTCCAACGCAAGATTGCTTCAGGTATGGCAACGATTACAGACGAATCCTTGAACCGATCCTTTGGTAGCGAGTTATTTACCAATGCTCGGTATAAGTCCAAGCAGGGGCGGCTGGTCAGGCAGTTGACCTGCTTGGCGATTTGGCTGGCCTGTTGGCTCGGTGGATGGCAGCTGTTTGAGGTCATGGGGGCTTGGTTCTCGCCACTTGGAAATCAGCAGGTCAATCCGTTTTGGGGCACTGCCAGGTACTGGTTGCCTGTCGGTTTGACCGCCTTGGGCATGTGGCTTGGGTATCGATTGATCAATTGGCCTCGATTTGCCGATTTTTTGATCGCGGTCGAAGCCGAGATGAATAAGGTTTCATGGCCCAAGAAAAGTGAGCTTTACAGAGCTTCGATGGTTGTTATATTCACGATGGCATTCCTTGCACTGTTGCTGTTTTGCTACGACGCGATTTGGCAACTGTTGTTTGACACGCTTGGAGTGAGTTAGTTTTTTGGTAGCGTCGCTTAGATTTGGGTGTTGAGGGCAAGACGTCTTCGAGCCGGGGTTTAGGTCGACCAACAGCCAGGAGATTGATCGGCGGTTCCTTACGCGAGGGATCGGTTGATGATTCGCATGTACTGGCGCAGGATATCGAGTGAGCAATTCCACGAACAATACGACAACTGAGGGTCTTGCGCCAGCGCCGCAGTGGTACATCTTGAAGGTTGCATTCAACCGGGAAGACACCATACGCGAAGCGCTTGAGAAGCGGATCAAGCTGTCGAGTCTTAAAGAGTACTTCGGCGAGATTTTAGTTCCGACCGAAGACGTCGTGGTCTTTACCCGAGAGGGGAAGAAGCGCATTGTTAAGCGCAAGCTTTACCCTGGGTATTTGATGATCCAGATGATCATTAATGATGACACTTGGTTCCTTGTGCGAGAGACACCGGGCATCGGCGATTTCACAGGAACGTATGGCAAACCCACGCCGATGACAGATGCGGATGTCGAGCGGATTATTAAGCTTGTGCATCCGGATGTGGATCAAGAACAAGGGCCAAAAACTTCGATTCCGTTTCGTCCAGGGGATCGCGTCAGGGTCAAAGAGGGGAACTTCCAGAGCCTTGAAGGTGATGTCGATCGGATCGACGAAGCCAACGGTCGGGTTACGGTCATTATTAATATTTTCGGGCGCAGCACACCGGTCGAGCTAGATCACTGGCAGATCGAGTCGTTGTAAGTCCTGGCGGGCAGGGTTCGTGGTCCTAAGGGCTGTGGCTTCCTGTTCGTCTGTCGTTTGGAATTTGTCATTTAGGTTTCTTTAAACATGGCCAAGCAAGTCACAGGCAAGGCGGCGTTTCAGGTGCCGGGGGGCAAGGCGACGCCGGCACCACCAGTCGGAACGTCGTTGGGCAAGTTCGGGATCAATTTGGGTCAGTTCGTATCGCAATTCAACGAGCGGACCAAGGAGTTCAATGGCACGCCCATTCCGGTGGTTGTCACCGTGTACTCCGACCGAAGCTTTGAATTTATCACCAAGAGTCCTCCTGCTTCGGCTCTGCTGAAGATGGCAGCGGGGATTGCAAGTGGTTCGGGAGAGCCGCACAAGACCAAGGTCGGGAAGGTGACCCGGGCGCAGGTCGATGATATTTGCAACAAGAAAATGGCGGACCTCAACGCCCGCGATTTGGAGCATGCTCGTCGCATGATCGAAGGGACAGCGAGAAGCATGGGAATCGAGATCGTAGGCTAAGTCCAGGGGAACTTTCAAATGGTCAAACCAACAAAGGCGATGAAATCGATGCTGGCGAAGGCTCCGGGAAAGAATCCCTTGCCGTTGCCGCAAGCCGTTGATGTGCTCAAACAATTCAGCGGACGCAAGTTCGATCAAACGGTCGAAATTCATATTAACTTGGGGATCGATCCGGCCCAGAACGATCAGATCGTTCGGGGTTCTTTGGTTCTGCCCCATGGTATCGGTAGAACACAGCGAGTGATTGTGTTTGCCAAAGGCGACTTGGCCAAAGAGGCCGAGCAAGCCGGTGCCGACGCCGTCGGAGCCGAAGAGTTATCCAAGAAGATCAAAGACGGTTGGCTGGAGTTCGATGTCTGCATTGCATCGCCAGACATGATGGGACTGGTCGGTCCGTTGGGTAAGCTTCTTGGTCCGCGAGGGTTGATGCCATCGCCACGAGCCGGTACGGTCACCAACGACGTTTCTCGCGTCGTTAAAGAATACAAAGCAGGTAAGGTCGAGTTTCGAAACGACAAGGGGTCCAACGTCCATGCGGTCGTTGGCAAAATGAGTTTCGATGCCGGGAAGTTGGTCGATAACATCGGAGCGTTCATCTCCTATGTCCAGTCGATCAAACCCAACTCGGTCCGAGGTACTTACATCAAGTCGATTGCAATTTGCGCAACGATGACCCCTAGCGTCCGCGTGTCGGCTTAAGGAACAGGTGAGCACATGAGCAAGTTTGTTAAAAGGCTGATCTCTCGTGACATCTCTGGCCGCCTCGAAGGGGTCAACGATGCCATGGTTGCCAACATTGTCGGGATGACTGGAAACGAAAATTACGCGGTGCGCAAGGCGTTGCGTGAGAAGGGCCTGAGCCTGATGGTTGTCAAGCGAACGCTTGCGGCCATGGCCACCGATGGCTCTTCGCTTCGTCCGGCCTTCGATGATCAAACCGGAAGCTTGGCAGTGATTTGGGGTGGCGAGGATTTCGTCTCGTTGGTCAAGACAGTGACCAAGCTGACTGGATCTGGGGCGTTTCCAAAGCTTGAGATCAAAGGCGGCGTCATGGACGGAGAAGCCATGGATGCCGAGCAAGTCAAGAAGGTTGCCAAGTGGCCGAATCGGCGAGAGCAGATCGCGATGCTCTTGGGTCAAATACTCTCGCCGGGAAGTACCCTTTCTGGTCAACTTGTCGGTCCAGCGCGTAAGATCGCTGGTCAAGTCAAGAAGATGGTCGAAGACCGAGAAGGCAGCGAGGGCTAAGAGAACAATCCCGGTCGAAAGACCGGGGGCAGGAAGCCTTCGGCGTGCGTCGGTTTCCTAAACAATTCGTTTGAAACAGCCGGTTTTTCATTCTCGCCGGTGCGTTTAGTTTGTCCGTTTTTACTATAGAGGAACGTTAGAATGTCCGAGTCAGCAACCGCTTACGCGGAAGATATTAAGAACTTAGGCGAGAAGATCGTCGGCCTGACGCTCAAGCAAGCCAAAGAACTCAGCGATTACCTAAAGGACGTCCACGGCATCGAAGCTGCTGCCGGTGGCGCCGTTGTGATGGCTGCTCCAGCCGAAGGTGGTGGCGCTGCTGCTGCCGTGGTTGAGAAGACCGAATTCGATGTTGTATTGACCTCCTTCGGCGACAAGAAGCTCGATGTCGTCAAGGTTGTCAAGAACTTGACCGGTGCTTCCCTGATCGATGCCAAGAAGATGGTAGAAGGCGTACCAGCCAAGATCAAGGAGCAAGTCTCCAAGGAAGACGCTGAGAAGATAAAGAAGGAACTCACCGAAGTCGGTGCGACTGTCGAACTGAAATAGTTCGATGCGTTGAAGCCATTTGAAGGCATCTTCAAAGGCTAGTTTTACCTTGTCCTGCTAAATTGCCACGGCGATTCCCAAGCAGATCTGTTGGATCTGCTTGGGTCGTAAGTGCTATGTTTGGCAGGACCCTTATCCCCAAGATCCCCTGGCCAGCAGACCGATGCGACGTAGCACCGAGCGCTGACTGAGCCCACACAACATCAGGATACTCGCATGTCGCGATATACAGGACCCAAGGCGCGCGTCAACCGTCGCTTCGGCGCACTGCTTTATGAAAGTGCAGGTTGCGTCCGAGCTTTCGAAAAGCGGAAAGACAATCCGCCAGGGATGCACCCACGCAGCCGTCGTACCGGTAACTACGGAACCGCGTTGGCTGAAAAGCAAAAGATCAAATACTACTACGGTCTCGGCGAGCGACAACTACGCCGGTACTTCGATGATGCGGTTCGCAAAAAAGGTAACACCGGCGAAACGCTCTTGCTCATGTGCGAACGACGACTGGACAACGTCGTACGCAGGCTCGGGCTGGCCAAAACCCGCCCACAAGCTCGCCAGGGGATCGTTCACGGACACTTTAAAGTCAACGGGGTCAAAGTAACGAGTCCTTCGTTCTCCCTAAGACCCGGTGATGTGATCGAGGTCCGAAGCAGCGATGCGGTTCGTAACTTGTACCGAGGGATCATCGCCAACAATCCCCCCGCACCATTGGACTGGGTGACTCTCGATACCGAAGGACTCCGAGCGACCATGCTAGGTTCTCCCGGCCCCTCGGACATCTCCTTGCCAGTCAATGCCAACATCGTGGTTGAATTCCTGTCGCGTTAACATCCGACCGGTTTTCTTCCGACTATAATTCACCCAGTGAATCTACGAGGCTCGTTCGATTCGTCGAAACGAGCCTCGTTCGTTAAATCCCCCCTCCATTTCGCAAACCCTTTTTGCCTGATCTCAAATGCACGTTCCAATCGTTGTCCTTGGTGGTGGTCCCGGCGGATATGCTGCTGCTTTCCTCGCGGCCGACGAAGGGCATGAGGTAGTGATCGTCGAGAGCGAACCTAAACTCGGTGGCACTTGCCTCCTAAGAGGCTGTATCCCCTCGAAAGCTCTCCTCCATGTCGCGAAGGTTATCGAAGAAGCCCATCAGCTGACCAGCGGTTGGGGTGTCGAGTTCGGTGCACCAAAAATCGATATCAACAAAGTCCGCGCAAGAAAAGAGAAAGTCATCGAGACCCTCACCGGAGGACTTGGTCAATTGGCCAAGCGTCGGAACGTGAAGGTTATCCGAGCGCGAGGGCGATTTGAAAACTCCACCACCTTGATCCTCGAAGGCTCCGACCCAAGCATCCCCGAGGGAGGTAAGCTGACCTACGACTACTGCGTGCTTGCTACCGGTAGCACTCCTGCGATGCCGCCAAGTTTTCAGATCGGTTCTGACCGAGTCATGGATTCCACCGGAGCCCTGAACCTTGCCGATATTCCCGGCAAACTATTGGTCATCGGAGGCGGTTACATCGGTTTGGAAATGGGTACCGTCTATGCACACTTGGGCTCTGAAGTAAGTGTGGTCGAATGGACAGATACACTCCTACCAGGAGCAGACCGCGATCTAGTTGCACCTTTGCAACGCCGGTTGAAACAGCTTTTTGATAATCGCATTTTCTTGAACACTAAAGTCGGGTCAGTCGCAGAAGTCGACAATCAAGTGGAAGTCACTTTCGAAGGGCCAGGCAAGTTCGGTCACGAGCGATTTGATCGGGTCTTGGTCAGTGTCGGGCGAAGACCTGCAAGCCGTGGAATCGGTTTGGAAAATACCAAAGTTCAGGTCAACGAGCGAGGGTTTGTTGGTTGCGACAAACAACAACGCACGGCCGATCCACACATCTTAGCCATCGGCGATATCGCTGGCGAACCGATGCTCGCCCATAAAGCAAGTCACGAAGCCAAGGTCGCCATCGAAGTGATCTTGGGTCGAAACGTTTCATTCGACAAGCAGGCCATTCCCGCAGTGGTTTTCACCGATCCTGAAATCGCTTGGGCTGGTCTGACGGAGGATCGGGCCAAGAAGGAAGGTATTGCCGTGGATGTGGAAGTCTATCCTTGGGCAGCCAGCGGTCGAGCTCAGGCCCTTGGATGCACCGATGGTCTGACCAAATGGCTGGTCGATCCCAAGACCCATCGCGTCCTCGGATGCGGCATCGTTGGCTCAGGTGCCGGTGAGCTGATCGCCGAAGCCGTTTTGGCCATCGAGATGGGGTGCGAAGTTCGTGATTTGACCGAGTCGATTCACCCGCACCCGACATTGAGCGAAACGCTGATGAACGCGGGCGAAGTCCACTTTGGTACCGCGACGGAAATCTACAAACCCAAGAAGCATTCCCACTAAGACAAAAGGGTGATCTGGCATGTCCTCTCATTTCCTGCGCTGCGCTTTGTTGGTCGCGTCTGTTTTGAGTTGGTCCCAGGTGGCGGTGGCTCAAGACACCAAGCCAGACATAAAAACCGATAAGACAAGACAAGTTTCCGCCAAGCGGATCGTGTTTCTTGGCGATAGCATCACCCATGCAGGTCGTTATGTTGCAGTCCTGGAAACCGCTTTGCGAATCGAGTACCCAGATCAACCTATCCCAGAGTTTCTCAATCTCGGGCTTCCAAGCGAGACCGTCAGTGGGCTCTCAGAGCCCGGTCATGCAGGGGGGGCTTTTCCTCGTCCAGATCTTCATGAGCGCCTAGGTCGGGTCTTGGAACAGACCAAGCCCGACATCGTAGTGGCCTGTTATGGAATGAATTGCGGCATGTATTATCCGCTGAGCGAAGATCGATTCGCGAAATTCAAATCTGGAATAGAACGACTGCACGCACAGGTCGAGAAAGCGGGTGCAAGGATCATTCATTTGACCCCTGCATTCTTCGATGCACTTCCAATTCGCGATCGACTCTTGCCCGATGGGCTCCAGGAATACCGTCAGCCGTATGCTAACTATGACGACGTCCTGGAGGCCTATTCGAAATGGCTTATGGATCAACGTTCCAGAGGCTGGACGGTCTTGGATGTTCACGCAGCGATGAAGTCAGCTGTTCTGGAAGCTCGCAAAAACGATCCAAATTTCACGTTGGCTAGCGATGGAGTGCACCCCAACGCACTGGGCCAAGCGATCGTAGCAAAACCCCTTGCGGAAGATTGGGGGCTAGAGTTGGATGCACAAGGGCTTCCGAAACATCCGAAAGCTTCCGAACTGGTCGATCTTGTCGCCAACAAGCAAAATAATCTCAAGCTCAGTTGGTTATCGATCACCAAGCATACTAGGCCAGGAATCCCTCAGGGGCAGAGTCTCGAACAAGTTGCGATCCAGAACCGACAGATCGAGCAGAAGATCGCTGAGCTACTGAAGTAATCGTCACGTCATCGATTGAGCGGAATCTTGTGGACACCTTGGCCTTCGACCCAACGGTAACGACTGTCTGCATCAAGTCCCTCGACTTGTTCCTCGTTGCCCGAAGGCCAGCGGCAAAGGACTTTGCTCAGGCGTTTTTTGCTACCTAATCCGACGTGGATCAAGTGTTCGTTGGAACCGAAGTATCCTTCGCCATCGCACATGGAAGTCACCCAGAATTCGTCGTCGGCTTCGATGCGCAGTACGGCTCCGATCGCATTGCGCTCGCTGGTAGTACCGACCAATTCCCATTGGACAAAGTGGTTGTCGCTGGGACAACGATTCTCAAGAACAGCAGCGGGGCGGTCCAGGTGAGTGGCGACCAAATCCGGTTTGCCATCGACGTTGTAATCGACCATCTGCAAGCCGCGTCCGATCCACTTGCCTTCAAAGTATTTGCCTGGATAAGGGGTCCTGAGCCAGCGAAATTCACCTTTTTCATTCTTGAGAATCTGCGTGGGCATTTGAAAAGGAATGTTCTCGGTCCTTAAATCATCAATGTGCCCATTGACTGCGATAAAATCGAGCCATCCATCGTTGTCCAAGTCGCATAGTTGGCTACCGAAGCTGAGTTGATCCAGGGTCCATGCACCGAGTTTGCTGCGGCGAGTGCCATCGACAAAAACTCCTGGGAGTGTCTGCAAATACAGCGTGCTGACTTCGTTGTAGAAGTTCGTCACGATGATATCCAGCAGCCCGTCTCGATTCTGATCTCCACAGGAAATCCCCATGCAGGCTTGAGCTCGACCGATGCTGTCGACGGCCACACCGGCACCTGCGGCTTTCTCGACCAGATCCCATCGAGTCATCGGATCATCATCGCTGCTGCTGGGTTCGCTCAGAAGAAGATTGTTTGGCGAAACATCGTTTGCAAAGAACACGTCGTTGCCGTGCCGCTGGTCCAAATTGGTGACCAAGGTCCCAAGGGTATATCCTGTCCTGATCGATTCAAGAAACTCCGTAGAGGCTGCTTTCCACGTCCCATCGCCTTGACTAAAAAGAATACGGTTCTTACCCGGCGGAAACATCTTGGGGTTGCAGGATATACGAGTCGAATTGGTTGATTCACACCGCCGTGAAATGGCTTCGCTCCCGTACAAATACGAAGCATCTATCAAGTCCGGCAGGGAATCTCCATTGAGGTCGGCTGCGTGGATCGAACTGTTCCAAAGCGAATTCTTGTCCTCTTGGGGAACTTCACTGACTTCAAACGTTCCGTCTCCGTTGTTGCGATAGATGCGTGAAACCCCGAGGTTGGCAACCAGCAAATCGGGAAATCCGTCTTGATCCAAGTCTGATACACCGATCCCCTGGCCGTAGCCGATATCTGCTGTGTTGGCCAAACCTGCGACCTCGACAAAACGCTTACCACCGATGGAGCGAAACAGCGTCTTGGGAGTGTATTTTGGGTCGTCGTCCAAAGGCGAGCCACCGGCTTGGGAAAAGTAAAGATCGGGCCAGCCGTCTTTGTCGTAATCCAACGCGTTGACCCCACCGCCAACCCCTTCGATGGTGTACCAACTACGGTTTGGCTTGGCTCCATTTCCATAAGCGCTGGTGATCCCTAGATCCAGGGCAACATCCTCCATAGCGATTCCGCTTGTGCCTGTCGGTTTGACACTGGACCCATCTTTTTGGGCCAGTTGAGTTGGATCTGCACCTGGAATCTCGGTTGGCAGAGGCCAGGATTCCCAGGGCAAACCCTCGAGCACTTTGGGAGAAACCGGTGGAGCTTTACGAAGGATCGCCTGCTTGTCTTTCAAGGCTTCGGTCATCGGACGATGTCCCAACGTAACCGCCAGGGCTTCCCAACCGAATGCGGCCACCTCATCGCCAAGATTCTTATAAATATCAGCGATCTTGTCGAAGAGCTTTGGCTCTCCATACGCATAAGAAATCTGCTGGGCGTAGTCGTTGATCGAGGTCAAGTCATTTCCGAATTGCCGTACACGTTGGGCTTGCTCGATCTGTTTGAGTTCGATCAAGGCGTCCGAGAGACCTTGGTAAGCCGCCACGTGCCTACGGTCTAGCTGGATGGCTTGGACAAAACATCTTGCTGCCAATGGATCCTGATCTTGTCGGAGCAACAGGCCTCCAAGTGCGTACCAGTACTCCGGATGTTTTTCTGCAGTACTGGGTCGCGAGCTCAGCCAATCTTGCAACTCGACTAAACGATCCGTCTGCAGTAAGCTCGTGGCTGTCCATACCCAGGGTTCAAGCAAATCGGGATTCTGCTTGGAAATTTGCTTGAGCTCTTCGAGGTTGGTTTCATAACCATTTCGAATCAAACGGGTGCGAATACGAGCAAACGCGACGTAAGGGTGATCCGGGTTGGCTTGGGCAAAAGCATTGCGAAGGGTTTCGTCGTCGAAGTAATCGCGAGGATCGACTGTGCCTAGAAGTTCCGTGCGTGTGAAATCACCTAATCGCACAAGTCGGTCCAAGTATCGGCTGGCTTCGAAACGCCGACCTTGTGCGTTGTAGATTTTGGCCAAGAGTCGAACCGCAGGAACGGCTGTCGGATATTGCTTGATGATTTTCATGAGTTCGGCCTCGGCCTCGGGCAGTTTCCCAAGAGTCGCCATCCACTCGGCGGCCTGGCCTGCGGCTGGAATGGCTTGAGGAGCGTCAGCAGGAATGCGAACGATCGTTTGAATTGCCCCTGGCAGATCGTCTTTGGCCGCCAGCACCAGAGCACTCAGGTACAGAAGCTGCGGATCTTGGGGGCGCACCAAAGAGAGTTTCTTAACCGCATCCCAAGCTTCCTGAGTTTTCTTCTCCGCCAGGAGTTTCGATGCGGAGTTTAGCTCTTTTTGAAAGTCGTCGGGTTTGATCGTTTGGGGCTGCGCTGGCGCAGGAGGCGTTTGGACTTTGGACTGTGCCTCTGGCTTCAATGGAGTGTTCGAATTGGAACTTGATTCACAGCCTTGGAATAGACCTGCTAAACAAACCCAGCAGCATGCCAGAACTATCCCCTGGAGGTTTCCGTTGATGAATGCTTTGGAGATATGGAGTGCCAGCGAGCCTTGTTTCGGGCCAGCAAGCCAAGAAGTTTTGGGCATGGTAACGGAGGAGGGATAGGTTTACCGGGAACCCGAAAAGGAATCAGGTTGGCTAAAGAGCGCATCCTGACATGATCGTTATCTTCGCTGTTGCCAAGTCACGCTGCAAGCGATTTGGGATCAAAAACGCCCTAAAAGGGGCTTTAAAGCGTCGAAAAGTCCCTATGGTCCCCATGTCCGGGGATTGCTAATGGCCAATAAGTAGAAATACAGGTGCGGTTTTCCCTGAGAGATTAGAATAGAGCTCGTAAGCGTGGTGTTGGATTTTTGGGTTCTTCGGGAATTTTTGTGGGTGAAAAGTCGTGTATCGCATCGGATTTCTTCGTACTCGTACTCAGCGAAGCGGTACTCAGTGCAACGGTACTCGTACTCGATGGCTGTTTGGACCTCTGCGATACCGATGGTTGATCGAAGCGGTTCACGGTAATTTGCAGACTACTTGGGTGAATCGCTATACTAGACCGCTTCGAGTACGAGTAGCAACGGTCTTTAGTTTAGGGGGGTAATTTGTTCAAAAAAGATTTTGAACAACCATTATGGCGAAGCGCACAAACGGTCCATGCTCCTCAGGGGCTCTGCCCCCGAACCCCCGGGAT
>Ga0172376_10003469_pt1 | contig 18636 bp, 13 predicted proteins | sample Lak35m_FD_121114 | JGI IMG/M metagenome (GOLD analysis project Ga0172376, IMG submission 121114) | Freshwater microbial communities from Kabuno Bay, South-Kivu, Congo - kab_092012_35m | ecosystem: Environmental > Aquatic > Freshwater > Lake | place: Democratic Republic of the Congo: South-Kivu... | reverse complement strand
TCCGGCGTCGGGGCAAAGCACTTGGCTGTACCGAATACCGCCCAGGCGAGGCACTGCAGCATCATCACGAGGATGGGGCCGTCTTTGCGACCGCGCTTGGCGAGCCAGGTGAGCGCGTAACCTGCCGTGATGGCGCTGATGATGCCGAAGGGAACGCCCACCACGGCAAGGGCGAGCGCGATGCGCTGCGGTTCCCACTCATGCACGCGAACGAACAGCGTCGGGAACCACGCGAGCTGGGCGTTGACGATCATGACGTTCATGATCGTGCCCATCATGACTGCAACGAGCGCAATGCGGTTGGTGGACAGTTCACGCCATAGTGGCAGGAGCGAAATCTTCGATCCGGCGGCGCTCGTCGCACCGCGTCGCTCAGGCTCGCGCAGGGTGAGCGCCATCAGTGCGGCGAGGACGAGGCCGGGGGCGCCTACGATGAACAGCACCACCTGCCAATCGCTGAATCGACCGAGAAGCCCGGGCGCCATCGCTTGCACCGAGTCGGCGAGACCAATCGCTACACCCCCGAGCATGTAGGCGATGCCGATCCCGATGGAGCCTCCCATCGCGAACACACCATATGCACGCGGTCGCAGCTTCGGCGGAAAGTAGTCGGCGATCAGCGAGGAGGAAGCCGGTGTGATTGTGGCTTCACCGGCGCCCATGACAACGCGCGAAGAGAACAAACCCCAGAACGACTTGGAGAGTCCGCCAGCCACGGTGGCGAGGCTCCAAATCGCGAGCCCGCCGTACACGACAGGTACGCGCTTCCACCGATCGATGAGAAAACCGACCGGCAAGGTGAAGAGACTGTAAAACAACGCAAACGCGAGACCCTGGATGATGCCGATTTCAGTGTCGGAAAGCTGCAGGTCGGCTTTGATCGGCTTGACGAGAAGACCGATGACGATTCGATCGACCACGCCGAGTGCGTACGACATGACCAGCAGTGCCACGACGTACCACGCGTAAACCGGATTCGGCCAGGGCTTCGCCGGCGCAGTCGCCTCGTTCGAGGGTTGGGCGCTCACGTACTGGATCCGTGTGCGGGATCGCTCGCTGGTACGGCAGCCGTCGGGTGCATACGGAATACGCGCTTGAGATATGCATCGCGCCAGGCGTTGCGTTCGGCGTCGACGGTGGGCTGCGGCTGATAGGCCTCGATCGCTTCGCGGGTCACGGGGATGCCGGCATCGAGCAAGCGCTCGACGGTGTCGAGTCGTTCGCGTAACACCGCCACTTCGGTGGTCAACTCGATCAGGAAGGTCATCATCTGATCGATGGACGGATCATCGAAGAAAACAGGCCGTTTGCCACGAGTGGTGCGGGGCAGGGAGACATCCGTGGGTGCTTTGCTCATGGTTTGGGTAGCATAACGCGTCGCACAGACTTTTCGACGCGGAGGGATGCTCGATGTTCAACACTGCCACGTTTCGGTTGCTGGCTGTATTCGTGTTGGTGATGGGTGTCATCTCGATGCCGACGTCGGCGCAGACGACCGCTGGGGTGACGGCGCCGCAGCCGCAGTTGCTGCGCATACGCATGGCCACCTTCTCCGCGGTCGACCTCGATGCCGTGGAGCGCGATTACGGTCGCTGGCTCGGCTACAAGGTCCGCGAGCGTGGAGTCGTCTCGGTGGCTGTTGCGGCGAGTTGGGGAGCACCGAAGGCGGCAGGGCGCGCCTACCTCTTGATGAGTGCCGATGCGGCGCCGGATGTGTTCATTCGGGCCGTGCAGGCATCCCCCGCTGCCTTGGCCTTGCCGTATCGGCCCTTGCTGACCCACGGCTGGAACGGCATCGAAATCATTGTCGATGATCCGGATGGTCTGTATGCCAAGCTCAAGGATTCGCCGTTCCGCGTGATTGGCGAACCGGCGCCACTCGGGGCCTATCCGAGCATTCGCGCGTTTCAGGTGGTGGGACCGAGTGGCGAGGTGTTGTATCTGACGGCCGAGACAGGCGATCGCAGCCGTTCGCTGCTGCCATTGCCCAACGGCGAAGTCGGCCGGATTTTCATCATGGTGATCGGCGGCCCTGACATCGAGGCGCTGCTCGATTTCTACACGACCCCGTTTGGTTTGACGCGCAACAAGCCGCGCAGTGTGCCGGTGGGCGTATTGATTCGTGCTCAATCGCTCGCGCCGGGCACAGGATTGCCGTTGACCACAACGCGCCTCGCCGAGCACGGCAACTTGATCGAGTTCGATGGATATTCCGCCAATGCAGGTCCTCGGGTGGTGCCGGAGGGAGACCTGCCTCTCGGCATCGTTTCGACCAGCTTTTCGGTGCGCAGCATTGCCGCGCTTGCACTCAAGGCCACGACGCACAAAGTAATCACGGCGCCGCAGCGCCTGCCCGGACTCGCTTACGGCGGGGGCCACGCAGTATCACTGCGTGGCCCCGCCGGAGAGTGGGTCGAGTTGATCGAGGAGTAGCCTTGCTCGATCAGAACTTGTAGCGAACGCGGGCACCCCAGCTGCCCGGGCGATCGAGGAACTGGAAGGGACCGAGCGCCGACATCGGATAGGCCTTGTCCTCGCAGTTGCGGCAGTCGACCGTCACCGAGAGGCCTTCGATGGCGGCGAACTTCACGCTCAGACCCGCATTGATGTAGGTCTGCTTGCCGCTCCAGGTGCCGTTCGTGTTCTGCGGGCTGCCCGTGGTGCCGATGGCGTACTCGTCGCTCGCGTTGACGCCGACGTTCGGCGTCAGCGTTACCCCGCCCACCGTGAACTCATAGCTTGCGCTCAAGCTGACGGTGTAGTCCGGCGCACGGACCGGCGTCGCAATGTTGCCGAACTGATCGACGAAGTTTGCGTTACAAGCCGGGGCGCCTTGATAAAGACCCGCCGGATTGGCGCGACACACCGCTGCCTGATCAAGCACGCGCTGGTTAATGGCGACGTATTTCGCATCTTGCAGACCGATGCCAGCCGTGATGTTGAGACCATCGACCGGCACCCACACGGCATCGAGCTCGATACCCGAGTTGCGCAGATCCGCCGGGTTGGTCGTGGTGGAGATCTGTACGCCGTTGATGTCGATGCGCGCCGGAATCTGGATATCGTCAGTGATGGCGTAGAACGCGGTGGCGTTCAACCGCAGCCGGTTATCGAAGAGGTCGGCGCGAGTACCGATCTCATATGACCAGACTTTTTCCGGGGCGAAGGGAATGAAGGCGTTGTTAGCGGTGGCGCGCGCCGGCCAGCCGCCCGACTTGAAGCCGCGGGTAGCCGAGGCGAACACCATCACGTCATCCGAGATGTCGTACTGCAGCGCGACGCGCGGCGTCCAGACGTTTTCTTTGAGATCGATCGGAATGCCTGCCGCAGCGATGGCAGTGCTCGAGAGCGCCGCGCCAGCTGCGCCCGGGTTGCGCTCGATGCCGAAGGTCTTGGTCTCGCTGGTGTAGCGCAAGCCCGTGGTAAAGGTGAGGTTCTCGGCGATCACGTGGTCGGCCTGCGCGTAAGCCGCGTAGGTCTTCAGATCGTTCTTCATCGTGCGGTCTGCCGCGACCGAGAAGACGCCTGTGGTAGCGACGGTGTTCGCGTTCGCGAAGTCCGTCGAGTTGTCTTCGTTCATGAAGTAGAGGCCTGCGACCCAGGTCATGTTGCGCTGCGGGCTCTTGCCGTTGAGCTTGACCTCCTGCGAGAACTGGGCGTGATCGCCCATGTTGTTGAGCGGGGTAAAGCCACGCGTCGTGGTGACGCGCGGCAGTTCACCGCCCGAGTCGACGAGGAAGTCGTGATCCGTCTTGCGATAACCCGTGATCGAGGTCAGCGAGAGAGTCTCGTTGATGATGCTCTGCACGCTCAGCGTGTAGGCCCGCGTGACGGCCTCATTGCCGACATCGAGTGCAGCCTTCGCGCCCGTGAACACGCCAACCAGAGAGCCCCGCGCCAACTTGTTGTTGATGATGCGGTTCTCGCTGACGTCGCGCACGTTGAGGAAGTTGGTGTTGCGATCGTCAACGTATTCGGCAACGAAATCGACCGTTACGTCGTCCGTCGGCACCAGCCGAACGTCGGCGCGAAAGCCGGTGGCGTCGCGGTCGTTGAGCATGCGACCCGTCGAGAGTTGCTTGGCGTAGCCATCGTCTTTGACGCGATAGGCCGAGAACTTCGTCAGCAGCGTGTCGGAGATCGGCAGGTCGACCGAGCCGCGCGCCGTCACCAAGCCGAAGCGACCGACGCCGGCTTCGACATAGCCCTGATACTCGGTACCGGGCTTCTTCATGACCACGTTGATGGCGCCGCCCGTCGTATTACGACCGAACAGCGTGCCCTGCGGGCCGCGCAGCACTTCGATGCGCTCCACATCGAACATGCTGAAGTTGTTGTGGTTCTGACGCGAGATGTATACGTCATCGACGTACGTACCGACCGGCAGATCGAAGGTGGCAATCGACTCGGCGTTGCCGAGGCCGCGCACGTAAAGCGAGCTCGAGGTGCCGACGCCGACGTTGGCGTTGCCCGTGAGGTTCGGGATATTGCGCACCAGATCGTAGGTGTCGAACACCTGGCGTGCAGCGAGCTGTTCCGAAGTAAAGGCCGTGATCGCGATCGGCACGTCTTGCAGGCTCTGCGAGCGACGCTGAGCGGTGACGGTGACCTCTTCGAGGCCGCCTTGGTCTTGGGCATGGGCCGCGGCAGCAGAGGCGGCAACGAGGATGGACGCAATACAAGCGTTCAGGGTTCGCATGGGGTCAAGGCCTTCATAGCAAGTGGGGACAGCCTCCTATCGTCTTACAACGATGACGTTTTGGCAACGGCGTTGAATTCGTCGCGCCAAGCCCCGACCTCGGGTCGAGAACCGATCTGCCAGGGGTGGAACCCCGGGCGGTACCAAGCGAAGTAAGTTCGCCAGCCGAGGCGGAAAATCCCCGGCGAACTCCACACATAGCGCCGAACCGCGGCTCTAGCCGCCCGTCGGCTGTAGCCCTCGGCTTCCAGCAGGCGTGCCGCATGACTGCTGATGTTGCGGGTGAAGTTCACGGTGATCAGCGCCATCGTCCACACCCGCAGCCAGTACCGGCGTAGCGGATGCCAGTGGCGAGTGATTTCCATGAAGACGTCGTAGGCCACGGCCTTGTGTTCCGTTTCCTCGAGGGCGTGCCAGCGCCACAGTCGTTCGATGCGGGGCTCCGCCCCAGCGAACAGTTGATCGCCCGCGGCCATGTGCACTTCGGCCATCATGGCGGTGAAATGTTCGAGCGCGATGGTTGAGACCAGCATGCCGAAGGGTCCACGGGCGCGGGCCATTCCTATTCGGGCGCGGATTTTCTCCAGGATCTCCGCTACCGGATAGACCGCCGGGTCGACCAGATTATTCAGTGCCTGATGCTCGCGCGAGTGCAGGGACTCCTGAGCGATGAAGCGGCGGGCCTGATCTTGCAGCGCGGGCGACAAGCGTTCGCGATAGTGGCGCACGGCGTCGACGAACAATCTTTCCCCATCCGGGAAGGTCAGCGACAAGGCGTTCATCACTGCGGTGCCCACAAGGTCGCCGCCGAGCCAGTGGCGCGCATAGCCTTTGGCTGGCTCGAAGCGAATGTCGCGCGGCGTGATGCCGAGGTCATCTGATTGGAGTTCGTGCGTCATTTTGCCCCGGAGTGCGAACTGAAAGCCCTGCGTGGACGATAGGGCAGGATCTCGAGAATGTCACCCTCGCGAACGCGTCGCTGGATGCCCCGCCAGAAATCGGCCGCGAGCAGGTCGCCATGGCTGTGTACGAACAGCTGTCGCTGGGCATCGCTGAAGGCGAGGAAGTTCAGGAAGGTCTCGGGGAAGACGTCGTTGTCGGCGACGTAGAACCACGCCTCGCTGCGCATTTCGTCTTCATCGCTACTGGCGACCGGCACCTCGCGGAAGCGGCAGTCCGTGACCTGACAGAGTTCATCGTAGTCGTAGAAAATCACGCGTCCATGGCGGGTGACGCCAAAGTTTTTCAACAGCAGATCGCCCGCAAAGATATTCGAATGCGCCAGGTCGCGGATCGACTGCCCGTAGTCGAGCACCGCGCGGTTGGCGGCTTCTTCCGGGGCGTCGCGTAGAAAGAGGTTGAGCGGCACCATGCGCCGCTCGATATACATGTGATCGAACACGAGATCTTCACCCTCGGAGTGCACGGTCTCTGCGGTCTCCGTGGCCAACTCCTCCAGCAATTCCGGCGAAAACCGCGCCTTGGGTAGTCGAATTCGCTTGAACTCTTGCGCATCGACCAGTCGGCCGGCGCGGTCGTGCTTGAAGACGAATCGATACTTGTCGAGCACGTCTTGTCGCAGCACGTTCTTGACCGGTGGGAAGCGGTCGCGAATTAGTTTGAACACCACATCGAGCGAGGGCAGGGTGAAGCACACCATGACGAGCCCGCGCTCGCCCGCCGCGTGCACGAATTGATCGTTGGACTGCTCAAGGTGTCGGGTGACCTCGCGAAAGCGCTCGGTCTTACCTTGCTTTGCTCGCCCGAGTACGGTGAACAGCTCCGAGAGCGGTTTGCGCGGCAACAATTGGCGCAAAAACACCACGGCTTCGATCACGCGCTCGAGATCGACGTGGAAGTAGGATCGGGTAAAGCCGAATACCACACTGATGTCGTCCTCATCGAGCATCACGGCATCGATAAAAAGACCACGCTCAGTGTGCTGCAGCGCAATCACGAGGGGGAGCATCGCCGTCTCGGTCGCCAGATGTCCGACCACATAGGCGCGAGTGCTCTGGAAAAAAATCGGCTTGAACACCCTTACGGCCAACAGGCGGGACTGCTTGGTGCGGTGGCCTAAAGAGGCTTCGATGTCCTGCACGGCATGCTCGACGCTGCGATCAAAGTTGATCCAGGGGCAGCGCATGTCCAGATCGCCGAGCAAATCCTCAAGCAGCAGTGGCAGGTCGCCGCGAAACCCGTACTCGATGATTTCCGGGTTGGCGCCGGCGCCTTCGAGCGGGTCTAGGTCATCGCCCGTGAATTCGAGTTCCGGGGCAACGCCGACGGTGCCCAGCATGCGCCGCGAGACGGAGCTGAAAAACGTTCGTGCAAACGCCGCATCAGGCAGGCCCGCCGTGCGGGAGTGGAAACGATTGCGTATGCCATGCCACAGAGCGCGGTCTTGAGCTCGATCGCCCAGGTGACTGCGCATCGTCTCGACGAGCCGGTTGACCGACTTGTCGTAGAGGTCGATACGCTCGACCGCGTCCTGCTGACTGCCTTGCCAGTCGCGCGCTTCGAAGCGAGTCTTGGCACGTCGGGTGATCGCGCGAAATTCGCCGTTGTAAGCGGCGAAGGCCGCAGCGATCCGCTGCGCGCTGCTTTCCAACAGAGCATCAGCGGACACTGTGGCCGATTCCGTCAAAGATTGCGGATCAACGCGTCCGCGAACTCACTGCACTTGACCTCCGTCGCGCCCTCCATCAGGCGCGCGAAGTCGTAGGTGACAGTCTTTTGCGCGATGGTGCGATCCATGGCGGTGATGACGGCATCGGCCGCCTCAGTCCAGCCCATGTAGCGCAACATCATCTCGCCCGAAAGCAACACCGAACCCGGGTTGACCTTGTCGAGGTTGGCGTACTTGGGTGCCGTACCGTGCGTGGCCTCGAATACCGCATGGCCGGTCACGTAGTTGATATTGGCACCCGGCGCGATGCCGATGCCGCCCACCTGCGCCGCCAGTGCGTCCGAGAGGTAATCGCCATTGAGGTTGCAGGTGGCGAGCACATCGAATTCATCGGGACGGGTCAGCACCTGCTGCAGGGTGATATCGGCGATGGCGTCCTTGATGATGATTTTGCCGGCCTTCTTGGCGGCATCCATCTCGGCGTTCGCCGCCTTCTCGCCCTCGGCCGCCTTGGTGCGCTCCCACTGCTCCCAGCCGTAGGTCTGGCCCGGGAAGTCGCGCTCGGCCAGTGCGTAAGACCAGTTGCGGAACGCGCCCTCAGTGAACTTCTGAATGTTGCCCTTGTGGACGATGGTCACGCTCTTGCGCTGGTTGGCGATCGCGTATTCGACGGCGGCGCGGAACAGCCGCTCGGTGCCTTCCTGCGACACAGGCTTGATACCGATGCCCGAGGTGTCGGGAAAACGGATTTTGGCGTAGGCCTTCGGGAAGTGTTCTTTGAACAATTCCTTGAATCGACGATTCTCTTCGCTACCGAGTTCGAATTCGATGCCGGCGTAGATGTCCTCGGTGTTCTCGCGGAAGATCACCATGTCGACTTTCTCGGGTGCCTTGACGGGCGAGGGCACGCCCTTGAACCAGCGCACCGGGCGCAGGCAGACATAGAGGTCGAGCAATTGGCGCAAGGCCACGTTCAGCGAGCGGATGCCACCGCCCACGGGCGTGGTCAGCGGTCCTTTGATCGACACCAGGTACTCGCGACAGGCCGCAACCGTTTCGTCCGGCAGCCAAGTGTTGAAGAGTTTGTTGGATTTCTCGCCCGCGTAAACCTCGAGCCAGTGGATCTTGCGCTGGCCGCCGTAGCACTTGGCCACTGCGGCATCGAGCACGCGCACGCTCGCGCGCCAGATGTCGGGACCCGTGCCGTCGCCTTCGATGAACGGGACGATGGGATTATTGGGGACGCTGAGTTTGCCGTCCTTGATGCTGATCTTGGCACCGCCGGCGGGCGGTGTGAGAGTGACTTTGGCAGCCGTCGTCATGATGTGTAGTGCTCCCTCTGCTGTGACACGCGGCCTATGTGACCCCACTGCCGTCGTGTGAGGCGGATTTTATCACGCCACCGACATCGAATGGCCGCACTGGGTCTGTGTGGCCAGTTCGCCGAGTGATCGAAGTAGAATGCCGCGATGAACACGCCCCTCGACTCGACACCGGCCGCCGATGGTTTTCGGATGCCGGCTGAGTTTGCGTCGCATCGCGGGTGCTGGATGCTGTGGCCGCGGCGCCCGGACAACTGGCGCGACCACGCGGAGCCTGCACAGCGGGCCTTTGCTGCGGTCGTCAAGGCGATCGCGCAGTTCGAGCCTGTCACTCTGGGTGTGCACCCGGCGGCGTTCGAGCAGGCCCGCCGCGCCGTGGAGCCGCGAGTGCGAGTGGTGCGACTCGATAGCGACGATGCGTGGATGCGCGATGTCGGTCCGACCTGCGTGATGCGTGGCAACGAGGTGCGAGGTGTGGACTGGCACTTTAATGCGTGGGGCGGGCTGTCGGGGGGGCTTTATTTCCCATGGGATCGCGACGAACTCGTGGCGCGCCGTGTGCTCGAGGTGGAGGGGCTCGCGCGCTACCGCGCGCCGCTCGTGTGCGAGGGTGGAGCGATCCACACCGACGGCGAGGGGACGCTGCTCGTCACCGAGCAATGCCTGCTCAATCCGAATCGTAACCCCGGGCTCGGGCGCCGACAGATCGAGTTGCTGCTCAAGGCCTACACGGGCACGGATACGGTCATCTGGCTGGGTCAAGGCGTATTCAATGATGAGACGGATGGCCACGTTGATAACCTCGCCTGCTTCGTAGCGCCGGGGGAAGTCGCGCTCGGCTGGACAGACGATCGACGCGATCCCCAGTGGGCTATTTCGCGCGACGCCCTCGATCGTCTGCAGGCGGCCCGTGACGCGCAAGGTCGCCGTTTGCGCGTCCACAAAATCCCGATGCCCGGCCCGCTCTTCATGACGGCAAGTGAGGCGGCCGGTGTCGTGCCGGCGCCAGGCGCGAAGCCGCGACGTGCCGGTGAACGTCTCGCCGCGAGCTACGTGAACTTCTACCTCGCCAACGGGGGCGTGGTGCTGCCGCTGCTTGACCCCGCTCACGATCGCCGTGTGCTCGAACTCGTACAGCGACTGTTTCCGCAGCGCCGCGTCGTCGGCGTGCCGGCCCGTGAGATCCTGCTCGGCGGTGGCAATATCCATTGCATTACCCAGCAAATTCCGCGCGGAGTTGCCCATGGTCGCGCTCGAGCGTAGCGAACTCGTTGACGCATTGCGCTTGGCTCCGGGGCGCTCGCCCACCTTGCGCGATGCTGCGGCCGGACAGTGCTTCGGCTGGGAGCGGGCGGCCGCGGAGCACGCCACGCAAGAAAACCTGCAGCGACTGCACGAGCTGCAAAACAAACTGTACGCCGATCGTCGTTATGCGGTGCTGATCGTGTTGCAGGCGTTCGATGGCGGCGGCAAGGACAGTACCATCCGCCGCGTCTTCGGTGCATTCAATCCGCAAGGTTGCAATGTGGTGGCGTTCAAGCCGCCCTCATTGGAGGAGCAGGCCCACGATTTTCTGTGGCGAGTGCATCGGCACGCGCCACCCAAAGGTTCGGTTGCAGTATTCAATCGCTCGCATTATGAGGATGTGCTGGTGCCGGTGGTCGAACGGTCAATCGAGCCGCCGGTCATCCAGCAGCGTCATGCTGCGGTCAATGATTTCGAGCGGATGCTCATCGACAACGGCACGCGGGTGGTGAAAATCTTCCTGCACATCAGTCGTGCCGAGCAAAAGCGCCGTTTCGAGGAGCGCCGCACGCAGCCGGAGAAGCGTTGGAAGCTCGATGTGGCCGACCTTGCCAAACGACGCCAGTGGAGCGCTTATCACAAGGCCTATTCGGCCGCCTTCGCCGCCTGCGGCACGGCAACTGCGCCGTGGTACGTGGTGCCCGCTGATCGCCGCTGGTTCCGCGATCTGGCGGTGTCGCAAATCGTGCGGGGGGAATTCGAGCGCCTTCGGCTTCGCTGGCCTGCGCTCGATCGGCGTCTGGCGACTGCGGCGCTGCGCTGAATCAGCGGCTGCGCCAGTCGATGCCGATGAATCCGCTGCGGCCACGCGCGGGGAAATAGCGCCACTCGCCTTGGGCGAAATCCGCCCGATCGGCATAGCGTGCGTCGGTCAAGTTGTCGATCTCGGCGGTCAGTCGCCAGCGTGGTGAGGCCTGCCAAGCGCCCCGCAGTCGGAGCACCTCATGGCCCGGTTGGATGCGCGTGTTGGCGGCATCGGCGGCGTAGCGCCCGGTGTGACGCCAGTCAAGGATCAACGTCGTCTGGGCATCGAACTGCCAAAGCGCTTCGAGTTGATGCAGATGTCGCGGAGCCGTGTCGATGTCGCGCCCGGCGATGAGGGTTTCGCCACCCTCGATCTGGCGGGAAAAATCGTACCGGTGCCGTGCGTAGGTGCCACTCGCCGTCAAGGTCAGCGAGCCGATGGGCACGCGCCACGCGTACTCGAGACCCTCATGACGCGTACGACCACCGATGACGTTGAAGCCGTTGGTATCACGCAAGATGACGTTACGCTTGCGCTGCGCAAATACCGCAAGCGAGCCGTGCCGCGCATGACGCCAGCCCACTTCCGCTGCTTGCATTTGCTCGCGGTCGAGCTCAGCCACGTTCTGGTTGCGCTGCAGGCGATAAAGCTCGGTGATCTCGGGAGGTCTAAACCCTTCGCTGAGCAATAGGTAAACGCTCGAATCGGCTGATCCTCGCCATAAGAGCTCGAGCTGCGGTGCGAGATTGTCGAACTGATCGCTTCGATCGGCGGGACGACTGTAGAGACAGCCCCCTAGGCAGGGTGTGCCGTCCTCAGCGGTGTTGCCATCGCGCATGCGGTTGTCATAGCGATAGCGGATACGGTCAAGGCGTGCGCCTGCGCTCCATTGCCAAGGGCCGTGCGTCAACTGCACTCGGCCTTGCAAGCCGACCCCGAGTACCGCGGTGTCGTAGTCGTAGTGCCGACCGGCCGGACGAATCGCCCGTGCGGCGGCGGAGCCCTCTGTGGTGGGTAGCGCCTGGGATTGCTGCAAGGACGTGTCGGCCCACTCCGCATCCGCGCCGAGTCGCCATGTGAAACCGGTCAAGTTCTCCGCTCGCCGCTCACGTGCCCAGCTCAGCGCGAGGCTTGTCTGCGAGTTTTGCTCCAGGGGTTTGCCCAGCAAGAAATGCTGCAGAAACTCCATCGACGAATGTCGCAGCACGCCGCCCACTTCATCAAGGCATTCATCGCAGGCGTTGCGAGTCCACCGCGCGTTCAAACGCGCGCTGTCGGCATCGCGGAAGGCTTCGGGGTTGGCATTGGTGCGACGCAGCACGGGGTCGCGGTAAGCGTTTTCGCCGCGAACGAAGCCCGCGGTGTCCTGATCGAGTCGCGTGGCGGCGGCACGCCAGCGCAGTTCGCCTTCGGCAAAACGAGTCTCGTGTACGGCGTTGAGCTTGAGTTCGGCGACGGCGGAGTCGACGCGGAATCCATCATCGTGACGCCAGGTGCCGTAAACGCCGCTGTGCCCATCACCGAGTGCGCCGGCGACATTGACGAAGCCGTCGACGCCGCCGACGAGACTGGCACCGCCGCCCTGCAAGGCTGCAGCCGAGGGGCTGATGATTTGCAGGGTGCCGTGCACGGCGTTGGCACCGTAGGCGCTGGAGCTCGGACCGCGTACCACTTCGATCGCCGCCGCTTGTGATGTGTTGCTCTCGAAGAGTTCGTTGACGTTACAAAATCCGGTCGGCCGCAACGGGAAGCCATCTTCCAGCATGGCGAAGGCACCGCAGGCTCCCGCGCCGGTGAGCACGGGTGAACGGATGGCGAGCAGGCTTTCCTGCCCACTGCCGCGTTGGACCCACACCCCAGGGACGCGATTGAGGGCCTCGGCGTGGTGACCGAGATCGAGTCGCCCCATCGCACCGGGCTCCAGTCGCGTGATGCTCGCGGCGACGTTTTGCAGCGGCGCAGCGCGGCGCTGGGCCGTGATCACGATTTCCCGCAAGGTCTGTGCACCGGCTTCGGCGACCAGGCTGCATAGCCCGAGGCCCGCGACACAGACGCGCAGGAGCCGAATCGATCGGTTAGGCGCGGTAGGGGGCGGGTCAGGGTACATGAGTGGATTATCGTTCAGGCCGGTCGGCCTCGGTATGTCTCGCTGCGGTATCTTCCGCTGCTATCCTTGCAGGCGTGCGAATCGCCGTTTGCTTCAGCGTCATCCTCGGCCTGCTCGCTGCCGATGTGGTCGGTGCGATGGATGCTGCGCGGCCGCGGGTGGGGCTCGTGCTGTCGGGCGGCGGGGCCCGAGGTGGTGCGCACGTCGGCGTTCTCAAAGTTCTCGAGGCCGAGCGCATACCGATCGATGCGATCGCCGGCACCAGCATGGGCGCTGTGGTCGGTGGGCTGTATGCCAGCGGTTTGTCGGCCAGTGAAATCGAGACGCTCGTCGAATCGCGCGAGTGGCGCGAGGCGTTTCGCGAGCCGGCGCCGCGTGATCGCTTGAGCTTCCGTCGCAAGGCTGAGGATCAGAACTTTCTCGTCAAGTTTCCAGTCGGTTTGAACGCGGGCAGTTTTCGGCTGCCAAAGAGCCTGATTTCCGGCCAGCGCATCAATCAGGTGTTGCGCAAGGTGACCCTGCCGGTGGCTACGGTGAGTGAGTTCGATGCCTTGCCGACCCCATTTCGAGCGGTAGCCACCGATCTCGAGAGCGGCGAGGCGGTGGAGCTCAGGCAGGGGGATCTCGTCACGGCGCTGCGGGCGAGTTTGGCGGCGCCCGGTGTGTTCGAGCCTGTTGAGCTCGAGGGTAAGTTGCTGGTCGATGGCGGACTCGCCAACAACTTGCCGGTGGATGTGGCCCGCGCCATGGGTGTCGACATCCTGATTGTGGTGGATGTGGGATTTCCTCTGCGCAAGCGAGAGTCACTCGACTCGGTGGCGACCATCTCCAACCAGATGCTGTCGATCCTCATTCGACGCGGCAGCGATGCGCAGCGCCGCACGCTCTCCTCCCGCGACATCCTGCTTGCGCCGGAGCTCGGCGAGGCCTCGAGTTTTGATTTCGATGTGTTTGCGCGGGCGGCCGTCGCTGGCGAAACCGCGGCGAGCGCGGCGCTCGAGCGTTTGCGGCCGCTAGCGCTCGACTCCGGCGACTATGCGGCCTATGTCGCGAGTCGCAAGGCGCGTCCGTCGACGCCTGCGGTGATCGAAGAGGTGAAGGTCGCGGCGGATTCGCAGCGATATTCGCGTCTGATCAAGGCCGCATTCGAGTTGGACCCCGGGGCGTTAGGTGGCACCTCGGTGCGCGATCAGGCGGCGGCATTCGATGCCGCGCTGACCACCCTGTACGGTCGCGGTAACTTCGAACGAGTCGACTATCGTGTTCAATCGCCCATCGCCTCGGCCATCGAAGTGTCGGCCAAGCGCAATTCCTGGGGACCGAATTACGTTCGATTCGGACTCAGCCTCGAGGACGACTTCAGCGGTAACTCCAACTACAACGCCGCAGCCCGCGTCGTACTCGCGGATATCGGTTCGCTCGCGGCCGAGTGGGTCTGGGATTTCCAGATCGGCTCGGCGCCGAAGGTCGCCACGCAGGTGTATCTGCCGTTCGGTGATACGGCGCGGTGGTTTGTGATGCCCGAAGCCCGATTCGATGCGCGCAACGTACCCGTCCTTGCCGATGATCGACGCATCGCCGAGTACCGCTTGCGTACCACCGAATACGGCATCGATCTCGGTCGCGAAATCGGTAATGTGGCCGAGGTCCGAGCCGGCGTGCGCCGCGTCACGGGCCGTACCCGCTTGCGGCTCGGCAATCCCGTGCCCGGGACCGAAACGGATTTTGACGTGCGTGAGTGGTTTGGTCGTTTTTCGTACGACGCACTCGATAACCGTAACTTCCCGCGGCGTGGCCAGTACTTGCTCGCCGAGTGGCGCGGTGAGCGCACGGATCTGGGCTCGGACGGGACGGCCGATCTGCTGAGTGTCGATGGCTTGATCGCTCGGTCCCGCGGACGCGATACGGGGGTGGCTTGGGTATCGTTCGGCACCAGCGCCGATTCACAGCCCGGGAGTGTCCGGGCGCTGTTTCCACTCGGCGGCTTCCTGAATCTCTCGGGGCTCGCGCCCGATTCGATCTCGGGCCGTCATTTCGCGATCGCGCGGTTGATGTACTACCGGCAAATTGGTCGCGGCGGGGAGGGGTTTTTGAACGTGCCCGCCTACGCGGGTCTTTCGCTCGAGGCCGGCAACGTCTGGGATCGGCGTAGCGAGATCAGTTTGGGCTCCGCGCGCAAGCAGGGCAGTCTGTTTTTCGGTTTCGACACCCTGTTTGGTCCGGTCTATCTCGGCACCGGTTTCGGTGAGGACCGGACCGCGTTTTACCTCTTCCTCGGCCGGACGTTCTGAACTTTTTCGTAGACGAGCGCCGGGCGATCGCCGGGTCTCGAGAACTCATGTTTGCGGCTCATCTCGAGCAGCGCTGCATCCCGCTCCTCGACACTCGCGAACCAGTGCGTGCGGCTCCAGTCGGCGCCGAGTAGAGTTCGAAACGGATCCTCCGCGCGCAAAGAGACGCGTACACCAAAGGGGCGCTCGGTATCGTCGGGAGCGACGCGAAGGTTATGGGCATGACACACACTCATGCGCGTAGCGTAACCCAAACCGCGTCCCAACTTGAACTTGCCGGGCGTGAGCGACAGACTTGCAACATGGCTCTCTTCAAACGAAAAAGTGAACTTGTCAGTGCGGCCGATGCGTTGCCCGGGCGCGCTCAACCCATGCCGATCCCGGCGACGCATTTTGTCAACGGTGCGCCGCTGCGACCGGCGTTTGCACCCGGAGTTGCCGAGGCCGTGTTCGGCATGGGCTGCTTCTGGGGTGCCGAGCGTTTGTTCTGGCAAATCCCGGGCGTGCTCTCCACGGCAGTCGGCTATGCGGGTGGCCACACGCCAAACCCGACGTACGAGGAAGTGTGCTCGGGTCAAACGGGGCACGCTGAAGTCGTGCGCGTGTTCTTTGATCCTGCGGTGGTGAGCTACGCAGCGCTGCTGCGGGCCTTCTGGGAGCGGCATGATCCCACTCAGGGCATGCGTCAGGGCAACGATCTCGGCACGCAGTACCGATCGGTGATCTACTGCACATCCGCCGAGCAGCTCGAAGAGGCTCAGCGCAGTAGTGCGCGCTACCAGACGCAGCTGCAGGCCCAAGGTTTCGCCGGGATTACCACCGAGGTGCGCGCTGCGCCGGAGTTCTACTATGCCGAAGACTATCACCAGCAATACTTGGCAAAGAACCCTGCCGGTTACTGTGGGCTCGGTGGTACGGGAGTGTCCTGTCCGCTGTAAGTTGAACTGCCGATGATCGAGGATCCGCTCGCCGCAGTGCTGTTATTGCTGGCGGCGGCCGTGCTCGTGGTGGCGTTCGCTCGGCGTGTCGGGCTGCCCGCAATTCTTGGCTACCTCGCCGTAGGTGCGCTGCTTGGGCCGCATGCACTCGGTCTGACCAGCGGCTCGGACACGACGCGGCTGCTCGCCGAACTCGGTGTGGTGTTTCTCCTGTTTACACTCGGGCTCGAGTTTTCCTGGCCGCGCATGGTGGCCCTACGGCGTGAGGTATTCGGCGTAGGCACCGTGCAGATGGCGCTGACTGCCGGTGTCGGTGCCGCCGCCTTCGCACTCTTTGATGTGCCACTGCTGGCATCCATCGCCCTCGGTGGCGCTGTTGCGGTGAGTTCAACGGCCATCGTTGTGCAGCAACTCACTGAGCAGGCCGAGATCAATCGCACCCATGGGCGCATGGCCTTTAGCGTATTGCTATTTCAGGATCTCGCCTTCGTGCCGTTTCTCGTGCTCGCCGGCGCGCTCGCGGCCGGAAGCACTGCCTTCAGTGTCTCGGGCATCGTCGCTGCGGTGGGCGCGGGCGTGCTGGCGTTGGCCGTGGTATTGCTGGCGGGGCGTTATGCCTTGCGCCCCTTGCTTTACGAGATTGCGCACAGTCGCTTGCGCGAACTGTTCACGCTCGCGGTGCTGCTCGTCGCACTCGGGTCTGCGTGGGTGTCGCACGTGGCCGGCGTCTCGATGGCCACCGGTGCATTTCTGGCAGGCGTGATGCTCGCCGAGACGGAGTATCGACATCAGGTCGAGGCGGTGATCCGGCCGTTTCGCGACATCCTTCTAGGTCTGTTCTTCATCTCTGTCGGCATGCTGCTTGATCTACGCGTGCTGTATGACGAATGGGTTGTGGTGTTTGCGATCCTCTTGGCGATGACGCTGATCAAAACCCTGCTGATGGCGGGCGTCGGGTTGGCGTTCGGTTTGCCGCGATTCAAAGCGGTCCGAACGGGGCTCGTGTTGTCGGTCGCGGGCGAGTTCGGTGTGGCGATTCTGACTATTTTGATCCAGGGAAATGTGGTCGATCAGACTCGGACTCAACCGCTATTGGTGGCGATCGTACTCAGCATGGTCAGCGCACCGCTGTTGCTGCGTCATAACCGCGCGATCGCCCGATCGCTCCTTCGCGAGCGGCGCGAAGAGTCAGTGCCCGCTGTGGCCGGCGCCTCCGACGATCCGCTGTTGCAGGGCATTGCCACCCGCGAGCACGTGCTGCTCTGCGGGTTCGGTCGCGTGGGGCAAAACTTGGCGCGTGTGCTGGAGTTCCAAGGCATCGAGTTCCTCGCCATGGATTTGGATCCCGCCCGAGTTCGCGCCGCACGCCAGGCTGGACTGCCGGCGCTGTACGGTGATGCGGCAGACGAAGAGTTGCTGCAGCGCGTGGGCATCGACTCAGCAAGCGCCGTGGTGGTGACGTTCTCGGACCCGGACGTGGCGCTCGGCATCGTGCGCGCCATCCGCCGCTTCAGTGTCGACTTGCCGATCTTGGTGCGCACGCAGGATGACACGCGCCTCGAGGAGTTGCGTGCGGCCGGTGCCACTGAAGTCGTGCCGGAAACTTTCGAAGCCAGCCTGATGCTGGCCTCGCATGCGCTGCTCGCGCTCAAGACACCGGTGTCACGCGTGGTGCAAACGATCGGCAGCATGCGCAGCGATCGCTACCAGAGTCTGCGTGGGCTGGTCCGCGGAGAGCTCGAGCTGCCGCAGCTCGATGGTCCTGAGCTCAGCGAAGAGCTGGCGAGCGTGGTGATACCGCCGGGCGCCGCGGGTATTGGCAAGCAGATCGAGACTCTGGTGCCCGCGCTCGGGCCTGTGCGCATCGATCGGGTGGTACGTCGAGATCAAGTGCTACGCGCGCCCTGCGACGAGGTTCGGCTCGAGCAGGGCGATCAGGTGGTGCTCTGCGGCACACCTGAAGCCCTTGAACACGCTGAGCAGGTGCTGCTCGCCGGTTGAGGCGAGCACAGCGCCGTGCTCGGGCGGTGGGCCTCGGGCGCCCCAGTCAGTGCTGCGCTGCGGCCGCGCGCAAAGACTCGCGCAAGGCCTCCACGGCATCGCGAATCTCGCGCTCGCTCGAGATGAACGGCGGCGCAAGGGCCAAGGTTTCGCCGGTGAAGCGCAACATCAGCCCGCGATTGAGCGCGTGCTCGAACACTTGGAATGCACGCAGCGCCGGCTTGCCCGGGACCGCTGCCACGTCGATCGCCGCGGCGAGTCCGAGGTTGCGGATGTCCGTGACCAGCGGCTCGCCGCGCAGACTATGGATAGCCTCCTCAAGCACTGGCGCCAATGCCGCAGCTCGCCCGATGAGTCCGCTGCCTGCGTTGGCACCCGTTGGGGCCAGTTCATCGAGCGTTGCGTGCGCGGCGGCGATACCGAGAGGGTGGCCTGAGTAGGTGTAGCCGTGGAAGAACTCGATCAGATGTTCCGGCCCGTTCATGAACGCATCGTGGATGGTTTCATCGACGATGACGCCGCCGAGCGGTACCGCGGCATTGTTGACTGCCTTGGCAAAGGTAATCATGTCGGGCTTCACACCAAAGAAATCTGCCGCG
>Ga0172376_10003468_pt1 | contig 18640 bp, 17 predicted proteins | sample Lak35m_FD_121114 | JGI IMG/M metagenome (GOLD analysis project Ga0172376, IMG submission 121114) | Freshwater microbial communities from Kabuno Bay, South-Kivu, Congo - kab_092012_35m | ecosystem: Environmental > Aquatic > Freshwater > Lake | place: Democratic Republic of the Congo: South-Kivu... | reverse complement strand
TATTCCCACCACCACTGTTGACCAGTGACGTTAATAATCATTTCGGTGTCACTCGTCTTAGCAAGATCAAACACCGTGCGGAATGTGAAAACACCAACAACGGTCAAAATGAGCGCAGGAATAATCGTCAGCGTGATTTCCAGTGCAGGATTACCGTGCGACTGATGTGGAATTGGCTGACCCTTGTCGCGGAATTTATAGACAGCAATAACCACTGCCACCGCAACAATGATGCCAATAATTCCAGCGACCGCAAAAACCGGCTTTTGAAGATCGTCGATAATCTGTGCGTTTGGTCCCTTTGGCTGCCAAGTATCTTGTGGTGCATTTGTTGCACAGCCAGCAAGGAACATGGCGCTCGCAATACCCGATACCGCTCCAACTACTCGACGACGCATACCCGCAAGCCTATTGACGCCATTGGTTACGTGTTCAGTTGTGTTTTGGTGTCTCACGGCACAATCACCTCAATACTTTGTCCGGCTAGTCCTGGAACGGTCAGCGTGAAAGGCTTTCCGGCTTCTGCTGGCTTAGGGATATTGAGAATCAGCAATTGTTCAAACCCCTGTTCAATGAGCTGAGTGCACTGCACTACATCTTCCTTCACGCCATCGGCGACCATTTTGCTTCCCAAACTTGCGACCAATCGATATTCACCTTCGGTTTTGTTGCGGAACACGATGTTTGTCGGATTGGAACGTGGAACAGTGATCGTTTCTTGATTCCCTGCGATTCCTTGCACTGATGCAACAAGCTTTCCATCAATGAGATCAATGTGAGTGTCGACGCTGGATGTTGCTGACACACCCTCTAGCGGAAGTTTGTCAAAGTACTTTGACTTCTCCGCACCACACTCTTGATGGATGTAGTGACCCTCTTCTTTTGCATGAACGAGGTCTTCACGAAGTCCCACGCCTGCACCCGCAATACCCGCGGCCACAATTCCAACTGCACCAAATACGCAGATTCCTGTAACGAGACCGCGCTTCAAACTTGGGCGGACAGAGAACAATACGCCGGCCGCAAGAATCAGTGTTCCAATAACAATGAATGCGATTGCACCAGTGCTCTTTTCAAGAGCAAGCGTTATTTGAGCAAACGAAAGAATGATTACTCCAAGACCCACAGCTGCAATAACAGGAAACTCGATTGGATTGAGCAGACGCTTGCGCATTGCAGCGTTATAAGCCGCGTCGCTTGATGCGCGCTCCGACCAACTCAGTACTGACCACTCAACAAGTGCTGCGAGCAATAGCACCACACCAAGCAGCGTCACCACTGTGGAAGTGATCGTTCCAACGAGCAACAACGTTGCGCCGACAGCACCAATCAATGGCCAAATGGAACTTGTTGGAGTTGCAGTAGATGCGGCAACGCCATCTTCACCGTTCGATCCATCACGAGTAAACAGCACCAAACCGGTGAGCAGAGCAGTTGCACCTACGAGACCAAATAGTGCAGTGCCGCCAATTGCAGACTCACCAATGAGGAGCATGTACACAGCAAATGCAATCGCGCCAAGAAATGTGATTCCGAAGAAGTATTTGGATCCGGTTGAAAACATTGCGCTACCTATTTCTGCACGTACACGACGAACCACAACGCGATGAACGCTGTGGAGAGGAAGTACCAATACATGGCATGTGCGGTGACCACTGCACGATCAGTAACTCGGCCACCCAACACGCGGAACGCTGCTACGAGCGAGAACGCAATGCCAGTGCAAATGAGCACAAGCATTGTCCCGGTAATTGCGTAAAACATTGTTTGATAAGCGCCGTCAGCAAGCACTGCGCCCATCTGCTTGTAAATCGCAACCTGTGCGTTTACTGCGGCAACACCAATCACTCCAGTAATGAACAATGCAAGCGTGGTGTGCTGTGCATCTTTGCGTGCAGCCGAGTACACCGCCCACTGGCCCATAACTGCCGCAATCACCATGGTGATGGCAAGTGTGTTCGTTGCAACTTCTGGAATCTTCAAGTCAGCAGGAAGCCAATCATGAATCATTTTGTTGTTCCTGCCAACACGCAATGGAGATGCGTCTCGGAATTTGAACCACACGGCCAACATGCCAAACATCAACATGGTGCCTGCAGCAACTACGGCACCCGTAGCGATAAACAGTGGGTGACGTGCAGCAGTTGCCGGACCTGCTGGCAATACGCGATCAACTGCGGCGGTCATTGTGCACCCCCATCAATCCAAGGATTTCCTGCAACACGTTCTCCTGTTGCAAAACTCTTCACAGCTGTAGCAATTGCTGCGACTACACAAAGCGCAAACAATGCATGGCCTGCTGTCGATACCGCATTCCACAGACTTGCTGGACCCGAATAATCAAAATCTGTAACTGAGTCAGCTTGCTGGTCAGCAAAACCAGCGATGTACATCGGAAGAGCTGCGAGCACTGTTGCAACAAAACCAAGTGCGCCAATTCCAGCAACAGCGGTTGCCGACAACATGCGGCCCCACAACGTTGGTCCCCAAAACGCAATTGCGCTCCAGGCAACGAGCACGGTTCCGTAACTGATGTACACCAGTACGCCTTCTTCAAAAACGGTTCAAGCAAGGTTTGCACTTGAAATCAACTGCAACGCATTGCCAAGCATTGCAGTGAGAATCATTCCGCCACCAAGAAACGCCGGAATAAATGGCGCGATCATTTTGATGGAATCGGATTTCAAAGCGAACAATGCAAGTGCGAGCACCACGACAACACCAAGAATTGGAAGCAAGTTAAACAGCGCGTACGGCACAAAACTCTTTGCCTTGTCGATCAGGGTTCCTGTCCAAGCAAGTCCATGCACCGTTTGTGTTACAGAACCAAGGAGCGCTACCGAAATAAGCCCTACACCTACAAATACGCCACCGCGTAGTGGTTGTGCTCTACGCGCTACAGCAGGTGCAAGCTCGGCAAGTATTCCAATTGCAGGAATGACATACAAAAATGTTTGTGGTTGCGACATAGACCAACCGAGCCACTTCATGATGCCCATATTCGCTTCAAAGGCAACACGGGTGTAATGGTGATCAACCGCAACGAAGATCAAAGTTCCCAGTGCAACAGGAAGAGTGAGAACAAGACTGATTGACCCAACCATTGAAGACCATGCAAATGATGGAACATCTGCCAGATCTGTTCCGGCGGTACGTGCGCTCAATACTGTTGCAACAACGCTGACCGCTGCTGCAAGCAAACCCAGCATGACCAGCGCAAGACCCAATAGATACAGGTCAACCATCTGTGCGTTTCCGCCACCTGGCCCACCGTTACCAATGAGTGAAGCAACCACAACCGCGATTCCGATATCCCATAGATAGAAGCCCAACATGGCATTACGAGCGAACATGACCGAGCGTGAACCAACTTGTGTTGGTGCAAGAGCAAGGGAAAAGCCAAGCATGAGAGGAACCATGACACCAAACGATGCAAGTGTCTTCGACGCAGCAAACAACTGCGTCATCATGCCTTCATTAAGAGTGAACGCCTTGCTGTCTATGCGTTCGAAACCAAGTAGAACGCCGACTCCTACAAAAGCAAGTAGCCATAACGAGGCAGTACCAATGAAGAGTCGACCGATTCGCTTGTGATCGGTGGTGGTGAGCCAAGCAGCCACCGAACCCAGAAAACCTGAGTCGGCAGTGGCCTCGGCACCCAACGTGGATGGCAGATTGACCGTGGTCATAACGAACTAGACACTAACAATGGCAGGGGCTTGCGCCCGACTTCCCTTCGTTTGTGCAATTGTTCCTAACGAAGGAGCACGTCCACGGTCAGCGCAACGAAAACTGCCGTGACGTATGTAATGGAGAAGGTAAAGAGTCGCATCGAACGCTTGGAAGAAGGATCGCTTCCCAGCCGAACTGACCCAATGACAAAAGCCACCCCAAATACCAATGCTGTAATTCCATAAATCCATCCCAGTTCTGCAACGGGAACAAGGACAAGGGTGGAAAGGGTAAGCAGGACTGCATAAAGCGTCATCGAGCGAACGGTTCGCTCCAACGAAACCACCACTGGCATCATTGGCACCCCGGCGGCCTTGTAGTCATCTGCGTGTCGAATGGCAAGCGCCCAAAAGTGTGGTGGAGTCCACAGAAAAATAACGACGAACAAAACAACTGGTGCCCAACCGAGCGAGTTCGTTACCGCCGCCCAACCGACCAGCACTGGCATTGCGCCAGCAGCACCACCAATCACGATGTTTTGCTTACTCGTTCGCTTCAGCCACAACGAATACACAAACACATAAAACACCGTTGCCGACACGGCTAACACCGCCGCGAGCAAGTTGGCTCCAGCCCACAACACCAGAAAAGCCACGATCTCCAGTGCGATTGCAAAAATCATCGCTGCTCGAGGGGTCAATGCCCCAGTAACCAGTGGGCGATTTTGCGTTCGCACCATGAGTTTGTCGATATCACGATCGATGTACATATTGATTGCATTCGCTCCGCCTGCTGCGAGCGTTCCGCCAATGAGTGTGATTGCCATGAGTTGAATAGATGGCCAACCGCCTTCGGCCAGCACCATCGTCGGAACCGTAGTCACTAGCAAGAGTTCGACAACACGCAGCTTCATCAATGCGATGTATGCACCAATGCGCGAAGAAGGAGCAGCACCACGGGACTTATGGCCAAAAAACCGTGATGGAATAATTGGTCGAACGTCGAGGGCCACGGACTTAGGCTACGGCGCATACGGAGTGGCCACCAATCGGAGCGGCCACGCGCGAGCAGAACACACCGTGTTTCACGGCAGAATGTCTGTGTGCCATTACATCGTCTGTCGAGTACTGATGTACGACCAGCAGAGGTTATTGATGCGGGCACAGATACTGCACCCGATGCTGACCGTCCATGGATTGTTCTCGTATGGAATGACCCAATCAATTTGATGTCGTATGTGACTTTGGTCTTACAGAAACTCTTTGGCTACAGCCTAGAAAAAGCAACCGAGTTGATGCTTGATGTTCACAACAAAGGACGCGCAGTTGTTTCTTCCGGTACTCGCGAACATGCAGAGTTCGATGTGTACCGACTTCATGAACATGGTTTATGGGCCACGATGCAACGAGAAGACGCGTAGTTGTGGCTCGGAAAAATAAAGGCCCCGTGACTCGACTCGACGCAACGTCATATTCGTTGAACATCGATGCAAATGATCGAACGACGCTCAATGGACTTCTTGATCAATTACGAGACGTGTTGATGCACGACTCTTCGAGCGACATAGCTCGACGACTCTTCCCTGCCGCCTATCACCAAGATGAGCAGCACGAACAGGAATACCAGCGATTGATGCGCGATGAATTGTTATCGTCACGGCTTGCATCACTCTCGCTCACCACATCGTTGCTTGAGCGCGAAACGAATTCCGACAGCATTGTGTTGTCGGCAGATGAGCTTGACGCACTCATGCGATCGATCAACAGTCTGCGCCTTGTCCTTGGCACCCTGCTCGATGTTGATGAGGATGAGTTTGAAGCTCACCTTGCTGAAGACGACCCTGCCTATGGCCAGTACCAGTTGTACTCATATTTGGGTTGGCTTTTAGACTGGATTGTGACCGTCCAAACGGAATTCAATTAGCGGGGGGAATTCACAGAGTCACTGGTAGATTTCTAGGGCTCTTCCAACTAAATATTCGTCCATGCCCCCATCGTCTAGTGGCCTAGGACACCACCCTTTCAAGGTGGCGGCACGGGTTCGAATCCCGTTGGGGGTGCAAAAGTAAGCAGTAGCAGTACGTACATAAACACGATCAATCGTGAAGCGTTCATCACGAACACATCACAACATTGGTCCCGTGGTGAAGTTGGAGTTCACGCCGCCCTGTCAAGGCGGAGGTCGCGGGTTCGAGTCCCGTCGGGACCGCTGAGTAGTGCTTGCACTTCTCAAGGTCGGGTAGCTCAGTAGGCAGAGCATGCGCCTGAAAAGCGCAGGGTCACCGGATCGACGCCGGTCCCGACCACAAGAGTTTGTTTAGTTGGAAGAGCGATTATTCAGGGCGTATGCGCACGAGTGTTTCTTGCGCAACCGTTGCGATATGTGTTCCGTCTTGCGCGAAGACATATCCGGAAGTAAGACCACGCGCACCATTGAAGTTCGCGCAACTCATCTCGTAGAGATGCCATTGCGATGCAACCGATGGCCGATGAAACCAGACGGTGTGATCAAGGCTTGCGCTAAACCTGCGTCCTTCATTACTCGCCCGCGTGATTTCAGGAATGCCTTCGATCACGCTCTCGTTTGGTAAATCATCCGAAAGATAAGCAATCGCGCAACGATTCAACAATTCATTTCCCAGTGGCAAATCTTTTGCGCGCAACCATGCAGCAACATGACCCGTTCCCAGTCTGTTCACTCCATGTAATGCTGCCGATGGAATTGTTCTGCGCTCTAAAAACGTGCTCCACGAAGACTCTTCAATGGTCTCCGGAGTTGGAAGACCTGGATGCGGATGCACTAATTGTTCATTGAGTGAATCTTCGTGCACCTGAAACGAGGCCTCAAGATTCAAGATTGCGCCATCTTGTTGTCGAGCAACCACTCGACGTGTCGTAAAGCTTTTGCCATCTCGGATTCGGTCTACTTCGTATCGAACCGGTTGAGTGTTGTCTCCACGGCGAATGAAATATGCGCGTAGCGAATGCGGAAGAAGTTCGTCACTTACGGTGTATGCAGCTGCGCGAAGTGCTTGCGCCACAATGTGTCCGCCGAACAGACCTCCCCATGGATATTCATGTCCTTCACCCACGAACACATCTGGCCCATGTGGGGCTAAGTCAAAGAGTTGTTCGAGGTTCACAGCGTGTGGTGGCTGAGATTATTCAACAGTCAAAACAAGCACGACTTCTTCAGAGACGTGGCTCTCAATGTCGAATGTTCCGGCATTTGATGCAACAAATTCGATTACGGCTTCCTGGCCTTGCGCCATTTCACCTGTGGAGATGTCGTACCCATGAACATGGATTTCGTCTACTCCGTTGGGATTCACCACGGTGATTCGCACCGAGGAGCCAAGTGGCACGGTCTGCATCATGTCGGCACCCGTGTTTTCGCCAACGATCAAATTGATTTCAACAACTGCAGTGGTAATAGCCGCGGTATCTGTTGTCTCCAACGCAACGGTGGTGTCTGTTGGAGACGAAGATGAACATCCAGCAAGTAGGGCAATTGTTGCTGACATTCCAACGAGCAATTTTTTCATGATCCAAACTCAAATCCAAGATCGGGGGCGGTCAACATCGGAACATACGGTACACCAGCACTGCGCGCCATCTCGGCACAAGTTCCACCACGATCAACGATTACAGAAATAAATGCGGGTATCGCACCGAATTCACGCACGACTTCTACTGCTTCGAAAATTGAAGTTCCGCGAGTCACGGTGTCTTCCACAATTGCAACACGATCTCCTGGTTGAAGTGCTCCAGCAATGCGTCCTGTTACTCCGTGATCTTTTGATTCTTTACGCACACTAAAACTGCGCAGGTTTCGTCCTTGTGTTGCAACCACAGCGGAAACTCCATAAGCAACAGGGTCAGCGCCCATAGTGAGCCCACCAATTGCATCAATATCAGCAGGAAGAATCTCTAACGCAACTGCTGCAACAAGCAAGATTCCATCTGGCCTGCACGCCGTTTGTTTCGTATCAAGAAACCACGAACTTGCTCGCCCTGACTTCAACGTGAAGTTTCCCGTCTTGAGCGAATGCGTGAGCACATGCTGACGTAATGCTTCGCGATGTGGGTCTAAGCGTGGAAGTTCACTCATCATGAATGTGTGATTCGTGCAGCGGCGTCGAGTGTCTTGTTGGTATGCACCAGCGATCGACGCAAATCAAATGCCTCGTCAAGTTGTTTGCTTGAAAGCTTGACTCGTGTGTCGCTTTCCAAAACATCGCGCAAGTGATGGCGCTTGCTCCACGCCGAAGCTGCGTCTTCTTGCACTATTCGATAAGCCTCGTCGCGCGACAAACCCGAATCAACCAATGCCAGTAACACGGGCTGAGAAAACACCACGCCATAACTGCTCGACACGTTTTCCAACATGCGTTGAGTGTCAACCTCAAGGTTCGAAAGCACTTTGGTCAGTCGTTTGGTGACGTAATAAGCAAGCATCGCGGAATCGGGCAACACAATACGTTCTGCAGACGAGTGTGAAATATCGCGCTCATGCCATAGCGCAACATTTTGCAAACCTGTTTGCAGGTTCGAACGCAGAACGCGCGAAAGTCCCGTCAGGGTTTCTGCAGAAATTGGATTACGTTTGTGCGGCATTGCTGAACTGCCTTTTTGTCCAGCCCTAAATCCTTCACGGACTTCGTTAACTTCGGTTCGTTGCAAATGGCGCAGCTCAACGGCTATCGCTTCAATTGTTGAACCAAGCGATGCACACGCCCATAAGAATTCAGCGTGTCGATCGCGCGCAACAACCTGTGTTGCAGGAACGGCTACGAGTCCAAGAGATTTGGCAACGTGGGCTTCAACATCAGGACTGATGTTTGAGTAGGTGCCAACTGCTCCAGACAATTTGCACACTGCAATTGCCTCACGCGCAGCACGCATTCGCGACCTATCGCGATCCACTTGTAATGCCCAAAGCGCAACCTTTGTACCAAATGTTGTTGGCTCTGCATGAATGCCATGTGTTCGACCAATCATCACGGTGTCACGATGTAGATGTGCCAGCTCTTGAAGTTTGGTGATGAGTTCATTCATCGCACCAAGAATGAGTTCTGCTCCGTCTTTCAACATCCAACACCATGCCGTGTCAACCACGTCAGTGCTGGTGAGCCCGTGATGGATCCATGCACCTGCTGGCATACCAATAGCTGCTTGAACTACATCTACGAAAGCGGCAACGTCGTGATCGGTTACCAGTTCGCGTTCTGCAACGTTGCGAACAAATGTGTCGTCAACAAGTGGCGCCTTTGCACGACATGTTTGTGCATCGGCTTGCGGAACTACACCGAGCTTTGCTTGCGCTTCTGTAGCAAGCAACTCAATTTCTAAATAGCGCGAAAACTTTGATCGATCCGAAAAAATCTCTGCTATTTCTGGAAGTGAATACCGTTCGATCATGCGCGCACCACGCAAGAATCGCGTTCTGGACCAACACCGATAATGCTCACCGGCACCCCTACATGCTTCTCAACAAGTTCAACAATGGCCCGTGCCCGAACCGGTAGTTGATCGTATGTGCGACATGCACGAATCTCTTCTTTCCAACCCGGCAAGTCAACATAAGTCGGCGTGATTTCACCAAGTAATTCGCTGTCATCAGGGTAACCATCAAGTGGTTTGCCGTTGATTGAATACCCCACACACACTCGCACTTCGTCAAACGTGTCTAAGACATCAAGTTTGGTGAGCGCTATTTCGGTGAGCGAATTTATACGTACGGCATGGCGAAGCATCACTAAGTCGAGCCAACCTGGACGTCTACGACGACCTGTAACGGTTCCAAACTCATGTCCAATGTCAACAATTGTGTCGCCAAGTTCGCCAATCAATTCAGTGGGGAATGGACCAGAGCCAACACGCGTGGTGTAGGCCTTTGCAATACCGACCACTCGCGAAATTTGTCGCGGGCCAATTCCTGTTCCCGCGCACGCACCACCTGCCGTTGGGTTGGACGACGTAACAAACGGATACGTTCCGTGATCAAGATCCAGAAATGTCGCCTGGGCTCCTTCTAACAACACGTTGCTGCCGGCTTCAATCGCTTTGTGCAGCGCGTTCACCGTGTCTGCAACGTATGGCTGCAGTCGAGTACCGAGTTCGGTGAACTGCGTAACCACTGCCTCAACATCAAATGATTCTCCGCCGAGTGCGATAAGCATTTCTCTTGCTGCTGTCGCACGCTCGCGAACGAGTTGAGCAAACGTTGGTATGTCGCGAACCATTCCAACTCGCAACCCAACACGAAGTGCTTTATCGGCATACGCAGGCCCGATGCCCTTCAGGGTTGTTCCAATTTTTGCATCGCCCAACTTGGATTCGTGCAACGCATCAAGCAGTTGGTGCCATGGAAAAATCAGCTGCGCCAAACTTGACACCATAAGTTTGCTGCACGAAATTCCCCGACTTTCAAGTGAGTCAATTTCTTTGAACAGTGTTGGCAAATCGACAACAACGCCATTGCCAATTACTGGAGTGACGTGGTTGTACAGAACGCCGCTCGGAATAAGTTGCAGCGCATATTTCTGATCACCAACGACAACGGTGTGTCCAGCATTGTGACCACCTTGATAGCGAACAACATGTGAATGTGATTCGGCTAGGAGGTCAATGACTTTGGCCTTGCCCTCATCACCCCATTGGGTACCGACGACTACTGCTACGGGCATGCAACGCTCCTGAAGTTGTGGGGAACGTAATCAGATCATACTGTGCTCAGCGCGAACAGCCTCTGCCTATAGGGCGGTTAAGCCAGATCGAGTGGCTTTGCCGAGATCAGCAATTCGTCGTTGTGCACGTCGACAACAATCGAGTCACCTTCATTGGCTTTGCCTTCAAGAATGAGCAATGCAGCCGCGTCGCCAATGGCCTTTTGAATCAGCCTCTTCAGAGGTCGCGCGCCAAATTCAGCATCAAACCCCTGCTCGGCAAGCTTCATTCGAGCAGCCGGAGTAACCGCAAGCACGATGCGACGTCGCGCCAACCTCTCGATGAGGTGCTCGAGTTGAACGTCAACAATGGCACCCATGTCATCTTGAGTAAGCGACCTAAAGCGCACTATCTCATCAATGCGGTTCACAAATTCAGGCTTGAAATACTCAATTGGTTCGCCCTTCAAATTGCTCGTCATGATCAACACCGTGTTCGTAAAGTCAACTGTTCGACCTTGACCGTCGGTGAGACGACCATCATCGAGCAACTGCAACAGCACGTTGAACACCTCTGGGTGAGCTTTCTCAATTTCATCGAGCAGTACCACGCTGTACGGGCGTCGCCGAACAGATTCAGTGAGCTGTCCACCTTCTTCATAACCGATGTACCCAGGAGGCGCTCCGATAAGTCGACTGACCGAGTGCTTCTCCATGAACTCCGACATGTCAATTCGCACTAATGACTTTTCGTCATCGAAAAGAAATTCAGCAAGTGCACGTGCAAGTTCCGTTTTTCCAACACCCGTTGGTCCAAGAAACATGAACGAGCCAATCGGACGATTCTCATCTGATAAGCCAGCACGACTTCGGCGAATGGCGTTTGCTGTTGCAGTCACTGCTGCATCTTGACCAATCACTCGACGATGCAGAAGGTCTTCAAGGTGGACGAGTTTTTGCATCTCGCCTTCCATGAGCTTCGTTACGGGAACACCGGTCCACTTCGCAACAACTTCTGCAATGTCTTCAGCGTCTACTTCTTCTTTCAGCATCCTGGTTGACAACTGCAAAACATCAAGCTCTTGAGTTGCATCAGTTACGCGACGTTCAATTTCTGGAATGCGGCCATAGCGAATCTCGGCTGCCTTTTCCAGGTCGGTTTCGCGTTCAACTTGACCACGCAACGTTTCCAGTTCTTCTTTCAGCGAGCGAATTGCACTGATCGCCTGTTTCTCGGCATCCCAATGCACTTTCATTTCATTGGTTTGCTGCTGCAGTTCGGCAAGTTCCTCATTCAAGATGCGAAGGCGTTCGGTCGACGCCGAGTCAGACTCTTTTTCTAACGCCACTCGCTCAACTTCAAGTTGCAGAATTCGGCGATCAATAACGTCAATTTCCGTAGGCAGCGAATCAATTTCAATTCTTAACTTGCTTGCTGCTTCGTCCATGAGATCGATTGCTTTATCGGGCAAGAATCGATTCGTGAGATACCTATTTGACAACACGGCGGCACTCACGATTGCGTTGTCCTGAATGCGAACGCCGTGGTGAACTTCGTACCGCTCTTTTAATCCGCGCAAGATTGCAATGGTGTCTTCAACGGTTGGTTCTCCAACAAACACTTGCTGAAAGCGTCGCTCCAGCGCTGCATCTTTTTCTACGTACTTGCGATATTCGTCAAGCGTTGTTGCGCCGACCATGCGTAGTTCACCTCGAGCGAGCATTGGCTTAATCATGTTGCCGGCATCAATGGCACCTTCTGCACCACCAGCGCCAATGAGCGTGTGAATTTCGTCGACGAAGGAAATGATCTCTCCGTTTGCATCGGTGATTTCCTTGAGCACTGCCTTCAATCGCTCTTCAAACTCTCCGCGATATTTTGCTCCAGCGAGCATTGCCCCGATATCAAGCGAAACAAGACGTTTATTTTTTAGGCCTTCTGGCACGTCGCCGCTCGCAATTCGCCGCGCAAGTCCTTCAACAATGGCGGTCTTGCCAACTCCTGGCTCGCCGATAAGAACAGGGTTGTTCTTTGTTCGACGTGAGAGCACCTGGATAACACGGCGAATTTCCTCATCGCGTCCAATAACCGGGTCAATCTTTCCGTCATGCGCGCGTTGGGTGAGATCAACACCGTATTTTTCAAGTGACTGAAATTGTTCCTCTGGGTTTTGAGAAGTAACTCGATGCGAACCTCGCACATCGCGAAGCGCCTGCAACATTTCTTCGCTGCCTACTCCCACTCGCGCATGTAGCGCCAGAAGAATGTGTTCAACCGATAGGTAGTCATCGTGTAGATCTTTTTGCGTTTGTTCCGCTGCGGCAAACACTTGCGACAACTCACGATTCATTCGCGGTTCGCTACCACCGTGCGCACGCGGCATTCCGTTCACTACTCCCTGTGCGCGATCCCGCAACATGGTTGCAGCAATACCAAGTTTGGCCAACAATGCCGGTACAACCGTGTCGCTCTGGCTGGTGAGCGCAATGAGTACGTGATCTGGTGTCAGTTCCGGATTGGAGTTTGATGTGGCCAGCTGCACTGCTTCAGCGATGGCCTCATTGGTTTTCGTTGTCCATTTTTTTGGATCAACCATGATGAATTACCTCTTGTCCCTGAAAATTGAAGGTGTTCGGCCAAACAATGTGATGGCTTGGTGAAGAGGTACGAGTTCATTGCTTTCGCGACGCTGGCGGGAAGCCGTTAACAATTCATTTCGCAATTGCTCAACTTCGTGACGTAGTCGAACTACTTCCGATTCAAGTTCAAGAACTTGACGAATACCCTCGAGATTCATTCCTGCATTGGCTAGTTCGGCGATGCGTTGGAGTCTGCGAATATCTGCGTTGCTATAGCGACGATTTCCGCCGCTGGTGCGTGCAGGTTGCAATAGGCCACGGCGCTCATAAATACGCAGCGTTTGGGGATGAACACCGGCAATCTCTGCCGCTACCGAGATGACATACACAGCATGTGTTTCGCGTTCCATTACGAGCTCCGTTTCACTGAAGTTGCAAGTTGGATGATCCGTTCACGTGGCGAAGTTGTTGATGCGTGTTGCAGCGCTTCAATAGCCTGTCGCTCGTCACTATTTAATTCGGTTGGTACCGCGACATCAACCGTGACGATGAGGTCGCCTTGGTGTTTTGCAGTATCAATACCTTTACTTTTCACGCGATGCCGTGAACCACTTTGTGTTCCAGCCTTTAAGCGCAGTTTCACTGTGGTTCCATCAAGTGTCGGAACATCAATGTCGGCGCCAAGCGTTGCTTCGCTAAATGAAATAGGTAACCGCACCGTGAGGTTGATGCCATCGCGACCAAACACCGGATGCGTTGCAACATGACACACCACAAACAAATCGCCTGCAGGTCCACCATTTTTCCCAGGTGCGCCGCGACCTTTGAGTCGAATTTTCTGGCCGTCATCAACACCTGCGGGGATACGCACATTCACTTCTCGTGGTCGCATTTCAATTCCCGTGCCACGGCAACCAACACATGGCGCTTCGATGATGCTGCCTCGACCATTACAACGCTGGCATGGGCTTGAAAAAGCAAAGACTCCTTGGTTGTCGTCTACTACTCCACGCCCACGACAGTGACCACATTGCTTTGGAGTGGTTCCGGCCCGAGCACCAGACCCGTGACAGCCTGAACATTGCGACTCCGCATTGAGATGCAGAGCAGTGGTAATTCCTTCTACGGCTTCAGCGAATCCAAGAGACAACGTTGCTTCAATATCGCCGCCGCGTTGCGGACCTGCTGGGTTGCGACGTCGGCCACCGCCAAACATTTGTCCAAAGAGGTCACCAAGGCCGTCGCCACCAAAATCATTCTGATCAAAGCGAAACCCACCAGCGCCGCCACCAAATGATGACGGACCTTGTCGTCGCACATCGTCGTACTCTTTGCGCTTCGCTTCGTCGCCAAGCACGTCATAAGCGGCTGATACTTCTTTGAACTTCTCTTCTGCCGCCGCATTATTCGGGTTGGCATCAGGGTGAAACTGGCGTGCAAGTTTGCGGTACGACTTCGTGATTTCTTTGGCAGGTGCAGTTTGTGCAACACCAAGCACCGCGTAGTAGTCCTTTTCAAACCACTCGCGTTGCATGATTATCCCTTGACCTTGACCATTGCTGCGCGAAGCACGCGGCCCTTCCAGCGGTAACCAGTGCGCAGAACTTCAAGCACGACCGGCTCTGATCCATCGCCTTCTTCGTGCATCACTGCATCGGCCAATGCTGGGTCAAACGGTTTGCCCGCCAGATCCAATGCTTCAAGGCCTTGCTTTTGCAAGGCGCCGATGAGCGAAGACCACACCTGCTCTACGCCTTCAACACCATGAGCAACTGCAGCCTCACATGCATCGAGAACAGGAAGTAGTTGTTCAACAAGCTTGCCAAGTGCACGATCAAGTTCGTCACTCATTTGTGTGGCTGCGCGCTTGCGATAATTCTCGAAGTCAGCCTGTACTCGTAGCGCGATGTCCTTGAATTCGTCGCGTTCTTTTACAACGTCTTCAATAGAGACTTCGGTTGTTGCCGAGTCTTCAACCAGTGCCTCCTGCGTGGAGTCTGCGCTCGCAGACTCCACAACAGGTTCATCGTGTGATTCACTCATGATGCGAATGCCGTCGACTTACTTCTCGTCAACGATTTCGGCATCAACGATGTCGTCGTCGCTGCCGGCAGATTGCCCACTTGCAGATGTTCCAGCTGCATTCGTGTCGCGTGCTGCTGCCTCATACAGCTTTTGGCTAAAGGCTTGGCTTGCAGTCATCAACTTTTCGGTTGCTGCCTTGATTGCATCATTGTCTGAACCATTGAGTGCGGTCTTCAATTCGCTCAATGGACCTTCAACTGCGGTGCGTTCCTCTTCGGTCACCTTTTCGCCTTGTTCGCGCAACACCTTTTCGGTTTGATACACGAGTGAGTCTGCGTTGTTGCGGATCTCGGCTTCTTCGCGGCGAAGACGGTCTTCCTCGGCATGTGCTTCGGCGTCTTTGACCATCTTGTCAATGTCGTCTTTATTCAATGACGACTGACCAGTTATGGTCATGGACTGTTCCTTGTTCGTTGCGCGATCTTTCGCCGAAACATGCACGATGCCGTTGGCGTCAATATCGAAGGTCACTTCAATTTGCGGTACACCACGCGGTGCAGGTGGCAAATCAACAAGTTGGAACTTGCCAAGCGTCTTGTTGTAGTTGGCCATTTCACGCTCACCTTGCAGTACGTGAATTTCCACTGATGGCTGCATGTCGTCTGCAGTGGTGAACACTTCAGTTCGACGTGTTGGGATGGTGGTATTGCGTTCGATCAACTTGGTCATTACGCCACCCTTGGTTTCAATTCCAAGTGAAAGCGGAGTGACGTCGAGCAACAACACGTCTTTCACGTCGCCGCGCAACACACCGGCTTGCACCGCTGCACCAACTGCTACAACTTCGTCTGGGTTTACGGTGCGGTTTGGCTCTTTGCCGGTCATTGACTGCACAAGGTCTTGTACTGCTGGCATCCGGGTTGAACCGCCCACCATGATGACGTGATTGATTTGACCCTTAGACAAACCTGCGTCAGTAATTGCTTGTTCGAATGGCTTGCGGCAACGCTCAATCAAATCGGCTGTCATTTCCTGAAACTTTGCACGCGTCAATGTTTCGTCCATGTGCAATGGGCCAGCTGCTGTTGCTGTAATGAACGGCAAGTTGATTTGCGTTTGCTGAGTTTGTGACAACTCGATCTTTGCCTTTTCAGCAGCTTCCTTCAAACGTTGAGTCGCCATGCGGTCGGCTGACAGGTCAACACCATGTGCCGCCTTGAACTGTTGCACCATCCAGTCGATGATGCGCTGGTCCCAGTCATCACCTCCAAGATGTGTGTCACCATGTGTGCTCTTTACCTCGAACACGCCATCACCAATTTCAAGAACGCTTACGTCAAATGTTCCACCACCAAGGTCAAACACCAACACGGTTTCGTCTTCGCTTCCCTTGTCGAGACCATATGCAAGTGCTGCTGCAGTTGGTTCGTTAATAATTCGCAACACTTCGAGGCCAGCAATTTGTCCGGCTTCTTTTGTTGCGGTGCGTTGTGCATCGTCAAAATATGCAGGCACGGTAATAACGGCTTGCGTAACGGTGTCGCCCAAATATGCTTCGGCGTCGCGCTTCAACTTCATGAGTGTGCGCGCGCTGATTTCTTGTGGTGTGTATTGCTTGCCGTCAATGTCGTCGCTCTTCCAGTTTTCGCCCATGTGGCGCTTCACGCTGCGGAAGGTGCGATCTGGGTTCGTAATTGCCTGACGCTTGGCCACTTCGCCAACCAGCACTTCGCCGGCTTTCGAAAACGCCACGACCGATGGGGTGGTGCGTGAACCTTCAGAGTTTGGAATAACCACTGGCTCGCCTGCTTCCAGGACTGCCACTACCGAGTTGGTGGTTCCGAGGTCGATTCCTACTGCTTTGCCCATGATGATTGCTCCTTATTCGGGGATTGCTTTGGGGTAATACATGAATTTTACGATGCACAAGCGAACTTGCCAACCCGAGCACCAAAAAACTTGAGTGAAAAGCACTCAACATTTGTCACACCATCGAGTTGAGGCCACACATTCGCTAAATACCGCTGAAATCCTCGCTGCGCCTACCATCTACACCATGACTGGCACCCTTGTCCTTCTTCGTCACGGCCAAAGCACGTGGAATGAGCTCAATCTGTTCACAGGTTGGCATGACGTAGAACTGACCGCCCAAGGGGTTCGCGAAGCCGCCGCCGCAGGCGCCACCATGAAAGAAGCGGGGCTCATTTTCGACATTGCCCATACCAGCTTGCTGCGCAGGGCGATTGAAACGAACCAATTGGCATTGACTGCCATGGGTCTCAATATTCCTATTGAACGATCATGGCGTTTGAACGAGCGCCACTATGGCGCATTGCAGGGTCTCGACAAAAAAGAAACCACGCTTCGACACGGCGCTGAACAAACCATGATTTGGCGACGAAGTTTTGACGTTCCACCACCGCCAGTTGATGCGACTAGTCCAGAACATCCAGTAAATGATCCTCGCTATCAGCAACTCATTGCGGAAGGACTTGACGCTTCTCTCCTACCCGCCACCGAATGCCTTGCTGACGTATTAGTACGTGTGTTGCCATATTGGAACGACGTCATTACTCCGCAGTTGCGTGAGAGGAAGAATGTTTTGGTTACTGCCCACGGCAACTCGCTTCGTGCACTCGTGATGCACCTTGAAAAGATTTCGCGCGACGACATCGTGGAGTTCAATATTCCAACTGGCGTCCCTCGCTTATACGAACTTTCTGACACCCTCGCGGTGAACGCAGTCCAATACATGGGGGACCAAGAGGCAATCGCTGCAGCCGCTGAGGCCGTAGCGAAACAAGCGTCTGGCAATCACTGACCAGTCTTTGGTCTCTCCCTAATGCGGACTAGCGTAAGTTCCGCATGAATACGACAAACGCATCCTCAGAGACCTCCGCTGCACCTCGCAAGGGTCTCAAGCCATATCAACTTTCCATTGCTCTTGGTATTGGCATCGGAACGTTCACCATGCTTTCGGGAATCCTCCCTCACATCGTTCATTGGCATAACGATTCACCAATTCATCGCAAAGTATTTGAAGGCATTCCTGGTTATCTGCAGATCGCGTTCTACACGATTATTCCTGCTCTCTTGGTGTTTGGTTCATTTCAGTTTGCAAACCGAATCCGCAACTGGGAGCGCGGAGCGCCTGATCGACGTAAGACCACAAAAAAGAATGTCAAGCAACGCCTAGCCGACTACCGCGCCGGTGTGTACATGCGCACGCTGCTTCGCGATAGTGCTGCTGGACTCATGCACTCCATGATCTATTTCGGCTTCTTGGTACTTCTGGGTGTCACCACCGTGCTTGAAGTTGACCACCAATTACCACCAGCACTCAAATTTTTGCATGGTGACGTTTATCGTGCGTATGCCGCAGTGGGCGACATTGCTGGAATCGTGTTTACCGGTGGTGTGATTTGGGCAATCATTCGTCGTTACGTACAGCGTCCTTACCGCATTCGCATCAAGTCCAAGCCTGAACACGCAATTGGTCTCGGTGTGTTGTTGGCAATTGGCGTCACTGGATTTACAACGGAAATGTTCCGCATTGCCGAGTCTCAGGCGGCAGGCGTAAACATGGACCACGAAAAGTGGAGCGTGCTTGGTTATCCGTTAGCACAACTCGTCAATGACTGGTCGGTGTCATCACTTGATACCACTCACCAAGTGATGTGGGTTGCGCACGTGTTG